>ERZ772871.505-NODE-505-length-37729-cov-5.3164_pt1 | contig 37729 bp, 29 predicted proteins | sample MGYA00511899_ERZ772871 | MGnify/ENA primary metagenome ERZ772871 (study PRJEB29015, sample SAMEA2737693) | human gut metagenome | biome: human gut; feature: human-associated habitat; material: faeces | place: China | collected 2012 ... | reverse complement strand
GGCGGCGTGTGGCTGTGGCGGTTATTCCGAGCCCCATGGCGGCGATTCCTGCGAGTGCGATTGCGCTCGGCGCTGCGTCGCCCGTGTTCGCGAGCTTGCCGGCGGTCGTATCTGCTTGCTTGGTGGAGCTCGATGGAGCGTATTTGCCGGTCGCGGGCGAGCTGGCGGGCTGTGCCGTTTCGGCCGGCTGCGCTGAGCTGGAGGGTTTTGTCGTCTCGGCGGGTTTCGTTATCTCGGGCGAGGTGGCCTTGTCTGCCGCGGCCTTTGCCTCTTCGTATGCCTTGCAGGCGTCGTCATAAGCCGTTTGCGCCTTTTCCAAATCGCTAAGGAGCGCATTTCGCTTGGCTATGTCCTCGTCGATGTGGGCTTTAGCTTCCTTTGCCTCACTATCGAAATACTGAACCTGTTTTTCCTGGCTTTCGAGTCGGCGTTGGTAGCGGTGAAGATCATCTTCACAAGATTCTTCTCGCCTTTCTGCCGCCATGATCTCACTGCGCAACTGTTTAATATGCTCCTTAATAGCTGTGCTGGGCGCCTCGTCGCCGAGCTCCTTGAGTACCTTATCTAATTCTGCCTGAAGGCCGCTTGTCCGGTTGTGGGCCTCATCGTATTTGGCTTGGGCTGCATCGACGTTCGCTTGCATGGCGGGAAGGGGTTCCCTCCGTTTGGCGGCTTCCGTCACCACCATGTCGTGGATCTCTTGAAAACTGGCAATGTCATCATCGATTTCCGCAAGTTTCTCGGGACTTGCGGCGTCTTTCGCGGCTTCGAGGTTTTTGAGCGCTTCCTGCATGGCTGCATACGCTTTTTCCCTTGCGGCGGCCGCATCTTCCGTCTGCAAGGCAACTGCACCGGTGGGGGAGCTGGTTTCCGCCGCGATCGCCGTTGCGGGGGCGATTCCCGCGACAAGTGCCGCGGAAAGGGCGATGCCCAAGGTTGCTCGTCTTGCTCTTCTTGCGAGAATGTCGTTCATCTCGGCACCTCATTTCAAGGGTCGGCGACTAACTTGGTAGCACTAATGTAAGTATATCAGGCGGTTTGCCCGCCATTGATCGGGCGTGCGCGTATACCCCTTGATTAACAGCCATTAAATCTATCCCTTAAGGAACGCGGCTTGCTAGTGTTGTCTGGGCATTGATGGCTGCGCGGTTCAAGAGACGGCGGCATTGCCATCTGTTTTTTCAAGCAAAGAGGCCCGTTTCCCTGGGTTGGGGAAACGGACCTCTTTTTGTCTCTTGGCTTGTGGATTGGCGAAGACAATAACCGCTGGCAGCTATTTTGAGTTCTTGGGGCGGCGTGTGGCTGTGGCGGTTATTCCGAGCCCCATGGCGGCGATTCCTGCGAGTGCGATTGCGCTCGGCGCTGCGTCGCCCGTGTTCGCGAGCTTGCCGGCGGTCGTATCTGCTTGCTTGGTGGAGCTCGATGGAGCGTATTTGCCGGTCGCGGGCGAGCTGGCGGGCTGTGCCGTTTCGGCCGGCTGCGCTGAGCTGGAGGGTTTTGTCGTCTCGGCGGGTTTCGTTATCTCGGGCGAGGTGGCCTTGTCTGCCGCGGCCTTTGCCTCTTCGTATGCCTTGCAGGCGTCGTCATAAGCCGTTTGCGCCTTTTCCAAATCGCTAAGGAGCGCATTTCGCTTGGCTATGTCCTCGTCGATGTGGGCTTTAGCTTCCTTTGCCTCACTATCGAAATACTGAACCTGTTTTTCCTGGCTTTCGAGTCGGCGTTGGTAGCGGTGAAGATCATCTTCACAAGATTCTTCTCGCCTTTCTGCCGCCATGATCTCACTGCGCAACTGTTTAATATGCTCCTTAATAGCTGTGCTGGGCGCCTCGTCGCCGAGCTCCTTGAGTACCTTATCTAATTCTGCCTGAAGGCCGCTTGTCCGGTTGTGGGCCTCATCGTATTTGGCTTGGGCTGCATCGACGTTCGCTTGCATGGCGGGAAGGGGTTCCCTCCGTTTGGCGGCTTCCGTCACCACCATGTCGTGGATCTCTTGAAAACTGGCAATGTCATCATCGATTTCCGCAAGTTTCTCGGGACTTGCGGCGTCTTTCGCGGCTTCGAGGTTTTTGAGCGCTTCCTGCATGGCTGCATACGCTTTTTCCCTTGCGGCGGCCGCATCTTCCGTCTGCAAGGCAACTGCACCGGTGGGGGAGCTGGTTTCCGCCGCGATCGCCGTTGCGGGGGCGATTCCCGCGACAAGTGCCGCGGAAAGGGCGATGCCCAAGGTTGCTCGTCTTGCTCTTCTTGCGAGAATGTCGTTCATCTCGGCACCTCATTTCAAGGGTCGGCGACTAACTTGGTAGCACTAATGTAAGTATACCAAGTGGTCGACCCGACACTGGCTGGGCGTGCGCGTGCCTTTCCGCTTCTTTGGAAACCGAATCCCATTAGAAATGACGAGTTGTTTACGCTTCTTTTGGGCTCACCGTACTATCATGATTCGAATTGAGTGTGAATGATGATAGGGAGCGCCTTTATATGATTGAGTTGCTTAGGCGTTTTGGTGGTAAGTTTCGCCGGTATATGGTGATTGGCCCTGCGTGCAAGTTGATCGAAGTGATCTTTGACCTGCTTACGCCGCTGGTGATTGCGCAGATGATCGATAAGGGCATCGGCGCACACGATGTCAACGCCGTCGTCCACTACGGTATGGTGCTTGGCGCCATGGCCGTGATCGGCATCTCGTTTACGCTCGTCTGCCAAAAGATGGCGGCGCTCACCTCGCAGGGTATGGGTACCGATATCCGCGGTGCGCTCTACCAGCACATCAACAAGCTGAGCTATGCCGAGCTCGACCGCTTTGGCACGCCGTCGCTCATCACGCGCATTACCAACGATGTCAACCAGGTGCAGCTTGCTGTGGCGCTGGGCGTACGTATGCTCATCCGCTGGCCCTTTCTGGCGGTGGGCTCCATGGTCGCGGCCCTTGCCATCGACCTTAAGCTTGGCGTGATTTTCTTGATTTGCACGCCCGCCATTGGCCTGGTGTTTTGGTTTGTCATGGCGCGCTGCATTCCCTACTACAAGCAGCTGCAGGCAAAGCTCGATCGCATTGCGCTTATCTGCCGCGAAGGTCTTTCGGGCGCCCGCGTGGTTCGCGCCTTCGTGCGCGAGGACCATGAGCGCGAGCGCTTTGCCCAAGCCGCCGATGACCAGGCCAATACTGCCATCGCGGTGGGCAAGCTCTCGTCGATTCTCAACCCCGTCACGTTTCTTGTGATGAACCTAGGCGTATGCGCCATCCTGTGGGTGGGCGGCATCCAGGTCAACGTGGGCGAGCTCACGCAGGGTCAGGTCATGGCGTTTGTGAACTACATGACGCAGACCCTCACCTCCATCGTCTACGTGGCCAACTTGGTCGTGGTCTTTACCAAGGCGAGCGCCAGCGCGTCGCGCATCAACGAGGTGCTCAACTGTGAGCCGAGCATCACCGACGAGGACAACGAGCCGGTCGCACTGCCCGAGCCGAGCGAACTGGCGGGTGGCGCTGTTCCGGTCCCCGCGCTGAGCTTTGACCATGCGAGCTTCTCTTTTGGCGCCGGCGCTGCCAACGCCGTCAACGATGTGACGCTGGAGCTGCCGCTGGGCAAGACGCTCGGCATTATTGGCGGTACGGGCAGTGGTAAGTCCACGCTCGTCTCGCTCATCCCGCGCCTGTACGATGCGGGCACCGGCAGCGTGAGCGTGATGGGCGCCGACGTGCGCACCTGGCCGCTTGATCAGCTGCGCCACGTGGTCGCGACCGTTCCGCAGCGCGCGTCGCTGGTGAGCGGCACCATCCGCAGCAACCTGACCTGGCGTGACGAGTCGGCGACCGACGAGGAGCTCTGGGCAGCGCTCGATATGGCGCAGGCGAGCGAGTTCGTGCGCAACAAGCCGCGGGGGCTCGACGCCCCGGTCGAGGCGGGCGGCAAGAACTTTAGCGGTGGCCAGCGCCAGCGCCTGACCATCGCGCGCGCCCTGGTGGGCTCGCCACAGGTCCTGATTATGGACGACTCCGCCTCGGCACTCGACTTTAAGACCGACGCGGCGCTTCGCCATGCCATTCGCGAGCGCAGCGTGCGCGGTGCCGCCGAGGGCGGGCTGCCGCTCACGACGGTCATCGTGAGCCAGCGCGTCTCGACCGTGCGCGACGCCGACATGATCTGCGTACTCGACCACGGCTCGGTTGCGGGCCTTGGCACGCATGACGAGCTGTATGCAAGCTGCCAGCTCTATCGCGAGATTTGCCAGTCGCAGCTTCGTCGCGAGGAGCTCGAGGGTCAGCAGGGGAGCGCGACGCCCACGCCCACGCCCACCCCAAGACCCGCGTCCGCTCCGACCGTCCCCGCATCTGTCTGCGCAAAGGAGGGCTGCTAAATGAATCCGTACACTTCTTCCGGTTCGGTCGCCACGATGACGGCCAACGTGTCCGGCAACGATAGCCTCAACGACCTGGGCGACGGCCCGCGCCAGCCCGGCGACCCCGAGCGCTATCCCGTGGGCGCGGTGACCCGCCGCCTGATGGGCTACGTCCGTCCGCACCGTATTTCGTTTACGGCGTCGTTTGTGAGCGCCGCTATCTCGGTGATTCTGCAGCTCTACACGCCTATCCTTATCGGCGAGGGTATCGACCTGATCGTTGCCGCGGGCCAGGTGGACTTCGACGCGCTGCTGCCGCTTGTCACCAAGCTCGCGATTGTCGTCGTAGGCGCCGCGGCCTTCCAGTGGCTGCAGGGCTATTGCGTCAACCGTCTGTCCTACGAGACGGTGCGCGATATGCGCGTGGAGGCAAGCGACAAGCTCAGCCGCATGCCGCTCAGCTTTATCGACGGCCATGCCCACGGCGACCTTATGAGCCGCGTGGTCAACGACGTCGACCAGGTCGGCGACGGTCTGCTGCAGGGCTTTACCCAGCTCTTTACCGGCGTCATCACCATCGTGGGCACGCTTGCGTTTATGCTCTCCATTAACCTGACCATGACGCTCGTGGTGGTGCTCGTCACGCCGCTTTCCATCTTTGCGGCCGGCGCCATCGCCAAGCTCTCCAACAAGAGCTTTTCGGCCCAGCAGCGCATCCAGGGCATGCTCGGTGGCCATATCGAGGAATACGTGGGCGAGCAAAAGCTCGTGGACGCGTTTGCCTACGGTCCGAGCGCTCAGCAGCGCTTCGATGCACTCAATGCCGAGCTTTATACGGCAGGTGAGCGCGCGCAGTTTATGGGTTCGCTTTCCAACCCCGGCACGCGCTTTATCAACAATATCATCTACGCCGTGGTTGCCGTGATCGGCTGCGTGGGCGTGATCACGGGCGTGCCCGCGGCGCTTACGGTGGGCGGCGTGCAGATTTTCCTGTCCTACGCCAACCAGTACACCAAGCCGTTCAACGAGGTCACCAATGTCATTACGCAGATTCAGACGGCGTATGCCTCGGCGCGCCGCATGTTCGCGCTGCTCGATGCACGCGAACAGGAGCCCGACGCGTCGGACGCCGTGGAACTTGCTGCCCCGCAGGGTGAGGTGACTTTTGAGCATGTGGACTTTAGCTACGTGCCCGACCGCAAGCTGCTGCAGGATATCTGTATTGAGGCCAAACCCGGCATGCGCTTTGCCCTCGTTGGCCCCACGGGCTGCGGCAAGACAACGCTCATCAATTTGCTACTGCGATTCTACGATATCGATGCCGGGCGCATCTTGGTGGACGGTCGCTCGTCGCGCGACTACACGCGCTCGAGCCTGCGCCGTGCCTTTGGCATGGTGCTGCAGGACACTTGGCTGTTCGAGGGCACGGTGGCGGATAACATCGCGTACGGTTGTCCCGACGCCACGCGCGAGCAGATCATCGAGGCTGCCAAGCGCGCGCATGCGCACAAGTTTATCGTGCAGCTGCCGAAAGGCTACGATACGGTGATCGGCGAGGACGGCGGCACGTTTAGCCAGGGCCAAAAACAGCTGCTGTGCATCGCTCGCGTCATGCTCACCGACCCGGCGATCTTGCTGCTGGACGAGGCGACGTCGAGCATCGATACCCGCACCGAGCTGCAGGTTCAGGCGGCATTCGACGAGCTCATGGCAGGTCGCACAAGCTTTGTCGTGGCACACCGCCTGTCGACGATTCGCAACGCCGATTGCATCCTGGTAATGCGCGACGGCGAGATTATCGAGCGCGGCACGCACGACGAGCTGCTCGCGGCAGGCGGCTTTTATGCCGAGCTCTACCGCAGCCAGTTCGCCCAGTAAGCAAGCCCGTGGGGCTAATTAATCAATCGACAGACGGTGGTTTACATCTGTCACGTTAGTACTAAGATATTCATCTAATAAATTGCATTAGTGGCTTTAGTTTTGGGGGAAACGAGGCAACGTGACTATGACGTGCTCTTTGGTGGTTAACAGCAAGAGCGGTAATACCAGGATGGTTTCGGGTGCGATCAAGCGCGCTCTGCAGGCTGCGGGCGTTGAGTTTGTCCATGCCGCGGCGTTGAGCGACGATGCGGATGCAGATCAGGTTGCGCTCGAGGCGCAGGGCGCCTGCGCGGCCGACACGGTGCTCGTCGGTTTTTGGTGCGACAAGGGCGCGTGCACGCCTTCGGTCGCGGCGTTGCTCTCCGCCTTGCACGGCAAGCGCGTCTTCCTGTTTGGCACCTGCGGCTTTGGTGCCGACCAGAGCTATTACCAGCAGATTATTGATCGCGTAACTTCCAATTTGGCTGGGGATGCCGAGCTTGCGGGCTGGGCGATGTGCCAGGGCAAGATGGGCCCCGCGGTCAAGCAGCGCTACGAGGCCATGCTCGAGCAAGATCCCGAAAACGCCCAATTTAAGATGCTGCTCGACAACTGGGTTGCCGCGAAGGATCACCCCACCAAGGAGGATCTGGACAACATGGCGGCGGCGGCCAAGAAGGCCGTGCTGGGCGAGTAGACGTGTCGCCTCGCGCTCGAAATAATACAAACGTGAAAGCCTCGAAATTCTCGAGGCTTTTTTCGTGACACGAGGGTGCGCCGTGGCGAGCGTCTGGGGCGACGTTTTCCATCATCCGGATGATGAGTCGGTTTTGAATGATACAGTCTCGTGCATTCGCTGGATGTATCGCCAGATGGAGTACGGCTACAAAACGTACCCGGGCTTCTTTACGCACCATTCGATGGGATTCATGTAGTAAGACGCCGCCGGGCGGGCGCCACATTGCAGAACCTAGGCCTAGCAGGTGGCTGATAATTCCATACCCAAAATGTATCCAGAGTGGGATGGGCTTTCCGGATGGGCGGGGTTGCGGAAGCCGTGTCCCGGAATTTGCCTTTGGAATGGGATGTGGTTTCCGGTTGAGGGGTCTGGCGGAAAGCGCGACCCGGAATTTGCGGCCGAAGTGGGATGTGGCTTCCCAACGGGGCCGCAAGCGGAAACCACATCCCACCTCGCAAGCGAATTCTAGGACACGGTTTCCAGCGGGTTATGGGCTGCGAACTAGATGGGGCAGCCATGAAACTCAGATAGGGGGGTTAAAAACAAATGGTACATCCGGCAGTTAATTTAATGTGGGGGGGGGTACGATTCTTTTGGTTGCGCAAAATATCGGACCTCCTATTGAGGAATTGAGTAGCGGGTCGATCACAGATATTGGATAAAACAGACTAATTTGGGGATAAATGACCACTTACGCCAAAATAAGTAGCATTTAGCGACAAAACATTGAAAAATGTGTAGCACATCGCTATGTTTTTATTACGAAAAGATTCCAAATTGGCTTATTTCGGACTCGCTATTCAAGCGCCTTGCGGTTTCTGCTGAAACTTGCTGACCCTTGGATTGGTCGAATTAAGGCCTCGATGGGGATGAATTAATTATTATGGCGGCGCGCGGACTCAAACGATTTATTGCGCTTCTTAGTAGCTTGGTGCTTGTGCTCGTCATGGCCCTTGCCGTCGTTTCTTTTGTTCCTCGCGCATTTGGATACATGCCCTTTGCTGTGCTTTCGGGCTCTATGGAACCCGATCTCCCCGTTGGCTCCATGGTGTTTGTCCGCCAGGTTGAGCCAACGGATATTGCCGTGGGCGACAATGCAACCTTTTACCGATCGGACGGCGCCGTGGTGACGCACCGGGTGTACGAGGTCGACCCTGTGGCGCAGACGATCAGCACGCAGGGAATCGCAAACAAAAATGCAGATGGAACCATCATGCACGACGCCGAGCAGACGCCTTTTTCACGTGTGATCGGTGTCGTTTCTTTTTGTGTCCCTTACCTGGGCTTCGTTAACGCATATTGCACGACGATGCCCGGTTTGCTTGTTGTGGTGGCCGTTCTGGCGCTGCTGGTCGCGGCGTCGATTGTGCTCGATCGGATGGTTCCCGACGAGCCTGCGGGCAAGCATACCCGCGCGCATGCGAGGGAGCGGCGTTCATAGCGGCAGGGGAGAGGTGTCGGCAACGGCAAGGGCCGTTGCCGGGGAAGTCGATTTTCGAAAGGAAGAGAACGATGGAAAACAAGAAGAAAAAACGCTACGGCATCATTGCCGCCTTGCTGCTGCTGGTACTGGCCGCCGGCGTGGGCACCTACGCATGGCTGACGGCGACCCAAACCAAGGTGAATGAGTTCACGGTTGGTAGCATCGACAAGCCTGAAGTGAAGCCCGACCCTGATCAGCCGAACAAGCCCGGCGACAAGCCCACGGACCCCTCAGTGGATGGTTATCTGTTCGAGACCAAATGGACCGATAAATCCAAGATGATTCCCGGCACCACCATCAATAAGAACCCCAACGTCGGCATCGGCAAGGATTCCGATAGCTCCTATGTGTTCATCTATGTGAAGAACGCAATTGTGAAGACAGACGCCGAAAACGCCCTTGCCAAGACCCCGTACTTCACCCTTAATTCCAACTGGAAACCGGTTGCTACTGACCAGGTGAAGACCAACGGTAGCGAAGGCCAGTACGTGAGCGGTCTGTTCGTGTACACCAATAACACTAGCGATCCGGCTGTGCTTACCCCTTCCGACGGAAAGGCAGCCTATACCGGCGAGCTGTTCAGCACGGTGAGTATTCCGAATACGCTGAACAGCACGGATGTTGTTCAAGGTCCCGCTATGACAGTCTCCTGCTACATCTTCGGTGCCGACCAGAAGGGCGACAAGGCCGATGCTGCCACCAACGCCCTTGAGCAGGCCAAGGAATGGGCTAAGACTCAGGCTTAATCCCCCCTCAACCGAGATCCCGGCTCGCCCCCACCCCTATATTCGGGTCGGGATCTCGGTCCCCCTTTTTATCGACGACTGGCGAACGTAATGCTCAATAATCTTTCCGACAATCAGAAACGCACCTTGGCGCTTGCCGCGATGGCGCTGTTGGCCCTGGCGTGCCTGTGCGGCACGCTGGCTTTTACCGTTGATATGGTTCCGGCGAACAACGTTCTATCGTTTGGCAGCGTGAAGGTACGAGTCTGCGAATACACCCTCAACGAGCAGGGCGAGGAGATTCCGTTTGAGGCCGACGAGTACGGGGACTATCCCGACACCAAGGCCGGGGGCTCTGACATCAGCCGCATTGTGCGCGTGGAGAACGTCGGCGCGCAGCCTGAGTACGTTCGCGCGCGTCTGCGCATGACGTCGGTGGCGCCCGACAGCTCGAGTGCGGATGCTTCGGACGGCGTTGCGTTTCATGTGAACGCGGGCGAGGGGTCCCCGTGGATTGACGGCGGCGATGGGTGGTACTACTACCGTGGATTGGCCGGGCGCGGCGGCACGCTCGACCCCGGCGCCATGACGGAAAGCCTCATGGACTCGCTGCGCTTTGTGGGCGACTACCACGATGCCGCGCGCGGCGGCTCATTCAGGCTCGATATCGATGTTCAGGCCGTGCAGGCCAAAAACCAGCAGGCAAGCGATACCGCCCTCGACGTACTTGACGTTGTGGGTTGGCCGGAGGCGAACTAGCCCATGAAGATCAAGAACATGAACCGAGGTGTGCTGAGCAGGCTGGTTGCCGTCGCAGCGATTGCCCTGTGCTGCGTTATGTCGCTGCCAACGGCGGCGCATGCCGAGGAAAACGAATATCACATCAAAAACGCGAACGACTTTTTGGCGTACGTGGCGCTTTCGCGCGAGCGCGATACGTCCGGCTGGCGCGTTTATCTCGATAACGATATTGAGCTCGATGGTGAGGACATGAAGACCATCGTCTCGAACACGGTCAAGCATCTCTCCTTTGGCAATAAGGAGCATCCCTTTAAGGGCGTTTTCGATGGCCAGAACCACACCGTTAAAGGTCTGGACTACGCCAACAATATGTTGGATCCCGAGCGCGATACGGGCTTTTTTGCCGAGACCGATGGCGCCACCATCAAGAACTTCCTGGTCAAGGATGCCAACATTTGGGCTGACTTCCGCGGCGGCATCATTGTGGGCAAGGCCGTTGACACGCACTTCGAAAACGTCATGGTCATGGAGAGCACCCTGCACGTGACATGCGCCAACAACATGCTCAACGTGATTACCAACGCGGGCTTTGAGGGCGGTCTTATCGCCGGCGAGCTCGACGGCTGCACCCTTTATAACTGCGAGGTCCGTGGTGGCCGTGCCGTTAACAACACGACTTCGGGCGTACAGGCAATTGGCGGCGAGGGTCTGTATATGGCGGCGTTTGCCGGCTACGTTACAAATTCGACGATTGAGTACTGCCGCGTTACGCCTACGCGCAACAAGGACGGCTCGATTGCCGAGAAAGGCATGACCGACGTCACCAATAAGTACGACGTGGCTATTGGCGCTTTGGGGGGCAACAACGTGTATGCCTCGGGTTTTGTAGGCTGCATGGCGGGTAACGCCAAGATTATCGACTGCTTCTCGACGGCGCAGTGCTACAGCTATGCCGCGTCGTACGTGGGCGTCGTCGCCGTGACGCGTGCGTGGACGGGTGGATTGGCGGGTCGTATTCTAACCGAAAAGGGCAACGAGCTCGTTCGAAGCCATTTTGCGGGTGACTTGAGCTCGCGTCAGTACAATCCCATCGCTGTGATCCCCATCATTCAAAACGATGTGAACCTGGGCGGCATTGCCGCGCGTGCCAACAAGGATGATGCCACGGTCACCGAGTGCTACTTTAAGCCGAGCGTGAGCCTTTCTGGCAACAGCCTGGGCAACCCTGCTAAAAAGAAAATCCCCTCGTTTGGCGGCGATGGCACCACCAAGGGTGATGGCTATGGTCCATGGGATGACGAGCGCTACACCAGGCGCGAGCTGTGGGAAGAGCACGACTACGACTTTTGTGCCGGCACCAAGCGCTCGACTGCTAACGACGGGGCCTTGGGTGGCTCGCACTTCAATGAGTGGGCGATGGATTACAACCTGAATATTCCCGTGCATGGCCAAAGCGTTAAGGCGACGATCGATTTTCCCGGTGCGGGTACCGCGACAATTACGGCAACCAAACTTGGTATTGATCAAGCGACCTCGGATCCTTACGCCTTTGCCGTGAGCGCCGTGCTGGCGGGAACGGCTCAGGGCTTGGCCCAGGGCGATACATCGGTGACGTTTAGGCAGGATACCTCCGCAAAGCCCAAGGGCTTGACCGATGCCAACGGCGGTTATCGCTTCATGGGCTGGTTCCGCGAGTCCGGAGTCAATGTGAACCGTATCGATGCCGATAACGCCTGGTTTAACGGCAAGACCGATGCCGATGCCGTTAAGGCTGGCAAGCAGGTCCAGAAGAACGAAGCGCACGAGAAAACGTCAACCTATACCGCCGATAATGCCAAGGGGGCCGACGGTTTTAAGGGCAACGACCTGTTTATCGCTTCGTACGAGGCGCAGGTGCTGTTCTATAACGTTAAGGGCGAGACGCTCTCGTGGCAGAGCGGCGAGGAGCACGACAAGTCGACGGATTGGTATCGCTATGGTGTCGGTTTAACGCCGGCTGCCCCTGCGGACCGTGGCACTCTTTCTGGCAGCGCCACCTTTATCGGTTGGACGACGCGGCCGAGCGGCGAGGCCGGGATGCATGGCGGTTACGCGGCCATCACCTCGCCTGAGCTTGCCGAGCTAAAAAACGCCGGTGCGTTCTATCCTGCCGGCACCGAGATCACTGTGCTTGGCCCTACCGATTTTTATCCGGTGTACAGCGACTATGTGTCGAACATCATGACGGTGTTTGAGGGCAATGAGCAGGATGAGCTTGACGATAAGACCCAGCGCGCGGGCGTGGGCAAAACTGTCGTTAAGGTTGAGACTGCCGAGGATGGCACCGGTGTGTACACGGTGCAGGTGTGCGACGTGGACAACAAGCCTTTATCTGAGGACGGTGCGCTGCCCGACGGCTACCGTTTCCTGGGTTGGTATGAAAACAAGCAGGCCACCGATGGGTCCGAAGTTGAGGTTCGCGTGAGCCGCGATCCGAGCTACAAGCTCCCCGGCAACGTGGACCTGACCGTGCCGCATACCTATACCGCACGCTTTGAGTACCGTGTGGACTATTACGTCAAGTCGATGACGAACGACGCCTATAAGGATTCTAGACTCCTCTGCTCTGTGTGGAACGGGTACCAAACCTCGTTTAACGAGGAGGTCGGATCGAGCTACGTGCGAGAGAATATCGTGCACTGGGGTCCCGAGCATGTCGATCACGGACTGAAGGAAAACTATAAGGACGAATGCAATGAGGGGCGCTTTGGGGCAGATACACTCATCGTGGCGCCTTTGAAGGCGTATTCGCATACGGTCAAAAACGATACAGGTGCGAATACCCGGAAAAATGTCATTGCCGATACGGATTTCCCGGGTTCGGGCACGCTGGATGACGAGTGGGTCGCAGGAGCGCTGAAGTTTCACTTTAGGCCGGCGAGCGAGCGATACCATTTAAATTTCTGGACCCTCGAGCGCCAAGGCGGATACTGGACCTGCGTGGGCAACCCCGTTCAGAGCGAGATTGGCGTCGATTTGGAGTATTACATGCGCGCCATGGTGACGACAAGCGTCAGCTTTTATGGCAAGGACGATGCCTTGGTTAAGAGCGTCACGCGACGTTATGAGGCTCCGTTGCTGCTGGACTCCGATAGTACCTACACCTATAAATATCCGTTTATCCATACCGAGCAGACGGTAGACGACACGCCCGAGCACGGAAAGGAGGGTGACGTCAATCCCAATCTGACGCTCGAAGCCTCTCCGACCGATGCCGAGATGGCCGTGCCTGGTTATAAGTTCCTGGGCTGGATTTCGACCGCCGAGGTCCAGAAGGATTCTGACGTCTGGAACTATATCTATGATGTTGCCGGTGACCCCTATGTGACAAGTGATCCGGAAAAAGCGACGCCGTACTTGGCGACCAACGCGTCCAAGGTTACCCAGTGGCAGGATGCCTATCCCGTGTACGTAAAGTACGACGTTAGCTACACCACCAACCTGCACCGCAAGGGCTTTGACGGAACTAATGGGGTTAACGTACCCAACTGGGATATCAAGCCCACGCTGACCACGCAAGACGACGGGTCTGTGGTGGCTACGGTGAGTCCCGACATTACGACGACGGTGTATGCGGACGGAGCTGGTGGCACCTATCAGCTTAAGAAGCTCGAGATCGAGCTTTCCGACGGAACAGTAAAGAAACTTGAGCCGACGGGCGAGGGCGGCAATACCTATTCCTATCCCGTGGAGCCCGGAAAGCCCTATACGTTTGTGGCCTACTACACGCCCATTGCGGTGGTGTATCATCTCAACGACTCCGACGTTGACGGCAAGCTTGCCCAAGAGGGCGATAAGCTCGGTGACCTTAAAGATGGCATGCCGCTGCCAACGTATAACATTGGAGACATCGATGCTGCAACGGGCGCATACAACGCCTTCGTAGGTTGGACGGATAATAAGCCAGAGCCTAGCAGCGGTTATGTCGTTTGGTCGGACGGCGTTTCCATGGTGAATAAAAACACGGTGGTCAACGCCCCCATGGAGCTGTACCCGGTCTACCGTGCCAGCGCGGTAAGTGTCCAATCGAATATCGATGCTAATCTGGATAATCCCTATGCCGTACGCTCCCTTGCGCGTACCGACTCTGGTGATCAGATTTCGCTGGAGGTAAAAGCTGCAACTGAGGTTGTCGGCAAGGACGGCACCAAGTACGACTTTGTCGGCTGGTCGCGTGACTATGAATCCGATAACAAGTACACCCTGATGACCGGTGACGACAAGTATCCCCTCGAGGGAAATGAGCCCTTTAAGAGCGCGATGTACACTGCGGTGTACAAGATTGCGCCGTATAAGGTGCGCTATCACGGTGTCGACGGGTCGGTTCTCTTTACGGCGACGGTCGACTCGAGCGACGAGCGCGCGACGGGCGCTGGCTTTGTCCATAACGTCGAGGTTCCCGAGGTGGATGAGGGCGGCAAACCGGTCTATGACAACAACGGCAATCCCGTGATGGAGCAAAAATCCGTCGCGTACGACCCGGATGCCTATTCCAAGATCGTTGTGCTGCTCGATGAACAAACGGCTACTAGCGATGACGTACGTGAGCTCTTCCTGGAGTGGCGATATGTGCCCGCCGATGGCGCTGCGAAATCTTGGAATGAGTTTAAGGGAGAGCCGGTCAAGGGCGACATGGACCTGTATCCCGTGACGTATCGCGTGGTTGCCAACGATACGTCTGACCCCGTGAAGCCCGCAGCCATGACCGCCCAGCTTAAGTGGCTGCTCGATCCCAATGCCGCCAACACGGTTAACGACGATGCGGACAAGGCTCCGTTTAAGGTGTGCTTTGCCAGCCCGTTTATGGGAACGCAGCTGACTGTTTCGGTCGTTCGTGCCAACTACGGTCCAGATGCCGAGGACGGCAGCATGACGCCTGTGCCCGAGAACGGCAAATTTGTCTCGCTCTATAGCCTGGGTTCGGGTGACGGCTCGTTCGACCTGGCCAACCGTTTGGAGTCCAAGAAGACGGGTGAAGACGAACAGGGCCCCGGTAATGCCGTGTTCAAATTCGCCCAGACTCACGCGTTGACAATTGTAAAAAAGACCACCGATGCTAGTGCCATGGGACAGACATTCCGCTTTAAGGTGGCACGGAAGGTGTCGAAGGATTCTCTTGCTGAGACGCGCATGGTCGAAGTGAAGGTCGATAAAACGCAGCAGGAAAACGGCGAGACCTGGTATGTCGGCAGCGTGCAATTTGCCGCACCGGCGGGCATCTATACCGTTGAGGAAGACACGGCTTGGGCGTGGCGTTACGAGGGCGAGCTGAGTACGCCAGGCAAGGCGACCGGCAAATCTGCCGAGCTCATCATCTCGTCTGCCTCGAGCGTGGGCGACACCGTGGTGACGTGCGTCAACACGCGCGCGAATGACAAATGGGTCGATGGCGGTTCGCGTGCCAAGAATGTTTGGGAAAACGGCACGCTGATGAGGGAGGATTAGGATGACTAAGCGCAAGCAGATCGTCGCCCTCCTTGTGGGCGTTCTCCTTTTGGCTGGCGCTGCCGGTACCTTCGCGTGGCTTTCGGTTACGGGTGTGCTGGTCAACGAGTTTGGCTTTGGTTCGGTGGCGCCCTCGGTGGACGAGACGCTCAAGGACAACGTGAAAAGGGATGTCTCGGTAAAAAACACGGGCTCGGCTCCGGCATACCTGCGTGTCGCGGTGGATATCTACTGGCAGGATAAGGATGGCGCGCGCCTGTGGGATGAGCCGGTTGCCGGCACCGACTACGTCATTGACTGGGGCAGTGTGTCCAAGGCATCTGCCTCCAACGCCGCCTCGTCTTGGGTTGTCGCGTCCGACGGATTCTATTACTGGACGTCTCCCGTTGCGCCGATGAGCAAAACCGATGTGCTCATCAAGAGCGTGACTGAGCAGAAGGCAGATGGGAAGAACCTAGTCGTTGACATTTCGACCCAGGCAATTCAATCCACGCCCGACGATGCAGCTGCAGAGGCATGGGGCTGTGCAGTCAAGGATGGCGTGCTGGTGCCGCCGCATGGAGGTGCGTAAGTATGGCCTCTCCGATTCGTAAAGACGTTGCGTGTTTCTTGCATTGCGTGATGGCGGCAATCGTCTGCCTTATCGCGCTCTCCGTTCCTGCACGTGCGTTTGCTGACACTCCCACGATTGCCTATGACGGAAATGCACGCCAGCTAACGGTATCGGGAGCGACGGACTCCTCGGGGGAGCCCGATCTGTTTCCAGCCTTTAAAGATCTAATGCCCGGCGATGTACGCGAGCAACAGATTGAGGTTTGTGCCACGGGCGTAAAGTCCCAGGTGCGCGTGTTTGTGCGGGCCGTTGTCGATCACGAGACGGCACGCCTGCTGTCGCCCATCACCTTAACGGCGACTGTGGGCGATGTCTCTGCAGGTTGGCTCCAGACAGGAACACCGGGCAGCGTGTTCGCCTATCCCACGCAAATCGCCACGTTTACGAGCGATGGCAGCGCGGTGCTCAATTTGCAACTAAGTGTCCCGACGTCGGTGGGCAACGAGCTTGCCGATGCAAACAAGACCATTCGCTGGGAAATCACAGCCGAGGACGATAGCGAGAAGATCCCCGTGCAGTCTGCTGGCAGCAAGAAGCCCGGCTTGCTTGGTCTGGTGGCAACGGGCGACAGCACGCTCACGTTGCTTTTGGTGTTGCTAACTCTTGCCAGCATCGCTTTTATAGCCGCGCTACTTTTGTCCCGGCGGGATAAGCGCTAGGTTCATCTTCTAAATGCGTCGCCTACCCGGCGGCGGAATATAAGGTTTCCTGCTCTACAGTCCTGCACAAGACGAAGGTCACAAGACGTGGCCTTCAACTTATATATGTTGCGGATACCCCTATGACAAGCCGCGCTCCAACAACAAGGCGTCTGTCCGGGCGGAGGCATATAAGGTTCATCGCGAGTTCCGCACGCAAAGGAGGCCACTTAATGTGGCCTCCGTCTTGCGCAGGACTGTTCGAGCAGGGAACCTTATATGCCTCCGCCCGGACAGACGTTTCTGTTATGAACTCGCAGCTAGTCGTTACTTGATCTTGGTCGTGCCCGGCGCCAGGTTGGGGTCGGTCTCGTTGGCCTCGGTCTGGAAGTGCTCCGTATAGACGTTCTTACCGTCGCGGAACATCTCGTAGTACTGCATCTTGGCGTAATCCTCGCGCGCCTTGGTGGCGGCTGCGGCGGCGGCGTCGTCACCGGTGACGTTGGAGGAGAGCGCCCAGCGCAGGCTGGCGTCCTCGTAGCCCACCGAGTTGATGGCGGGCAGCGACTCGCGCAGCGTCATGTGCGCCTTCTGGTAGTCGGTCAGCGGTGCGCCGATCAGCTGCATCAGCTGGGTGGACAGGTAGTTGGTGGACAGGTCGTCGACCTCGCTCGTCTGGTCGCAGCCGGCAACGTCGTAGTTGGCCCAGATGATGTAGTCGGTCTGCCACAAGCGCTCCTGGTGGGTGGCGTCGTCCTCGTCGGTAAACCACTTGTCATTGAACTTGGACGGGAAGAACGGCTGGTGGTCGCCCCAGAACACCACGACCACCTTGCGGTCAAGTTTGCTCAGAGCGTTGAGGAAGTAGCGAAGCGCCTGGTCGGACTGCTCGATGCACGAGACATACTCGTCGACATCGGAGAGCGTGCCGTCCTCGACGGTCTTGGCGTCCAGATCGGTCGTGTCGATATTCAGGTGCATCTGCTTATCTGCCGGCAGCAGGCCCGTGTCGTAGCCCGAGTGGTTCTGCATGGTTACGTCGAAGATAAACTGCGGATCGGCGTTCTGGTCGAGCAGCTCAAGAATCTTGTCGTAGGTAGCCTGGTCGGTCACCATGCCGCGCAGGGTGTCGGCGCCCTGGAAATCGTTGATGGACAGGAACTGGTCAAAGCCAAAGTCCTTATAGACGTTCTCGCGGTTCCAGTTGGTTGCGTGGTTGGGGTGCATGGCCGTGGTGGAATAGCCGAGCGATTTGAACTGCTCTGCCAGGTTCCCGGTCGTCTCCATGTTGTAGATGGTGTAGGGGTACACGCCCGAGCCCAGGTTGGCCATGGAGTTGCCGGTCATAAACTCAAACTCGGTATTGGCGGTACCGCCGCCGTAGGCGCTCACGTAGAGCTTGCCGCGGCTGAGGCAGTTGGACAGGTTCTTAAAGTACTGCGGGCCCTCGTAGCCGGCGCGCATGTTCTGGTAGATGGACAGGTCCGAGAAGGTCTCGTTCATGATGGCGATGACCGTCGGCTTCTCGCTGTCGAATTGCTCCTGGGCGGCGGTGCGCTCGTCGCTTTTGGCGGCGTCGGACTTGTCATAGGCCTTGGCGTACTTTTTGAGCGTGGCCTTGGCGTCATCGACGGAGTAGTCGGCGGGTTTGGGCGGCTTAATGGATTGCGCTGCACTAATAAAGGCGGGCAGGTAGCCCTCGCGCCAGTAGCTCTCGAGCGGGCGCCAGGTGTAGACGGTGATGCCGAGGGTGTTGTAGTAGTCGATGAGCGTGACATGCGCGGTCACGCCACCCAGGCACAGCACCGCCACGAGCAGGTTGGTGAGCAGCATGCGCTTGGCGTTGGCGGCACCCTTCTGACGGTGCGGTGCCACCAGGCCGGCGTACTCGCATAGCAGCATGGCGATGGCGGTAAAGCCCATGGACAGCACGCAGAACAGCGAGATGGAGAAGGTGTAGCCGGTGCCGGCGACCGCGGCGGCGGTGGAGATGGCCGAAAGGTCGCCCGGCTGGATGGGCATGGATTTAAACGTGATGACGAAGAACTCGGCAATGCCCAGGACAAAGAGGGCAAAGGTCAGGACCGCGGGAGCTGCGCCGTGGCGCTGGAATAGGAAGAATAGGCCGACCATGAGCACGGTGATGATGGCCCACTCGAGCAGGATGCACAGGGGGTAGACCCAGGTAAAGTCGTGGTTGGATGAGACCTCCATGCCCAGCAGCGCAAAGACGCCGGCGAGCAGCAGGCACAGGACGGCGGCGACGAGCGGTTTACCCACAAAGGCGCCGCGCAGGCGGGCGAGCTTGCCAGTGGGGGCGGGCGCATCGGTGGCAGCGAACGCAAAGACGCGCGGTGCGATGCGGTCGCGGGCGATGCTGGCCCAAGCGCATCCGGTGAGAATGGCGTTGGTCAGGATGAGCATCACAAAGGCGAGCGGCTCGTTTTGAGCGACGAGGCCAATGGCGCCCCAAATGGTCAAAAAGAGCTGGAACAGGCCGAAGGCGACGCTCCACCCAAGAGCGCTTTTGGCAACGGTGCCCGACTTTGCGCGAATGGCCTTGGCCTCGCGCAAGACAAGGTAGACGGTCGCCGCAAGACCGACGAGCGAGATGGCGGCAGCGAACATGCTGAGACTCCTCACAAACTAAAACCTACGAAAGCGGGGGTTTACCCGATTGTTACCTAAATATGCGCTGCATTTGCGGGCTGCGCACAACAATCAGCCATATTAACGCGCATGTGTGGCGTTACGGCGCAATGTAGTGGTGACCTGCGCGATAATGGACGGGAATTACACGGAAACGTAAAGGCTTCTTAAAGAATTGGCGAGGGTAGGGCGATGAGCGAGCAGGTTTGCAAGGCGGACATGGGCGGCGACGGAGCTGCGGTCGTGGATACGTGCGGCTATCCGGTCGAGACTACGGGCAACGCGGTGCTGGACATCTTGGAGCATCGTTCGTCTACGCGTGCCTTCGCGCGTGACGACAACGACCGTCCCGTGGCGGTGACCGACGAGCAGCGTGCAGCGATTCTGCATGCGGCGAGTCGCGCGCCGTCGGCGGGCGCCATGATGATGTATTCCATTGTGAGCATTCGCGAGCAGGCTACGCTGGACCGTCTGGCCGACCTGTGCGACCACCAGCCCATGATCGCCAAGGCGCCCTGGGCACTCATATTTGTGGTCGATTATGCCAAGTGGATCGATCTGTTTGAGCACGTGGGCTGCTTTGAGCCCGAGTTTGTCGAGCGCACAGGTAAGGCACCTCGCCGTGCACCGGGTTTGGGCGACTTTGCCATCGCGGCCCAGGACGCCGTGATCGCCGCGCAAAACGCCGTGGTTGCCGCCGAGGCCCTGGGCCTGGGGAGCTGCTACATCGGTGATATCGTCGAGAATGCCGAGGAAGTTGCCGAGCTGCTCGATCTGCCGCCCTATACCATGCCGCTGTCGATGCTCATCATCGGCACGCCCCGTAAGGAGCGTCCGGCCATTGCGCATCCCGTGGTGAACCTGGTGCACGAGGAGCGCTACTGCCGCGCCGATGCCGCGACTATGGACGCGCAGGTGGCCGAGATGGACGCGATGTTCCGTCCGCATGCCCGCGAGGCAGGCGAGCGCGTCGTGGATATCTACACCCGCAAGCACACGAGCCCCTTTATGGCCGAGATGAGCCGCTCCATGGAGTGGTGGTTCAAAAACTGGCTCGGCAAGTAACGAATGCGGCGATGTGACAAAGGGAAAGTCCCTCTGTCACATTCCATATCGCCGTGGTGGCCTAAAGGCCGTATAAATGTTTATCTAGCTGGGAAAACGGCGCCATTAAAACATGGGCCGATTACCTATAATCCCTTCGAACATTAAAGTTGGGAGGAAACCGGCTTATGGAACAAAAGGCCAAGGAGGCAGCTTCGCACGCTGCGATTCCTGTGAGCATCTCGGCGATGCTCGTCACGCTGGGCGTGGTGTACGGCGATATCGGCACCAGCCCCATGTATGTAACCAAGGCGCTCGTTGCCGGCAACGGCGGCATCGGAAGCGTCACGCAGGAGTTCGTGCTCGGCGCGCTCTCCCTTGTTGTGTGGACGGTCACGCTGCTGACGACCGTCAAGTACGTGCTGATCTCGCTGCGCGCCGACAACCACGGCGAGGGCGGTATCTTTGCCCTGTACAGCCTGGTCAAGCGTTGCGGCAAGTGGCTCATCATCCCCGCCATGCTGGGTGGCGCGGCACTGCTCGCCGACGGCATCCTGACGCCTGCCGTTACCGTGACCACGGCCATCGAGGGCCTGCGCACCATCCCGGCGGTCCACGCCGTGCTCGGTGACGACCAGGGCCGCGTTGTCGCGATTACGCTCGCCATTATCATTGCGCTCTTCTTGGTGCAGCGCATCGGCACGGCCAAGATCGGTCACGCCTTTGGCCCCATCATGACGCTGTGGTTTTTGTTCCTGGGCGGTACGGGCCTGTTCTTTGTCTTCCAGCATCCCGCGGTGCTGCTGTGCCTCAACCCGCTGCGCGGGATCGGCTTTCTGCTGAGCCCCAACAACCATGCGGGGATCATGATCCTAGGCAGCTGCTTCCTCGCCACCACCGGTGCCGAGGCGCTCTATTCCGACATGGGCCATGTGGGCCGCGGCAACATCTACGCCACCTGGCCGTTCGTTAAGTGCTGCCTGCTGCTGTCCTACATGGGTCAGGGCGCGTGGCTTATCAACAACGCTGCCAACCCCGAGCTCATGGGCATCGCCGACCTCAACCCCTTCTACCAGATGCTCACCCCGGGCCTGCGTCCCTTTGCCGTCGGCCTTTCCACCGTTGCCGCCATCATTGCCTCGCAGGCGCTCATCACCGGCGCATTCTCGCTGGTGTCCGAGGCCAGCCGCCTGGACCTCATGCCTCATATGCAGGTCTTCTATCCTGCCGAGACCAAGGGTCAGCTCTACATCCCCATGGTCAACAACGTCATGCTCGTGGGTTGCGTTATCGTGGTGCTGCTGTTCCAGAACTCGGCGCACATGGAGGCTGCGTACGGCTTGGCTATTACCCTGACCATGATGTGCACGACGCTGCTGCTCTTCTTCTATCTGCACGTGGAGCGCAAGCTCAAGGTTGCGCCGTGGATCTTTGCCGTCTTCTTCCTCATGCTCGAGGGTTTCTTCTTTGTGAGCTCGCTCACCAAGTTCTTCCACGGCGGCTATTTCACCATCCTTATGGCCGCGCTCATCATGAGCATCATGGTGTGCTGGTACAACGGCACGGCGGTCGAGCAGCGCCAGTTTACGCTGCTGCCGCTGCGCAGCTACCTGCCGCAGCTCAAGCGCCTGCGCGACGACGACCGCTACGAGCGCATGAGCGACAACATCGTGTACCTGACCAAGGACACCAACACCGACTATATCGACCGCGATATCGTCTACTCCATCCTGGATAAGCACCCCAAGCGCGCACACGCCTGGTGGTTCGTGAATGTCGAGACCATGGACGAGCCGCATACCTTTGCCTACTCGGTCGAGACGTTTGGCACCGATTACGTGTTCCGCGTGCATCTGTACCTGGGCTACAAGATCAACCAGCGCGTCAATGCCTACCTGCGCCAGGTTGTTCAGGACCTGGCAGCCAGCGGCGAGCTGCCGCCGCAGACGCATGACTACTCGGTCTACAAGGATCCGGGCAACATCGGTACGTTCAAGTTCGTTATGATCCGCAAACTTCTGGCGCCCGAAAGCGATGTGGAGCCGAGCGAGCGTACGGCCATCACGCTCAAGTACATCATCCGCCGCGCCGCCGGCACGCCTGCGCGCTGGTACGGCCTGGAGAACTCCAACGTGAGCTTTGAGTACGTGCCGCTGTTCACCAAGTTTAAGGCTGTGAGCAAGATGCAGCGCTTGGCCCCCAACGAGCGCCCGTAGTCGACGGAGACTACACGGAGTTGATTATCGATGGGCAAAACTAAAGCCGGGGAGGTAAACATGGATGCAAGGACACTTGATGTCCGCGAGGCGGGTATCGACGCCGCCGAAGATCGGTTCTTTACGAACCGAGCCAACATGGACATGGCCGATCGCGTGATCTCGGTCGTGGTGACGGTGTTTGTCGCGGCGTGCGTTTGCGCCCTGCTCGCGCACGTTCTGTTTGTCTAACGATCGCAGGTTGCAAAGGCTATACACTTGGAACCACCACAAGGGGAAACCACCACAAAGGTGCCTGTCCCCTTTGTGGTGGTTTTTGTTTTTGAGAGAGGGGCGGGGCGCTGATGGACGTCCGTGCGGACGGCGATATTGCCGAGAACTTTTGGTGGCGGCGTACAACGCTGACGCGTCGCAGCCCCCTGTATGACGCCTGCGTATCGGCGGGGCTGCTGGTCGCGGCGACGGTTGTGGGCGCGCTGCTCGATCATCCGGGGCTCGCGCCGAGCATCATGATCGTCTATGTGTTCGCCGTGCAGCTGTGCGCTTTCTTTACCTGGAGCCGCCTGTACTGCCTGCTGACTTCTGCCGTCGCCGTGGCGCTCTACAACTTCTTGTTTGTCGACCCGCGCTGCTCGCTGTCGTTTATCGACCGCGTCTATCCCGGCATGTTCTTTATCATGTTTGCGGTCTCGCTCGTATCGAGCTCGATCGCGCTGGCCCTGCGCCGCGCCTTGGCGCAGGCTGCCGCCAGCGACCGCCGCACGCATATGGTGCTCGAGACCAACCGCATGCTGCAGCGGTGTGGCGATCAGCAACAGATTGTGCACGCTATGGCAACGCAGCTGGCGCGTCTTTCGGGCTGTCCGGTCGTGTGGTACAGCGCCGATCCGGAAGACGATGACCTGTTGCCGCGCGCGACGTACACGGCCGTGGGCGATGCCGCGCCGGTGCACCAGTTGGCGTCCCAGATGCCGCCGCGGCTCTCGGCATCCGCCTATGTGGGAACGCCGCTCGATGCCACCTATGGCGCTTCGGCGTTCTACGGCATATACCTGACCGTGCGCTCGGGTGACACCATGGTGCGCGCGGGTGATCCCGCCTCGGTGGTGGGGGTGCTTGCCATTGTCGCCGAGCCCGATGCTTTGACGCCCGAGGAGCGGACGCTTGCCGATGCCATCGTGAGCGAAGGCGAGCTTGCGCTCGATCGCGCCCGCGCCATGGAGGCTCGCGAGGAGGCGGCGGTGCTCGCTAAAAACGAGCAGCTGCGCGCCAACCTGCTGCGCTCCATTTCGCACGATCTGCGCACGCCGCTCACCAGTATTTCGGGCAATGCCGACGTGCTGCTCGATCAGGGCTCGACCGGCACCGCGGTGCTCGATGCCCAGACGCGCCGCGGCCTGCTTCTATCCATTCGCTCGGATGCGCTGTGGCTCAACGCCACCGTCGAGAATCTGCTCGCCATCACCAAGCTCGAGGGTGGCGGTATGCGCCTGTCGACCACGCTCGAGCTCATGGACGATATCGTCGAGGAGGCGCTGCGCCACGTGAACCCTGCCGTGCGCGAGCACGACCTTAAGGTGGTGGCGTGCGATGAGCCGGCGCTCGTCAACGTCGATGCACGCCTGATGGTGCAGCTGGTGGTCAATCTGGTGAACAACGCCATCACTTATACGCCCGCGGGCTCGCATATCATGATTTCGATTAGCGTCGACGATGGACGCGTGGCGTGCTCGGTGGCCGATGATGGTCCGGGCATCGCACCCGAGGATCGCGAGCGGATCTTCGAGTCGTTCTATACCGCCAACCATGGTCTGGCCGACAGCCATCGCAGCGTTGGCCTGGGTCTTTCGCTCTGCCGTTCCATTGCGTTGGCACATGGCGGTAGCATAGAGGTTGCCGCGGCGGACCCGCACGGTTCGGTCTTTACGATTGAACTTCCCGCCGCCGACGTTTCTTTTGATAAGGAGTAGCGCCGTGCCGAACTCTGCCGTAAAACCGCTCATCTTGGTCGTTGAGGACGATCCCGCCGTTCGCAATCTTATTGTTGCCGCGCTCGAGGCGCACGGCTTGCGCCATATGGCTGTGGAGACCGCCCATGCCGCCATCGCCGCCGCCTCATCGCAGGCGCCGAGCATTGTGCTGCTCGATCTGGGCCTGCCCGATATGGACGGCGTCAAGGTGGTGGAGTCGGTGCGCGCATGGTCGGGCATGCCGATTATCGTGGTCTCGGCGCGCAGCGAGGATGCGGACAAAATCCGCGCGCTCGATGCCGGTGCCGACGACTATCTGACCAAGCCGTTTTCGGTCGAGGAACTGCTCGCGCGCATCCGCACGACGCTCAGGCGCCTTTCGTATGCGCAGATGGGCGGCGTTGTCTCCGAGGGCTCGTTCGATACCGGTGAGCTGCATATCGATTTTGATGCCGGCATCGCCACGATGGATGGCGAGGAACTGCATCTGACGCCGATCGAGTATAAGCTCCTGTGCCTGCTGGCGCATAACGCCGACAAGGTACTGACGCACCAGTTTATCCTGCACGAGATTTGGGGCACGGCGACCAAGAGCGACCTGGCGAGCCTGCGTGTCTTTATGGGCACGTTGCGTAAGAAGATCGAGTCCGACCCCGCGCATCCGCGCTATATCCAGACGCATGTGGGTATCGGTTACCGCCTGGTCACCCAAGGCTAGATCGCCAACCACCATCCCGCTATGAGTTGCGGTGAAATACGGTCTTAATTTGCCTAATTCCAGGCAAAACAGTCCGTATTCCACCGCATTTTTGTTACTTGCCCTTGGGCTTGCTGGCGTAGAACTTCTTCTTTTTGGGCTTGCCGTCACCGCGCGGCCCTCGGTCGCCGGCCTGCGCGTGCGCGGGCACTGCCGCGCGAGGCTTGCGGGCCTCGGGGTTGCGCAGCTCCTCGGTTCGCTCGGCAATTTCCTCGGCGCTAAAGCCGACCTCGGCCATGGCGTCCTCGATGGTCAGGCGGCGCACGATATAGCAATGATGCACCTTCTGGTTGCGTGCGAAATCCTCGGGGATGGTCTGCGCCGTAATGTCCTGTAGCACCACGCCCGCACGCGCGAGCTTGCGCGTCTCGGGGCGGAAGCCACGCAGGTTGCAGCTAAAGATGGCGTGGCCGCCCTGTGCGAGCAGGCGCGATACGCCGGCCAACAGCTCAACATGGTCGCGCTGGACATCCCAGGTGCGACGGCCCATCTTGGACGAGTTCGAGAACGTGGGCGGGTCGACAAAGATCAGGTCCCAGCGGTTGCGCGTCTGGCGCTGGTCACGAATCCAGGCGAGCACGTCATCGCGCACAAAGTGATGCTGCGGACCAACAAAGCCGTTCTGGCGCATGTTGCGCTCGGCCAAGTCCAGATAGGTGTTGGAAAGGTCGACCGTCACGGTTTCCTCGACGCCGCCGTCTGCCGCGTAGCAGGTGGCAGTGCCGGTGTAGGCAAACAGGTTGAGGAAGCGGCGCGCCTGCTTGGCGTGCTCGCGCACCAGGTTGCGCGTGACGCGATGATCCAGGAAGATGCCCACATCCAAATAGTCGTCAAAGTTGACGGCAAAGGTGAGGCCGCCCTCTTCGATGAGCGGCAGACGACGGCGCGCGATATTGGCACGCTCGCCCGAGCCGCCCTTGCCGGCGCCCTGCTTGCCGTACTGCGAGCCGCCGCGCGAACGCATGCGGGCCTTGGCGTGCACATGCTCGGCCGGAACATCCAGGATGCGCGGCGCGATGGCCAGAATGTCGAGCATACGGGCCTGGGCCAGTGCGGGGTCGATGGTCTTAGGCGCGGCGTACTCGGCGATGACGAGCCAGCGGCCCGGCGTCTGCGGGCAGCCCTCGTACAGGTCAATGGCGGCGGAGTAATCGGGCAGGTCGGCATCGTAGACGCGGTAGCAGCTCACGCCCTCGCGCTTGGCCCACTTGCGGCGCAGACGGGCATTCTTGCGCAGGCGGTTGGCGAACTGCTCCGACTCGGGGATGAGCACGGGCAGCGGCTTGCCGTCGCCCAGGTCGAGCGTAGCGGCAGGCTCGGGCATGGCGGGGGCGGGGGCTTCGTCGCTGATGACGTCGTCGGCATCCGAGGTCTCGCCCTCAGCATCCGCGCTGGTCGCAGCTTCAAATGCTGCGGCGGCATGGTCGAGCGAGGGCCAAACCTCAATAGTCGCCTCTTCGTTGTTGGGCATGACGGCGATGGAGCGCGCGGGCTCAGCGTGGAGCGCGCGGGCCAGCAATCCGTCGCGGGTGAGCGCGGCGACCGGTGCCGAAGTGAGCTCGGGCGCACGGCGCAGCTCGCCGACCAGCGTCATGGCGTCATGCATAAGCGACAGCGGTGTCTCGGTCGTATCCGCGACGAGGGCGGCACCGGCGACGGCGCCCGCGTGGTCCAGTACGGTGGCAGATTTGGCAGCGCAAAAATCGACAAAGCGCTTGTAACCGGCGCACTTGACCATGCGCTCGGCGGTCTTGCGGGCGGCGGGGTCAATGTCCACGGCGACGATGCGTGCCTGGCGCTCACGCGCCGCAGTCTCGTGCTCGCGCGCCTCGGCACGCAGCTGCTCCCACAGAGCGGCGTCGTGCAGCTGCCAGCCTTCAAAGCCCCAGCGCTCGCGTGCAGCGCCCGGGGCGCGGTCGGTCAGAATATTCACGGCCTCCAGCAGCAGACCGCCGCCGGCGCATGAGGCGTCGACCAGCGTGGGCAGAGCCTCGTTCTCGTAATCGTCGGCCGTCAGCTCGCGCTCGCACAGCGCGGTCCAGCCGACCTGCGCCAGCACCAGGGCGGCGTAGTCGGGGCGCAGCACGTGCGCGCCCTCGCCGGCGCGGGTCGCTGCGGGCGGCAGGCGTTTGAACAGCGGGTCGCCCGAAAGGTCCAGGCTAATGCTCGCGCGACGCTGACGCAGCGAAAGCAGCAGGTGAACATCGGGGTCGGCGGCGTCGACATCGGCACGACGGCCCGTGGTTTCGGCCAAGCGGTCGCATAATGCGTCCTTGGCGCGCAGGGCCGAGAAGCGCGTGTTGCGCAGCTGCTCGGTCACGCCGCGGGCGGTGATGGCGATGGTGGCGCCGGGGCGGATGATAGTCTCCCAGGCGATGTCGTAAACGCCGTCGTACAGCTCGTCGGCATCCTGCGCCTCAAAGCGCCCGAGCACCACGAACACGCGGCTCGCCAGGCGCGACCACAGGCATGCTCGGTAGCCTTGCTCGAGCTCGCCCTCAAACGTAGCGCGGCCCTTCAGGCGGCGGACATGCGAAAGCCCGAGGCGTTTAAGCTCATCGGCGAGTGCGGACTCAAAGCCCTCGGGGCAGCTTGCGTAAAATTCCATGGATGACCTCTCTGGTTGCGTCGCTCCATTATATGATGGATGCTTCGTTTGCCCTTATCCTCGAAAGGAACCCATATGATTGATGCGTGCTCCTTGATCCCCATTTTCATTGCAACAGCCTCAGGACTCGGGGCCTCGCACAGGCTCCCGCCGCCTTACAGAACTGAAAGCTGGGCGTAGGGCAAATCCATGGCACGTGACCTGCGATTGCTCGACCATAGATGGCGTAATCGAGGCTAAGGGAGAGCATCATGCGCAAGGCAAACGAGAGCTGGTTCTGGCACGCGAACGACATGGCGGTGGCGGGCGACATGAACCCCGTGGTCCGCGTCCTGTGGGTCGCGCTCATCGTAGGCATCGGCGTCGCGACGATGCCTACGCTCTGGATCGTCACGAGGTAGCGCGCCACGAACGGATGACGAGGCGCACGGCGTATGCCACGCTGGCGGAACCCTAGCCTCGCTGCTGGACAATCTGTTCGATGAACTTCGCGACGGAGTCCTCGGCCGCGTCCCCGATCAGGTGATGGGCTGCGGCCTTCGCCTCCGGCATCGCGCCCGCGACTGCGTAGGAGTTCGGCACCTTTTCGAGGAGCGTCACGTCGTTTTCCGAGTCTCCGATAAAAGCGACCTCGTCCAGCGTGACCCCAAGGCTGCCGAGAAGCGCGTCGAGTCCGTTTACCTTGCTCCAGCCAGCCGGAACAACATCGAGGAAGAATGGGACGGGCGAGGGGAAATCAAGTTCTGGGCAGGCTTCCTTGCATCGACTCCGAACGACTTCCGTCGGGGCGGAGCTGACGTTGACGAAGATGCCGGCGGTTATGACGTCACGGTTCGTGGGCACGTCTCCGAGCGCCATGTCTCTTCCGGAGTCCTTAACGACTTCCAGGGCGAATTCGTCGCCAGGCTCGACGGCGCAGAGGAACTGCTCGCAGCGCTTGCCTGTCTCATCGACATCGGCGACTAGCCAGAGTGACGTCCCCGCGTAGGGGCGTACAGCGCTATCGAGCTTGACGAGGGCCTCCGTCGAGAGCGTCTTTTTGAACACGAGTTCGCCGCTGGAGAAGACCTTCTTTCCGTTGGCCATGATGCCGGTCGAGAAACAGCGCGCGTCGCCGTCAAAGGCATCGGCCAGGTCGGCGTAGTCGCGCCCGCTTGCGGGGCCGAACGCGATGCCCGCATCGAGCGCCGAAAGAATCGCGCTGTGCGTGCGCTCCGATACGACCCTTGAGCCAAACGGCAACAGGGTCCCATCCATGTCTGCGAGGATGAGCTTTATCAAGGGGTCCTCCCGTTTCGGTCTGGGCGTCGGTGCGCCGGCGTGCGTCGTCCTAGCTGTATTGCTTGTCTCCCATGAGATTCTTCGAGATGATCCTGTTAAACTCTACCGGGTCATCCCAGCAAGAGGTCAGGAAGAGGAACAGCAGCTCGATGACGAAGTTGATCGAGCTGTGCGAGAAGGCGATTTCGGTTCCGGTGATGGCCTGATCTCGCGAGATGGCTCGGATGATATGCGTGGCACGCTTCGCGAGCGGCGTATCCGGGTTGTCTGTGATCATGATGATGGGGGTGTTCGAATCCTCGGCAGAGTCGAATATGTTGACGAGGCGCTTCGAGTATCCGGACGTCGAAATGACGAGCAGAACGTCATTCTCCTTGAGGCTGGTTGCGACGGAGACCATGGCTTCGGTGGTACTGGGGCAAAACGCTCTGACTCCAACCTGCGAGAGCTTGAACGCCGCGTTTACGCCCATGTTAATCGAGTTGCCGACACCCGCGATCAGGACGAGGTTGGCGTTGTGGAGCAGATTGACGACTGCCGAAAAGTCATCGGAGTCAATGAGCGAGGCGGTTTGGGAGAGCTCCTTGACCTTGTGAGACAGGACGTACTTGATGGAGCCCTCGACGTCGTCCAGAGTAATCCTGCCGTCCGTGGCCTTTTCTTCGCCGGATGCCCTGCTGATGGATATGCCGAGCGCCAGACGCATGTCCGAATAGGTTCGGTAGTCAAGCGTCCTTGCGAATCTCGAAACAGACGCCGGTGACGTACCGGTTTCTGCGGCGAGTTCGCGGACGGTCATCGTTGCGACATCCGACGGGTGGTCGAGCGCATACGTTGCGATTGCCTTCTCCGAGGGGGATAGGCTGCTCATGACCGCGCAGATATGGCTGAGCACATCTCCTGTCTTATCCATGGTTACTCCTTGGCCCTAGTTTGCTTCGTATCTTAGGTCAAGAGAGGTGAAAATATAGCAAAATGTTTCATCAGCGGTGAAATAGCGTTTCACCGCTGATTTCCTACCGTTCACGGTAAATCGGTGCTTCCCCGGCGCAATCTCAGTTTGAGCTGCTATCTTATGAGCCGTGAAACAACGGCACGAAAACGATGAAACAACAGAACATTGTTCCAACGCCTCGCAACTTCGTTTCACGCTAGATGCCGAATCACTTCGAAGCCCAGACGGGCACCCGGCGAACAAGAAGGAGGAAGCGCGATGCAGAACGCCAAGGCAAATGTAAGCATGACTTCGCTGTTCTTCGCGAACGTCCTCTACTGGGTCTGCGCGGGCGTGTACTCGCCGTTCCTCTCCGCTCACTACACGAGTCTCGGCCTCAGCGCGGCTCAGACCGGCGTCCTCCTCGCGGCGACTCCGGTGTGCGCACTCGTCATCCAGCCGCTCTGGTCGACGATCGCCGACAAACTCGGGCGCCGCCGCGCGGTCATCGTGGCCCTGTGCCTGGCGGCGGCGGTGCTCGCTCCGCTGTATTACCTGGCGTCGACGTTCGTTCCAGTCCTTCTCGTGACCTTTGCGTTCTCGGCGTTCTTCTCGGGGCTGCTGCCTCTGAGCGACTCCCTCGTCATTGAGCTCGCGGATCGCTCTGGCCTGGACTTTTCTCGCATCCGCATGGGTGGCACCATCGGCTACGCCATCGTCGTTCTGATCGTCGGCAGGCTGCTTGACGCGGCTCCTCAAATCCAGTTCGCGGTGGTCTCCGCGGTGCTGGTGGCCTTCGCGGCTCACATGTGGCGCCTCCCCGAGGCGGGAGTTCGCGCCAATGCCGCGGACGATCCCAAGGTCTCCCACGGAAAGGGCCTCCTCTCGCTGTTCACCAGCAACGAGATCGCCTTCGTCTTGGTCTTCGCCTTCATCAGCTCGGCCGCGATTGGCTTCATCGGGGCGTTCTTGGGCCGCTACGCGGTCGAGCTTGGCGAGGGCCAGAACCTCGTGGGCGTCCTGAGCGCGGTCTCCGCTGCGAGCGAGATCCCCATCCTGCTCGTTTCCTCCAAGCTGGTCAGGCGCTTCGGCGAGATGAACCTCCTGATCTTTTCCTGTTTCATGGCGGCGCTCAGGCTCCTGCTCGTGGGCACCGGCATCGTCCCGGTCATGATCTGCGGCCAGCTGCTGCAGAGCGTGAGTTACATGACCGTTTACTACTCCTGCGTTACCTACATTGCCAACCACACCTACGAGGATTGTCGCGCTCGAGGTCAGAGCGCCTTCGCGATGGTCCAGAGCGGTCTGTCCGTCGTGGTTGCGAACCTGTTTGGCGGTTGGGCGTGCGACGCGCTCGGCACGCACGCGGGTTTCCTGGCCTTCGCCCTCGCTTCAACGATTGCTGCGGTCGTTGCTCTTGTGGCGTACGTGCTGTGGCGTCGAGGCGCGGCGCTACAGCCTGAGGGCCAGGCGGCCGCATAGGCTGTGGTGCCGCGGTTCGCAAGCGCCTGCGTGCCTCGCGCTTCGCTTCGTGTTCAACCAGCTGACGAGCTGAGAACTGTCCGATCCAATGATTATCCAGGTGAAAGGAAGGAAAGATGTCTCTCATCAAGGTCAACGAGCTTCTTCAACATGCGACCGAGCACCACTATGGCGTGCCCGCGATCAACGTCATCAACACGGAGACCATTCGTTATGCGATCCAGGCCGCCGAGGATGAGCACATGCCCCTCATCATCCAGTACTGGCCCGGCTTCGAGGGCCACTGCGCCCTCGACATCATCGCCTTCGCCGCCCGCTATTACGCCGAGCGCGCGAGCGTGCCCATCGCCGTCCACCAGGATCACTCCGCTGGTTACGAGATCGCCGTCAAGGGCGTCAAGGCTGGCTTCCCCTCCGTCATGGTCGACGGTTCCTCACTTCCCTATGAGGAGAACTTTCAGCTCACGAAGGACGTCGTCCAGGTCGCCAAGATCTTCGACGTCGACATCGAGGCCGAGCTTGGCCATGTCGGCAACGGCTCCGACGCCAACGACTTCGTGAACAGCGACCACTACACCGACCCGAACCTCGCCGAGGAGTTCGTCGAGGGCACCGGTTGCGGCTCGCTTGCCATCGCCGTCGGCAACGCCCACGGCCCCTACGTCAAGGTCCCGAACCTCGACATGGAGCGCATCAAGGCCTGCAGGGAGGCCGTCAGCGTCCCCCTCGTCATGCACGGATGCTCCGACATCCCCGACGAACAGCTCCAGGAGGCCGTGAACCTCGGCATGAGTAAGTTCAACATCGCCACGGAGTACTTCCGTTCCATGTACCGCGCTTTCGAGAAGGACATAAACTCCGGCAAGAACGACGGCAACGGCGTTGGCCTCCTGATGGACGCCGCCCCCGACATGCGCGCGTTCGTCGCCAGCAAGATCCAGCTTCTGAACCCCAACCACTATTCGCTCTAGGAGAGACTCGATGAAGAAAGTTCTTGTCGCGTCGCACGGCCACCTCGCAAGTGGAATCAGGAGCTCGATCGGGATCCTGACCGGCATGGCGGACATGGTGGAAGCAGTTGACTGCTACGTGGACAACTCCGATTTCACCCCTCGCATCCAGGCCTTTATTGACTCGGTGGGCCCTGAGGACGAGGCCATCATCTTCACCGACATCTACGGTGGCTCCGTCTTCCAGAAGGTCGTCCTCATGGAGCCGGAGAAGCGCGGGATCGTCCACGTCACCGGTATGAATCTCGGTCTCGTGATCGAGGCGCTCCTCGGCGCCGAGCCGGTCACGGCAGATTCGATCAAGCAGAGCGTCGAGCTGGCGAGGGCGACGATGCAGGTCGTCGAGCCTCCGAGCAAGGCCGCGGACAACGAGGGGTCCGACGGAGACTTCTTCGATTAGAGAGCACTAACAAGCAGGGAATGAGGAAACAATGATTGTTCAGGTTCGAGTCGATGACCGTCTGATTCACGGACAGGTCGCCCTGGTGTGGACCAAGGAGCTCAACACCACCAGGATCATCGTCGCCAACAAGCACGCCGTGGAGAGCGACGCCCTTCGCATGACGCTTTCCATGGGTACGCCGGCGGGACAGAAGCTCCTCGTCAAGGACGTTCCGGATGCCTGCCGCATCGCGAACGATCCGCGTGCGGACTCCATGCGCATCTTCGCGCTCACCAACTGCGTGCGTGACGTGCTTGAGCTCGTTAAGGGCGCGCCGGGCAAGATCGAGGGCGTGAACGTTGCCGACGTCGGCCGCTTCGACAAGTCCGATCCGGATAGCAAGGTCGCCCTCAACTCCACGATCATGCTCAACCCGGATGAGCTAGAGGCTGCGAAGGAGCTTTGCGAGCAGGGTATTCCGGTTTTCCATCAGCTTATCCCGTCCAATCCCAAGACTCCTCTCAAGAGTCTGATCGAGGCGGCGGAGAAATAAGGGGATTTGGCCAGGCGGCCAAATGAAATGAGAGAAAGGAAGTCAAATGATTGGGTTAGCAGTAATGGCCTGGTTGACCGTGCTGATTTGCTACGGCGGCAACTGGGTTCTCGGCCAGTGTATGATCGAGCGTCCTCTCGTGGTCGGCCTCGTTGCAGGCCTTCTGATGGGCGACGTCAAGACCGGTGTCATCATCGGTGCCTCTCTCGAGGCGATCTTCATGGGCGCGGTTAACATCGGTGGCGCCATCTCCGCCGAGCCCGTTACCGCGACCGCCCTCGCCGTCGCCTTCACCGTTGGCGCCGGCATCGACCAAGGCGCCGCCATCACGCTGGCCGTTCCCGTTGGCGTCGTCACCGCGTTCCTCTCGATCTTCATGAACAACGTGTTCCTCGCGTTCTTTGCCGCCACCTTTGACAAGATGGCCGCCGAGGGCAACGAGAAGGGCCTCGCGCTTCAGCACTTCGTTCTCTGGTTCGTTAAGTACGCCGCCTTTGGCCTCATCGCCTTCCTCGGCGTTTACCTTGGCGCCGAGCCCGTTGCCGCCATCGTCAACCAGATTCCGGCCAATGTCATGAGCGGCCTCAACGCCGTGGGCGCCCTCCTGCCCGCCGTTGGTATGGCGCTCCTGCTCCAGATGCTGTGGAGCACCGAGCTCAGCATCTACTTCTTCCTGGGCTTCACGCTCTACCAGTACCTCGGCCTCCCGATGATCGCCATCGCGGTTCTCGGCGTCATCATCGCGGTTGCCTCCGCCCTCCGCGACAAGGAGATTTTCGATCTCACCAAGAAGGGCATGGCCACCCAGGCCGTTTCCAGCGACTCTGTAACCAGCGACGAGGAGGATTTCTTCGCATGAGCAACCTGACCAAGAATGTGAGCCCTGAAGACAAGAAGATGCTCAACAGCATTTTCCTGCGCTCTTTCTCCGTGTTCGCCTCCTGCGCCGGCGGTTCCGTCAAGGCTGGCGCCGACGGCTGGCTGTACTCCGTCCAGCCCGCGCTTAACCGCTACTACTCCGATGACCCCGAGGCCCGTGCCGACGCCATGAAGCGTCACACGACTTGGTACAACATTACCCAGAACGTCGGCACGTTCGCCATGGGCCTCGTCGCCTCCATGGAGAGGGAGAACTCGCAGCACGAAGACTTCGACACCGAGTCCATCGACGGCATCAAGGTTTCCCTGATGGGCCCGATGTCCGGCATCGGTGACGCAATCTTCTGGGGCGTCCTGCGTGTCATCGCCGCTGGCATTGGCATCAACCTCGCCATGAGCGGCTCGCCCCTCGGCGCGATCATGTTCCTGCTGATCTACAACATCCCGTCGATCCTCTGCCGATACTTCATGACCTACCTCGGCTTCAGCATGGGCACCAACTTCATCTCCGAGATGTACGAGGGTGGTCTCATGAAGCTCATCACCAAGGCGACCTCCACGGTTGGCCTCGTGATGATCGGCGCCATGACCGCGGCGAACGTCCAATTCAACACGATCCTGTCCATTCCGGTTCAGGACTCTGACCCCGTCATGATCCAGACCTACCTCGACTCGATCTTCAAGGGCATCGTGCCCCTGGGACTTACGCTCGTCGTCCTCTGGCTCCTGCGCAAGAAGAACGTGAACGTCAACATCATCCTGGTTGGCATCATGATTCTGGCGCTCGTCCTCGGCCTCGTGGGCATCGTGTAGGGCGGCTTCCGGATCATTCGAAGCTTGTTCAAGGCAATTCCCGGCGGCACGCGATCGAGGACATTCGACGCGTGCCGCCCCATTAGAAGGAGAGAACATGCGCTACACGCACCTCAAGAACTCCGACGTCGACGTCTCCCAGCTCGCCGTGGGCACCTGGGCGATCGGCGGCGACTCCTTTGGTGAGAACGATGACGCCGCCAGCATGTCCGCCATCCGCACCATGCTCGATCACGGAGTCAACCTCATTGACACCGCGCCGTGCTATGGCAACGGCACATCTGAGAAGGTCGTCGGCAACGCGCTCAGGGGCATCGACCGAGAGAGCTACCTGCTCTCGACCAAGGTTGGCCTGATCACCAGCGCCGCCGGCTATGACCGCGACTCCTCGTTCAAGAATATCATGAGGGAGGTCGAGAGCTCGCTGCGCAACCTCCGCACCGACTACATCGACTTCTACTTCGTGCACTGGCCCGACGCCAAGACCCCGTTCTCCGAGACGATGTGTGCCCTCCAGCTCCTCAAGGAGCAGGGCAAGATTCGCCACATCGGCGTCTCCAACTTCACGCCCGAGATGATCGAGGAGTGCGAGAAGGTCGCTCAGGTCGACGTCCAGCAGCCGCCCTACTCCATGGTCGACCGCTCCTCCGAGGACCTCATCAAGTGGGGCTACGAGCGTGGCATCGACTCCTTCACCTATGGCTCCCTTGGCGCGGGCATCCTGTCGGGCAAGTTCCGCGAGCTGCCGAAGTTCGGGGAGGGCGACGTCCGCGCCGGCTTCTACGACTACTTCCAAGAGCCCAAGTTCTCTCGCGTCCAGGAGCTGCTCAAGGTCATGGACGAGATCGCCGAGGCTCACGACAAGCCCGTGGCACAGGTCGCCGTGAACTGGAGCACCCAGAAGGAGTACGTGGGCACCGCGCTCGTTGGCGTGCGCACGGACGCCCACGCGATTCAGAACTGCGAGACGTTCGAGTGGGAGCTTTCCGCCGATGAGATGGCCAAGCTTGACGCCAAGCTTGACGAGCTGAAGATCGGCTAGCCATGGGCACCGAGGAGAGGAAGTACCCCGCTTCCGAGCTTGAAGTGCTTGAGCGTGGAGCTAGGGAGGTCGTCGAGCCCAACGGGCTGAAGCTCCTACTGAAGCCCGTGCCGGGAGATGGGCGCGAGCACGTGCTCGATCCGCGCGTCTATGCGCGCGCCCACGCGAAGCTCGCTGCCGGTCCGGCGCCGGCGGGGTCGATGGACGTGATCGCGTGGCGCTCTGCGCCCAACAAGGAGACCCACGTCGTGAGGGGCGTGGGCGTTGCCAAGAAGACCGTCGTCATGAACTTTGGCGACAGGGGCATTCCCCTGCACGTCTTCACGCCCGAGAGCCACGAGAGCGGTTCTGCCGCGCTCGTGTTCATCCATGGCGGCGGCTTTATGGTGGGCAACATCGGCCAGTACGAGAACTGCCTGCGCGACATCGCGGAGCGAACGGGCTGTGTCGCGATCTACCCTGAGTACCGTCTGTCTCCCGAGACGATGTTCCCTGGCGGCGTCGAGGACTGCGTGAAGACGCTCGGCTGGCTTGTCGAGCATGCGGATGAGCTGGGTGTCGACGCGACGCGAGTCGCCGTGGCTGGCGACTCCGCGGGCGGAAGCCTGACCAACGCCGTCGTCCTTGACGGGTCTCATGCGGACAGGATCAAGCTCGTGGTCGAGCTGTATCCGCTCGTCGACGGCGGCCCCGTTCCGGAGGAATGGTCCTATGACCTCTATGAGATCGTGAAGGACCAGAGGGCCGAGGCTCTGAGCAGGGTTGATCGCATCCGCAATGCCAACGACGACCTGCCGCTGATGTATACCAACGGCAATGCGGAGGAGATGCTCGACCCGAGGGTGTCTGCCCTGTTCGCGGAGGACGTGAGCGCGTTCCCCCGCACGGTCATCATCTCTTCCGAGTATGACTACCTGCGCTATCAGGATGAGTTGTTCGCGATGAGGCTGCAGGATGCGGGCGTTGACGTCACCGCGATTCGCTATCGCGGCTGCGACCACGGCTTCTTCGAGATGTACGGCGTGATGCCTCAGGCCGAGGACGTCTGCCGCGTCATCTCCGAGGAGCTTGCGAAGATCTAGGGGCTCGTCGCGGCGGCCTTCTGGACGAGTGACGGTCCGGCGGGATGCTAGGTACGTCCCGCCGGACCTTTGCGTTGGCGGGCGCGTGTGGGGGTTTGCCTCGGCGGTGCCAGATTGACTGGGAGACGCGTTTACCGCCGATCTTCCAAGCGAGCCCAGCAAGCAAACCGTGAGCTGAGCCCCAAGGGCATTGACAAGGGCGTTGGTGTGGCGCGAGCGCTGGCGTATCTGGGCCGCGAGGGAAATGCGCGCACCTTTGGCTTTGGCGATTCGGGCAACGACCTGGGCATGCTCGCTGCCGTCGAGACGGCCGTGGCCATGGGCAACGCCATGCCCGAGGTCAAGGCGGTCGCCGACTACGTGACCGACGATGTCGCACACGACGGCACCGTCGCAGCGATGC
>ERZ772871.474-NODE-474-length-39627-cov-5.0261_pt1 | contig 39627 bp, 19 predicted proteins | sample MGYA00511899_ERZ772871 | MGnify/ENA primary metagenome ERZ772871 (study PRJEB29015, sample SAMEA2737693) | human gut metagenome | biome: human gut; feature: human-associated habitat; material: faeces | place: China | collected 2012 ... | reverse complement strand
TTCGCGGATCAGTGCCGTCGGGAACGTCCTGATGCGTATGGCCGTAGAGCAGCCAGCCTTCGGTGGTAGGCGCCATATCGGCGAACTCGTTCCAGTTGCTCGGCCAGTCGCCGTGTTCTTCGGCCAATGCCGAGAGTCTGGGGAAGTGGCTCATGGCGATGCTTTGCTGCGTGGTCGCCACCGTTATTTTGCCGGATTCATCGAGAACGGGAAGTTCCATGTCGATTTCGCAGTAGTCGTCGATGGTCTCGAACACGTCTTCGTATAGCATGTCATTGAATCGGAGACGGAAGTTGCGGTCGTGGTTGCCGATGATCAGATGCAGATGTTGGCAGTTGATTCGGCGCAGGCATTCGAGTGTGTGCTCGACGGTGCAACGGTAGGAGAGGTCGCCGAGAATCCACAGTTCGTCGTCGTGCCCGACGATCTCGTTGATATTGTCGATGATGGTGTTCTCATGACGTGCGATGTCGCAGATCGCTTTGAACGATGTCTGATTGTCGTGCACATATTGTTTGATCCACGCGTGTGCGGCGGTGCGGGTCTGCGTCTGCCAGATGTCGAGGTACTCAGCACGTAGCTTGCCATTGTTCAGGAACCCGCGCAGCGCGGTGACTAGTGGATGGCCGAAATGCGTGTCCGAAGTGAAATAACGCATGCGATTCCTTACTATATGCGGTTGCTGGATGCCTTTATCAATGATAGAGCGCAACATTACGCGAATAGCCCTCCCCAAAACACTTGTTGGCTTGTTTGTGGCATTGTTTGGCGATTATGGCGAGTATGAGCGTTGGAATTCCAACGCTCGTACTTCGGGTTTCGGCGTTCGAGTGCCACAAATAAAGCAACTAGCGAAAATGGGCCGGCTTGATTTGTCCGGTAGATAGTAGTGAATAATTACATGACGAGGCAGATTGGGGCTTACCGGGAGGTGCGGATGGTTCGAGCGGTGATTTACACGGATTTCGACGGTGTGCTGAACGCGTTCCCCGATGATAAGGTGCTTCGGCGGGGAGGGGTCGGCCATACGCAATGGCTGAAGGAAGGTGACCCACGTAAGGAACTGTACGATTCCGAGCGTGCGTTTCCCCTGACGGGCAACGAGCAGGTGCGTACGGGGCATGGGCGCTTCCGTGTGCATTGGTCGCGCGAGCTTGCCGGCATGATGCATGACCTGGCCCTTTCCGGCAGCGTTGAATTGAACTGGCTGACCACATGGCAACCGTATTGTTCAAGGGTGCTTGACCCCATGCTTGGTTGGGATCCGGGAATTGAACGGACTGTTGTCTGGTACGACCCGGTCACTAACGAGCGGAGATGGACCGGCAAGCTCGCGGAGATTATGTCACGTGTCCGGTTCGAACGGCGACAGCAGGAGCCGTTGCCGATTGTCTGGATTGATGACGAGGAATGCTGTTTCTCGGCGAAGATGCAGATTGAATCGCTGGAACCTGCGGCACCGGTGCTTATGGTGAGACCGGACGAGCGTATCGGTATCAGCCGTCGCCAGTGGCAGCTGATTTGTGACTTTATTGATGATTCGAGTGGCTTCCTACCTGTCAGCTTGGATGAGGAGAGCACGGTCCGCGATCATGCGGCGCATGTGGGGCTGTGAGGGGATGAAGCATTGCGGGGCATGCGTACTGATGGAGGTTAATCAGAGGAGTTCCGTGAAAAAACAAAAAACTGATGTTTCCACAGCTGATACACCGCGTATGTTTTGTCGTATCCTTTAACGAATATCTGGGGGCGCCAATCAGGTGCATGTTCATCAGATGGGTTCGAAAGTGAGCGAGAAGCCCCGGTCTTTGCCAATAACTTGCGATGAGGATTATTACGGATAAAGTTCGTCCCTGTTTGACGCTCTAGACGGTAATTAGCTTGTAGACTAATATATCGGTATGGGAACAATACATGAGCTTAACGAAAAGCGCAAGCGATTAGGTTTCTCACAGAAAAGCGTGGCGGAATCCATGGGCGTGACCGCTCCTGTGCTGTCTCGTGCGGTGAAGGGGAATCCGACACAGGCTTTTACCCGGCGTTATCAGGATGCGCTTGACGCGATTTCGCGGGACACCACGCCTCAGCAGATAGCGGAGATTGCTCGTCCTATCGCGCTGCGGCATCATGTCAATGAACTGTACCTGTTCGGTTCCATGGCTCGAGGGGAGGGACATGCGGATTCGGATATCGATTTCATCTATCAGTTTGACGACACCGCCAATCCAATGATTGATGAGTGGGCTTTGCGTGATGATCTTGCATCGACTTTTGGTCGGGAGATCGACTTGGTGAAAAAACGATACATTACCACTGAACTGCAGGACAGACTGGCTGAAATGCAGCGTGTGATATTCGTCAATTCCATAACCTCCAATCCGATGTTCCGCATTATCTGAGGTGTGTCATATTTATCATTTCCTTCGATACTGGGCTTTCTCATGACAATGAGATTCGGGGAGCTGACAAATATTGGTCAGGTGGCTGTGTCTAATGCCACCGTTTAGGATGGCATAATCCCCAGAAATAGTCATCATTCGACTCAGCTTGCTTTATAAGCATGGATGAATATGTGGAATTCTTTTTTATTCCATCGATTAAATCCATGAGAACAATAAGAGATTTCCAGACGGAGCGGTCTTCATAAGCATATGAGCCATAGCGCTCAGCTGTGGCATCAAGGACTGGGGGAGGAAGGACAATCTCCCTGTTCCAAAGACGGCAATGGTGCGAGCAAATGTTGCGTAGATACACCATGCTGTGAATGATTTGCGCAGCACGTTGACGATTTTTCCCTAGAGAAAGCGACTGATTGAGTTCGTCAACAGCTGTTGTGTTGGTATGCAATGAAATCATTTTTGAGAGAGTGTCAAAGGGCATCGCCTCGACCGCCGCCCATATGGGAATAGGCTCGTTGTTATTCCGATAATGGCGAATGCATACTTCGCTGGAACGTTCAAGCCATTTGTGAATGTTCTCAATTAGAACTTCTCTGGCTTCGGTGCCGTCAGGATATTTGATTGTTTTATATGAACTGAGATCAGTGTAGGAGTAGGCACCTTCATTTTGGGCAAGGTAGTAAGCAAAATGGGCCCGAAGCGTTTGTTCTAAGGATGATGTTCCACGAAGGATGAGTAGACGTAGCTGTTCATCCATCAAATAAGGAATCATGAAATCCTTAATGTGCGTTCCATTTCGAAAGCGATTATTGCCATGAGAAGGATCAATCTGAAAGGCTCGGAAGTAGCCGGACAATCTGTAATAGTTGCAATCAAGGAGGACGGTGCTGAATTCGGAGAATCCGGTGATATCCAAGCCGCGTTCTTCGACTAAAAGCGTCATCATTTCCTGTATTGTTTTTGGCTGCTTCGTCATGGCGTATCCTTGTGCGACTTGATAAAAAAAGAGCCCCCGGATTTGAGCATTGTTAAGAGGCTTGGAGGCTACTGTTATTAGTTACGATAGCATAGTTGGTTCGCTTGGTCGATTCGAGCGTGTCTCAAGGAATGCTCTACCGTTGTTACAGAGAAGAAGAGACCCACCGCGTTTCAGGACGTAAACGTAGCCTTGGATAGGACTGTACATTCTTTGGCGATTTGAACATGCCGCATATCATCCATCGAACGAATGAAGGAGCAGATACCATGGGCATTAAACACAGTGCGTCTTATCAGAGTGAGGAGAACATGGCCAAGAACTCGAGTGGTCGATTGGCCGATGTGCTCGTGCGCGATCTAAATGGTGAGTTCGATGAGACCGGTATGGAACTCCGCCCGGAATTCAGAAAAGCTAAGTCCTCGGAAGACGACGAAGTCACGATTCATGCGATTGAGATAGATGACTGAAAAACCCGATGGGTTGGAGATATTAAAAAGGAGAAGGCGACGCATCGGCTCCTCCTAGGTGTCGCCCGAAGGCTTCCACCGCAATTAAATTGTTAACCTAGCATGAAAACGAATGCCGCACGTCGATAGGACGGTTTTTCAATTCTCTTTTTGCAATTCGCCAGAACACGCGATGCCGTTATCGCACAGATGCTGCATAAGTTCATCCAGTGTTTTCGTTGCACCTCTATCCGTCGAAGTCATAAGAGCTAATTGTAACTTGAAGCATGCCGTAACAGTGTGGCATCTGCTGGCTCATGGTGTTGGAGGAATCTTTTCATTACAGCCATGTTTTTCGGACACTACCCGATCATGACGGGATTATGACGGGATTATGACGGGATTCGGATTTTGATGACGCGATTATGACGCGATTGCGACGCGATTCGGATTACAATGACGCGATTGCAGCTTGCGTATTCCCCGATTCAATATCTCGTTGTGCGTTTTACTGCCAAGGAGTTTCATGGGAGCATCGTTGGTTTCCTTGGCGATTGAACATGCCGTACGAATGACGAAGTATGTGATCAAGATCTGAGTGCGCGCATTTGTGCGTGCAAATACGTGCAAATGCGCGCAAATGCGCGAATGGCCTTGATTGATTCGTTGACTTGAACGCAGAATCTATCTGCTGGAAGTCCCTCGCGCTCGCGAAGAAAACATGGCTTATGGTAAATGCGCATTGTTCGCATATCATCCATCGAACAAGTAAGTGAGCAGATACCATGGGCGTTAAGCGTAGTGCGTCTTATCAGAGTAGGGAGAACATGGCTAACCCGGATTCAATGGATGGAAAGTGGAACAGGCTACACTTTGATGGGAAGACAAAGAAATACGAATGAAGAGGGTTGGCTCTATGACTTCCGATGATTCGCTGTTTGAGGAAGCGAAAAGTGACAAGGACACACGTAAGGCGGTTCAAAATCAAATTGCGGATATTAAGAATTTCGTCAAGGGCATCAATATTGATGAATTCAAAAATGGAGAATGGTTTGCGAAGTTGCTGACCTTCTCTCTTGATAAGTATGTCCAGAAGGTGAATGCTGACTATTTTAGGGGAAAATATCCCAACCTTCCTCCTGATGCAATTGTCCAAGCCCGAATAAAATTAGCGGCCAAATATGCGGGGATAGAGGGGTCTTTGACTGCAGCGGCGTATTCCACAGCTGTTATTGCGACCCTAGGATCAGCTGGTGGTGCTTCCCCTGTTACTGGGCCAGCTGGTCTTACTGCGTTCGGTGTGGATTTAGTTTATGCTTCTCAGCTGCAGCTTCGTTTGGCATATGATATTGCAGTTTTATATGGCGTTCCACTGGATTTGGACGATCCTGAAGATTTGTGGAAACTGATCAGAATAGCTTTTGCCATACAGGTTGGAGAGGATGCCGGTAATGCTGTTCTAAAAGGGGTCCCGGCTGTGGTCCGACCAGTGGTAAAAGCGATTTTTTCAGGTCCCAGACTCGTCGCAGCCAAGAGCCTTCCGGTTATCGGCAAGTATTTATTGCAGCGCAATATCATCAAAATTTCAATTCCGGTGGTGAGCATACCGCTGTCTACGGGTGTGAATTATTGGATGACGAAGGTAACGGCAAATAAAGCCCGTGAAATCATGCGCAAAGAGGCCAAGATGATTGAATCCGCAAAGCGCATGGTGAATGCTTCGGAGCATTGCTTGGATGAATTATTATGGGCCGCTTGGATGATTATTGCTGCAAATGGTGCACAGCCGGATGAGGCTGAATATACATTGTTTCATTATCTGACTTTGATCAGTAGCGAGTCAGGTGTCTCAGCTAAGACGTTAGATGAAATACGCAACACTGTAGAAGTGGATTATTCCAAAATCTGGAGCATGCTGAGTCAAATTAGTGACGCTGCTCCGATTTATCGTGCATGTACTGTTATGGCAGCGGTCGATGGCAAGATTACAAGCCAAGAGATTGATGTGCTTCGGCGTCTGGCAGATTGCTGCGGTGAGGCTTTTGATGAGCAGGAACTTCATGAAAAAGCGAAACAGTGGCGTAGATGATTCCTTTGCAGTGAAAGATGAAGTCGCGACTTATGCGATTGAGATAGGCGACTGAAAAAGGTGGGGCTGGGAGCGGCAGCTGAATTGTCTGCTGCTCCCAGCCCCATCGCTCAAGTAGATTACTTGTAGTCTAATTGGTTAATGGACTCAAGTATTGGCTGCAAGGTTACTTATCTTGCTTGAAGAATCCGTTCCAGAGTTTTTGATCTCGTCTAATCTTGATTAAATTTTTCTCATCGATTTTTTCGATCTGCGGTATGAGTTGAGGCTTCCAATTGCATAGAGTTTTGATAATCTGCTGATTTTCGTCAGTGTTTGGAAGGTTGATGCATTTGCTATTAGGGTTAATGAATTTCAGATATTCGTCTCCAAGTTTTTGGAAAATTTGCTTCATATTTCTAACAATGTCATTTTCGGTCTGTCCATGCGTAACTGCATATTCAAGAGCATCGGCAAACATGGCGATTGCTGACTGACGTTCAGGTTCGGCATCGAGAAGGAAACGGGTATTGTCTAATCCACCGTCATGTTCGGCAAGATCCTGACGTGTTGCTTCGTCGATGTTCTTTCCTTTCCTGATTAGCGCAGCGGATGCATTGAGAAGCTCTGTCTCGTTGGCTCCTTCCGTGTAGTCGCGGAAATTGTCCATAATAATTCCTGCGAATCTCTGTAATTGTGGATCCTCAGCGCAGACGATATGGCACGCCTCATTGGGGTGGAGCTTTACATCACCAAGATAGTCGCCGAATTTCTGCGATTCCTTGATCCAAGCTTCCCGCACGGGCCAGGGTTGTCCCTCTAAGGATTCAAAGGATTCTGCCGTGTCGGCAACAAGGCCATTCTTGAGGAGCTGAGCATATATCTCAGGGTAATGCTCAAGGTCTTGATGATCCAGCTCGATGGATGAGGTGGGGATAGGACTGTCGAGTTCGAGTTCTTGGAGAAGTCGTATTTTCTTGTTGCTTTTCAGAATGGTGGGTGGAAGATTGATTGTATCTTCAGCGAGTTTTTCTTTATCAAGTTTCTCGTCTGTATCGCCTTGTTCGAAAGAGTCATGTTTTTGGATCCACGTGGTCATTGAGGATTCATGTTCGGTGAGCGCGTCATGGGTGAAAGCCCACTGTAGGTTCGTCGGAGTGAAAAGAACTGCATCGCATTCCATGAGTGCATCGGTATAATCCTCAAAATGATCATCAAAAAGGGGAAGACGGGCAGCTGGCGAGCATCTATTCAGCAGCGTAAGGATAAGCTTTTCTGCATCCTCTTCTTCGCCGGCCTGCTGGCGAATATCGTCAAGGGTGCGGAACAAGTCATCAGCAATATTCTGGCCGGGTGAACAATCCAATGTATATTCATCTTCTATCAGAAAACCAAAATATTCCTTAAGGTGTCCGAGCACATTCGCGTACACTGCTTTGCTGATATGCATAATCGTGTTGAGTGCAGGAAGTCTATCGCAGCCGCTATATGAATCATCCTGATTATTATCTGATTGGCTTATGGTATCCAACGCGGTTTCAAGATTGCTTCTTGAGAATACGTATAGGTTCTGTTCCGCACAGGGGTATCGCAATCCAGAATTTGAATCCTTATAGCCCAGCTCGGAGAGGGAGTCTATTCTGACCTTCCCATCGTTGAGAATCTGGATCATAGGTTCGACAAGTGCCGGAGCGATATCGGAATTCTTGAAGATTGGGATGCTTCGCCAATGATTCTGTAGAAAATCGGCCAGGCTGCCATCTACGGTGTAGTGGGTTTCACTTGATAGATGATGGAGCGTCACATCAAGTTGTCTACAAAGCGTGTCAGTATTTGTTGCTTCTCGTTGAGCTAGGAAGCTAAGCAAGTTCTGGCTGTGGCTCGCCATCTTGTCGAGCAATGGATTGGCATCATCGTCAAGACGGTCCAGATATGCTGAAACGAATTCAGAGGTCTCGTTGTCCAATGGGAATAGCATCTCGATGATTTGATTAGTGTCCTGGACTACTTCAGAATCTTTATTCTGCGACAGCATGTAATGCAGCAGATCAATGTTCAGTATTCTCCGCTGGCTGAAAATCGTTTTGTCTCGATTTTTGATTCGACGGAGGACGTCTTTGGAATCCCCATCGTCAAGTTTGAATTGATAGTCCGGATTATTGCCATCAATATGATGAAGAATAAAGTTTAGCGCGTTCCTAGTTATACCTTCATCTGTATATATCGTGGAATAGAGCATATAGTCCTGACCGATCCATCCGTGAGAGATAAGTCGGTATAGCAAGGAATCATCACCATCCAATAAGGTGCAGAGTTTCCCATCGGTTTGTGGTTTTTCGTGTTCGACGATGAATGCCCAATCACCAGAACGTAGGCTTTCGATTGTTTGAATTTTCTCATTCATCTTTTCTGTGAAGCTTGCTCTTTGCTCTGCTCCCCATCTGCTGATATCAAGTGATTTCCCTATGATTCTCTTAAAGGTTTTTATTGTGGGAGCGATATCAACTGAACTATCGTGGTAGGAATAGGGATTACGGAAGACAGCTTCGATTTTGATTCGATCAGTTTCTTTGCAGTGGGAAATATTTTCCCAGAGCTTTGGGTCGTCAACACCGGCTATGCTTTGGCTGTCGGTCGCAATACGAATATCAATTGAATTACAATTCTCGGCTGTTTGCTGTTTTAAATCAGCAAGTATCTCAATCAGTGTTGTTTTAAGTTTATGAGCATAGTCTTCGGCGGTCTCAGCACTTGTAAATTTGTTGATTTTTGATTCTAAATCTCTGATTTCAGAGTTTAGAAGAGGAATTTCATTCTGTATTATTTCTCTTATTTTCTTATAGATATAGTCAAGACTACTTCGCCCATTTTGCAACTTTGCGGCATCATCAAGGTAATAGTTTTTGTATACAAGGACTGCAAGAAGATTGACAGGATTAAGCCCGAGATTCGTCCTTTTTGGATTAAGTAGTTGCTCCTTGTAGACAATGAACTCGTTGCGAATATTAATCCAGGTGCGTTTATCGGGAATTGCATCTGCAACGAGTTCAAGAAGGTTAATCATTTGGGGATCATTCGCATCAAGAACATCTTCCAATGTTTCTAGTGCGATTTGGTATGAGTTACTTGCCGATACGAATGGCACCACTGGAATGATGATGTCAAAGAACTTTGCACGGGAGAAGGAATGAGCCAAAGATTCTTGATTGGCTATTTGTGCGTCAGCTGAAACATATTGATTACTGAATATCGCATCGTGAATAGCGTATACGAACTGTATAGGTGTACTGGACTGAGAATTCTTTTCTTTTGCGGAATGAGAGAAATGCAATCGTTGACTGATTTTCTGGATTGTTGATTCTGTGTGTTGCAGCTTTGGATCATTATTGAGGATCTGATTCAGCTCGCGTAGTGAATCAAAGATTTGAGCATCTTGAAAACGGTCAAGATCTTCAAAAAATACAGTTCGAATGCCTGTCTTTTCAAAGATATATATGATCTCATCAAGATATTGATCGAAATAAGAGTCCGAGTTCTCTCCCAGGGTAATGCCTGCTGTTCCGACATCTATTTTGGCTAGATGGATGCGGGTTCCGAAATAATGAAATAGTGCGAACGTTGCTATTGATAGCAGGCAAATTATGACGATTTCAGCAAGAATTTTGGTAATGCTTGTTGGGATTGGTAGCCATGTCAACGGTTTTTGAATATAGCTGTAAGGCCATTGATAGATATTAAGAATGAACAGTAACAGCATGCCGAAAGCAAGAGAGGAAAGTATCTGCTTTCCTAATCCGATTTCGTTCATCTTATGGAAATGTGATGCCGGAATCTTTTCGGGGTCTGTTCCATATAGAAGTTGCTTAATGATCTCTTTTTGAATGAGATTGGTTATGGATGAATTGTTGGAAGACTTTGGGGTAGCGCCGGATGGTTGTTTCGAAGTGGACTTATCCTTATCCGAGACGGAATCGTTTTTCTTATCATCCTGTTCCTTAAGCTGTGCAGCTAAAGGCGCCAGTGAGATTGTCCTAGTTGTATGAGGGCGCTCTTCCTCAAGGTCTTTAACGACTTTCTCAAGAATGCTGCTTTTTCCGGAACCGTAGACGCCTGATAGAGCTATGTTGTGTATCTTCGTATCCTCGCCCTGCAACGCCTTTTCAAGCCTCTTCACATAGGGTGAGTGGCTCGATTCGTCATATTGGGGGTATAGGGGCTTAAGCTCCGGTATCTCACTTTCAGTTGCTGCGTTGCTCTGCTCGGTCATGTTGTACCAGTGTAGCTATATTAAATGATTTACTCTCTTCTGTCGGTAGATTTGTTCGGCATCCGCATTTGTTGCATTAAGCTGCGATGGGGAGGTGAGGATTCGGGAAGTGATACTCGAAAGATGTAGATGATTCCAAGTATCAATGCACGAAAACATGCGTGTATCTAACATTCATGCGGAAAAGCAGAAGGTTTCAACCCCCAATGACATACATTATATGCGAAAACATTGGGATTAAGAGCATATGGGGAGCACACGGCAATGAAGCATGGCGCGCATTCGGAACGAGAACTGCTTTCTCCAGGCATGAGAGTGCTGATCCGCGGCCAGGAATGGCTTGTGGATAGGGTCGAACTGAACAGTCTTGGCAACCATGCCGTTTCATGCACCGGTATCTCCGCTCTGGTGCGGGATGTGACGGCCACGTTCCTTGATGATTTGGACACAATTACACCTGTCGATCCGGTGAAGACGCGTTTCATTCCCGATATTTCGGCGAGAGCCGCGAAATCGCACTTGTTCATAGAGAGTCTGTTACGCGCCACCGCGCCGACCGATGCGAGGATTCATGTCGGCAACAAGGCCGCTATGGACTCCCTGCCATACCAGCTCGTTCCGGCGAAGAAGGCGCTCGCCCAACCTCGTCAGCGCATCCTCATCGCTGACGCCGTCGGCCTTGGCAAGACCTTGGAGGCCGGCATCCTGATGTCGGAACTCATCAAACGCCACAAAGGTCGCCGTATTCTCGTGGTAACAGCGAAAAGCATGATGGTCCAGTTCCAGAAGGAGATGTGGGAACGGTTCACCATCCCGCTGATTAGTCTGGATTCCTCGCGTATCCAGCAGATTCGTTCCGAGATTCCTGCGAACGCCAACCCGTTCTCCTACTACGACAAGGTGATCATCTCTATTGATACGTTGAAACGGGACATCCAATATGGCGCGGCACTCGATGCCTCGTATTGGGACATCATCGTGATCGACGAGGCTCAGAATGTCGCCGACCGTGCCGTCAACGGCCGTAGTGCACAGCGCGCCAAGCTCGCCAAACGCCTTGCCTCCCGTTCCGACACGTTGATTATGTTGTCCGCCACGCCTCATGACGGCCGTGCCCGTAGTTTCGCCTCGTTGATGAACATGCTCGACCCAACCACCCTGCCCGATCCGGAGCAGTACGACAAGAAGGATGTCGAACACCTGTACGTCCGCCGTTTCAAGAAGGACGTGATGGCCGAGGTGTCAGGCAGCTTCCCGGAGCGCAAGGTGACGCAGGAGAAATGCATGGCCACCGCAGCCGAGGAAGAGGCGTTCGACTACTTGACCGATATGAAACTCGTCATGGATATGCATCAGAAGAGAAGCAATTCCTTCTTGTTCAAGACGATGCTTGAGAAGAGCCTATTCTCATCGCCGGCAGCGTGCATCAAGACCATCGACGAGCGAGTGAAGCGGCTTGCCAAAAAAGATACGTCCGATCAGACCGGAGACATCGACAGGCTTGAAGGGCTCAAGGCCTCTTTGGAGAAAATCGGTCCGATGCAGTTTTCCCGATACCAGAGACTGCTGCAGCTTCTGCGCAGTGCCGATTACGGTTGGCATAACGGTGAAGACGCCGACGACCGTATCGTGATTTTCACGGAACGCATCGAGACGAAGAACTATCTCGAGGAGCACTTGCGGCAGGATCTCAAACTACCGAAGAAGGCTATCGTCTCCATGGATGGAGGCATGAGCGATGTGGAACAGCAGAAAATCGTCGAGGATTTCGGTACGAAGTCCTCGCCTATACGCATTCTCGTGGCCTCTGACGTGGCCTCTGAAGGTCTGAACCTGCACTATCTGAGCCACAGACTCATCCATTTCGACACTCCATGGTCGTTGATGGTATTCCAGCAGCGTAACGGACGCATCGACCGTTACGGGCAGCGCAAACAGCCTGATATTCGTTTCATGATGATTAACTCGCGTAACGCAAAGATTCAAGGTGACACGCATATTCTCGAGATCCTGCAGCAGAAGGAAGACCAGGCACGTAAGGATATCGGCGATCCGTCCTTGCTCATGGGCAAATTCGACGTCGATCAGGAGGAAGATTTCACCCGCGAAGCGATTGAATCCGGCGAATCAGCGGAGAATTTCGCAGCCAGACTTTGTATTCCTGATGAGGACATCGATCATTCGGACGAACGTTCCGGAGACGTTGAGACTGTGGCGGATGACGATGTTTTCGATCCATTGAGTTTTTTCAACCTCACTACGCCGGATGGTTCCGATACTACGAGCACTGAGGAAAACGAGTCCGCAGGGGAGAGCGTGACTGGGAGCGCCGACGATGGCGGCATAGTCGATTCCTCTACGCTGATGTCGGATTACGAGTATGTGGATGAGGGGCTCTCCTGCGAGGAGTTCCGGCAGTCGGCTGGTCTTAAATCGAAACGTCAGTTGCGTGATGCTCATGGATTCGCGGTGGAGTTCCAAGGGGATAGCCCGTTGCGCGCGTGGCTGCGCAGACGTGTGCCGAACACGCAGGTGTTGCAAGACAACATCGCCGAATGGAGTGATGACGCGAAATACTGCGAAGGCCAAGCCAACGGTCTGCTGGCCCGTATCAACGACGAGTCATGGAGCCGGGTCCAATACCTGTGGGAATTGAATCCAATCACGGAATGGGTCGGGTTGAAGGCTTCCTCACTGCTGTACCAACGTGACGAGGCCCCGATTATTGGCGTGACCAACGGAAACCTGCATGCGGATGAGACGATTATGCTGATGAACGGCATGGTCGCCAACAAGCACGCATCCCCGGTGATCGATGAATGGTTCGGTGTACGGTATCTCGATGGCGAATGCATGGGCATACTGCCACTTGAGGAAGTGTGGCGTATCACCGGATATCGTGGGAACTTGATTCCGGGAACCACTGAACGTCGTTATGTGAATCGAGAGGATTCCGCGGCCAGCTCCGAACAGATAGATGCGGCACAACTGCTGTTGGAGGATGCGGTATCGCGCGGCAAGAGCATGCTCAGCGATTGCGGTGAACAATATCGTGCGCAGGCAGATGAAGAAGCGACTCGGCAAATGGACCGCATCGAGCATTGGTCCCATGCACGCAAGGCACTGTTGCAATCCCAAGGCAAAAACACCAAGGAAAACACAAAACAGGTTGATCGGATGCTCGAACACTATGCCGACTGGGTTCAGGACACATTGGACGCCTCCGGCGAACCAGTGATCCGCATTGCGGCCGCATTCGTAGGTAAGGAATAGAGGGGGAGACCATGGCGAAGGAACTGAACGAGACATTCCCAGGCATCGAGGCGGTCAACGACTTCTACACGCCGTACTATATGAAGGAATATTTTCCGGATGAAGTGAAGAATGCCTCCGCACCTTGGAAACAGCTTCCTCCTGAGAAACGCCCAGCGCGACTGCTGAAGGACATGCGCCAGTCGTTCACCGAAGTCATCAACAACAACGAGAACGATCTGTTTCCAGCTGAACGGGTACGGAATTTCATCGACGGCATGCTCGCCGCACTCGGTTATACGCAGGAGGGGAATCAAGCCAAAGACGAGGGATTGCTTGACAGGATTTCAGGGAAGTCTGTTCCTGTCTACTATCAGGTCAATGATTCCGATGGGGCTCCGCGCTTGCAAGTTCTGGTGAGCCTGTCCGATAGTGCGGAGGCAGGCGTTCTGGAAAACCCCATCGAAGACGGTTCTGGCAAGGACGGCACCTCCTGTGAGGAATATGCACGCATGCTGCTCGCCGATTTCGACGAGCCGGCACGGTGGATTCTTCTCATGGGGTTGCATCAGATAGCGTTGATCGACCGCCGTAAATGGAATGACAAGAAATGCATGCTGTTCGACCTGGACGAGATCTTCAGCCGCCATCAGGATCATGTGTATACGGCGATGGCTGTGCTGTTGCGTCGCGATAGTCTCTGCCCGAACAAAGGTGACAGTCTGCTTGACACGTTTGATGACACGTCTGCGAAGAACGCGGTTGAGGTGTCTGACAATCTGCGTTCCGCGTTACGTGAATGTGTGGAGATTCTTGGCAACGAGGTCATCCACGACTGGACTTGTAATAAGGGGCGGAGCATCGATGAAATCGACGCGGGCGACCTGACAGTGCAGGCGTTGCGATACATGTACCGTCTACTGTTCCTCCTGTTCATCGAGGCGAAGCCGTCGCTCGGCTATGCGCCGATGAAATCCGACATCTACCGTACCGGCTATTCACTGGACAGCTTGCGAGATATTGCGGAACAGATGCGTGGCCGCATGGATGAGGCTGGCGATTCCACCTATCTAGCGGACACATTGCGCCGACTCGACGATCTGGTGTTCAACGGTTACCCGAAGGCGGATGAGGATTTCAAGGGGCTGGCTGGCGAGGAAGCCATCAACGCGGTGTTCATGGTGCCACCGCTCAAGGCGCACATCTTCGACCCGGAACGGACCGCGCTGATCGAACATGCCGCACTCCGCGACAGCGTAATGTTGCGCATCGTCGATTTGATGAGCGTCACCAAGACGGGTAAGGGAGTCAAACGCAGGCAGCGCATCTCCTATGCGGCCCTGGGCATCAGCCAGATGGGTGCCGTGTATGAGGCATTGCTGTCTTACCGTGGTTTCATCGCCAAGGAGAAACTCTACGAGGTCAAACGAGCCAAGGATTCCTACGACCCTTTGAAAGTCGGCTATTTTGTGCCGGAACGAGAACTCGACAATTATTCGGAGGCCGAGCGCGTACGTTACCCGGACAAAAGCCTGCATGCCGGCGAGCTACGCACCTACGAGCCGGGCACATTCATCTACCGACTTGCAGGCCGGGAACGTGAAACGTCGGCCTCCTTCTATACGCCGGACAGTCTTGCGCAATGCCTGGTGAAGTACGCGCTCAAGGAGATTGAGCCACGTATCCATCAAGCCACCGATATTCTGAGCCTGAAGATCTGCGAGCCGGCTATGGGCTCTGCGACCTTCCTGAACGAGACCATCAACCAGTTGGCCACTATGTATCTGAACCGCAGGGAGAAGGAGCGGGTTGCTGAGGAAGGCCAGAAGGCGGCGATTCCCGCGGAACGCAGGCAGGCGGAACTGCAGAAGGTTAAGATGTACATCGCCGACCACAACATCTACGGCATCGACCTGAACCCCGTGGCAGTGGAATTGGGGGAAGTGTCACTATGGCTTAACACCATCTGTGAAGGGTCCTTCGTGCCATGGTTCGGAACCCAGCTGCAATGCGGCAATTCACTGATCGGCGGCCGCCGCGTCGGATACCTTGAGTCGGACCTGTCCAGCAAAACCAAAAACCGCCACTGGTATGAGGTCGAGCCCAAGCATATCGGGTTCAATCAGAGCTCGTCGTCCGTCAAGCGCGTCTACCAGTTCCTGACCGGGGACCCAGACATGTGCAAGTACGACGACAAAATCGTCAAAAGCATCGAATCCGAACATCTGGAAACCATCAAGGCTTGGAAGAAGAATTTCGCCAAGAAGCCTTATTCCCAGACGGAGATTGGCCTGATGAGGTCGTTGTCGAAGACCATCGACAAATTGTGGCGTGGGCAGATCAAGGCGCGCAGGCAATTGGAGAAGGCGACCCAAGACGATCTGATCATCTACGGTTTCGATACGAACGTTTCCAAAAAGACCGCGAAGACTTTGGAAAGCCAGCAGAAGCGGGGGCAGGGCTTGCTCGGCATCGAAAACGACTATTTCCGTGGCAACAACCTCACCATCCGTGAAAAGGATGAGATGCTCCGCATCGCCTACCACTCGGAAAAGGCCGAGAACGCCAGTGAATACGCTCGTTTGAAACTCGCCATGGACTATTGGTGCTCGCTGTGGTTCTGGCCCATCGATCAGGCTAATCTGCTCCCCACAAGATCGCAGTACCTCACGGAAATGTCGCTGATCCTTACCGACGAAGTCCCGCAGGAAGAGGGATTCACGCTGATTCCGATGGATAACGATCAGCCCACGCTTATGGACACCATGGACGATAGTCATGAACGCGACTACATGTATGACCATGCTGTGGATCTCGATGAGCTGTGCAAAGGTGATGGGGAACCCGCACAAAGGCTTCGACTGGTGAAAGAAATCGCCAAGAAACAGCGTTTCTTCCACTGGGAGCTCGAATTCGCCGACGTGTTCAAAGACGGCGGCTTCGACTTCATGGTTGGTAACCCGCCGTGGGTGAAGCTTCAGTGGGAGGCAGCCAATGCCATTTCCGACGTGAACCCGAAATATGCGGTTCAGTCCATCAGCGCATCCGATTTGAACAAGAAGCTGCCGAAACTGTTGGAGAATAAGCGTACGTCTGCCGCATTCCTCTCCGAATATGTTGCGACTGCAGGCCAGTTGGCGTTCTATAACGCTGTTGGCAACTATCCGCTGCTGCAAGGCCAGCAGACGAACCTGTTTCGCTGCTTCTTGCCAAACGCATGGGATTACACGCGTAAGCATGACGGTGTGAGTGCGTTCGTGCATCCCGATGAACTGTATGGAGATACGCGAGCGGGCGTACTGCGTGAGCAGATGTATCGCAGGCTTCGATACCATTTCCAGTTCATCAATGAAAAGAAACTTTTCTCTGGGGTTCATCACGAGACGATGTTCAGTTTGAACGTGTACCGGAATCCGGAGACGAATGACAAGCTTCCTCAGTTTGATTCTATTTGGGATCTTTACGATCCCAAGACCATTGATGAATGCTATGCGTCCGATGGCGCTGGCACCATTCCCGGGGTCAAGAACGAACTGGGGGAATGGAATACGCGGGGGCACAAGGGTCGTGTCATTTCCATCTCCAAGGGTGAACTGTCCATGTTTTCCCGTCTGGTCGGTAGCGGTGAATCGAGTGGATGGTCACAGGCACCGATGGTTGGCATGCATGCGACGGAATTGCTTTCTGCATTGGAGAAGATGTCGGATATTCCTCGGACGCTGAGAAATCATGCTAATGAAATCACATATTCGGGAATGTGGCATGAAACCAATTCCCGTAAGGATGGCACCATCAAGGATGATATTCATTTCCCGACTTCAGCGAAAACGTTGATTTATTCCAGCCCGTTCATTGGCGTTGCCAATCCATTGCTGCAATCCACCCGCAGAAACTACAGAGTCAATAGCGACTACGACCCAATCGACCTGACCGACATTCCAGCGGACTATATGCCGCGCGTGAAATACTCGCAGGCATGCACGGACGTGGAATATAAGTCGCGTGTGCAAAAAATGGCTGATCCGAATCAAGAAAACGGTGCTGCTAGCCGATTTGATGCTGTTTATAGGCTCTGCAATCGTGAATACGTTGGGCTCGGCAGCGAAAGGACGCTACAAGCGTCCTGTGTGCACCCAGGCGCAGCCTGGGTGCACACCATAGCAGGCTATGGTGTTCACCCAGAGCGCTACGCGTTGCTTGCGCTCATGAGCGGCCTGGAGGCCGCTTTGCCCTATGATTTTTTTGTACGTTCGGCTGGAAAACCACACATCAACAGATCCGTGCTGGAATCTTTACCAGTTCCGGAAAACATCCTCGCTCCCGAAATTCGTCTCCGCGGTCTGCTGCTCAACTGTCTGACCAAGTCGTATGCAGACCTGTGGCAATCCTGCTGGGAGGAGTCGTACACGTCCATGAGCTGGGCGAAGGATGATCTTCGACTTACCGCCGATGCATTCACCTCATTGACGGATGAATGGAACTGGCATACTCCATTGCGCACGGACTATGAACGCCGGCAGGCGTTGGTGGAGCTGGATGTGCTGGCATCCATGGCGCTCGGCATCACCTTGGACGAGCTCATCGACATCTACCGCCTGACCTTCACCGTGCTGAACGGTTACGAGGATGACACTTGGTACGACGCGAATGGTCGTATCGTGTTCTCCAAGAAGAATTACGGTGATCTGACTTTCAAACGTCCTGATTTCGAGAAGATCAAGAACGCGCCTGCGGGCAAGGTGTTCACCTGCACCATCATGGACGACACCCAGCCGGGTGGGGCACATGAGCGAACCATCGAATATGTGGCGCCGTTCGACAAATGCGATCGCGTAGAGGATTACAAGACCGTATGGAAGTTCTTCACACAGAAGTATGGAGATAACAAATGATTCCCATGGTGCTTGCACGGCACATCCAGTCCGGACTCGCCGATTACGTGGAGACCACGTTCCCTATGACTAACAAGCCGTTCCGCGGCTCCATCCGCAAACTCGCCCACCAAGAGGGCATGCTTTCCCAGGAGCCGTTCGTATCGGTCAAACTGCCGTTCCGTGTGGTCGGCAAACATGCGGAATTCCCATTCCCGTGCCTGCACCCCACGTACCGGCCATATGCGCACCAGATGCGCGCATTCGAACGCATCTCCGCCGGTGAATCCACACTGGTGGCCACCGGCACCGGATCAGGCAAGACTGAATGCTTCCTGTACCCAATCCTCGACTACTGCTACCGGCAGCGCAGGCTCGGACGCAAGGGCATCAAAGCCATCCTCGTCTACCCGATGAACGCTCTCGCCACCGACCAGGCGAAGCGACTGGCAGAACTCATCCACGACAGTCCGGAACTGCGCAACAACGTGACCGCGGGCATGTATGTGGGCCAGATGAGCCAAGGCGGCAGCGACAAGGACAACCACGCCATGACCGCCACCAACATCGTGACCAGTCATGATGAGCTGCTTAAGAACCCGCCGGACATCCTGCTCACCAACTACAAGATGCTCGACTACCTGCTGGTACGCCCCAAAGACTCCCGAATCTGGGACAGCAACGATTCGAACACGCTCAAATATTTCGTCGTGGACGAATTGCACACCTTCGATGGCGCGCAGGGCACCGACCTAGCCTGCCTGCTGCGCAGGCTCACCGATAGGCTGAATACCACCAGCGATGACATGTGCTTCGTCGGCACGTCGGCCACCATGGGCACCGAAGAGACAGTACGCGAGGTCTGCGCGTATGCCAACCAGATCTTCAACACCACGTTCACGCCGGAATCCGTGGTGACTGAGGATCGTCTTCGCGTCGACGAATTCTTCGCCACCAGCGACTATGACGACACCATGCCTACTGCCGCGCAGGCCGATCAGCTCATCGAACTCGAAGAGGACGTCGACCCCGATAAATACCTTGCCTATACGGCCCAAGCGTGGCTTGACGACGCCCCCACAGAGCCGGTCTCCGCAGACAAGGCACGCATCCGGCTCGCCGAATCCCTGCGCCATTCAAGGTTCCTGGCCAGCCTGTCCGCGCTTATCTGTGACGAACCCCAGCAAATCGATCGCAAACTGTTGGATAGGCTTGCCATTATGGACGCGAGGTTCAACGCCTTGCATCCGCGTCAGCAGAAGGCCTGTGTGGACGCGCTGATAGCGCTTGTCTCCCACGCGCGCACCGGTTCGGAAGGCCACACACGTCCGTTCCTGAACGTGCAGGTGCAGCTGTGGGTCAAGGAACTCGGCCGCGTGGTCGCCAACATCACCTCGCAGGAGGGGAGCATCGACTACCGTCCGGTCGTCGAACTGTCCAAAGACGACCTCAAGACCCGCATGCCGGTGATTAACTGCCGTGATTGCGGAGGAACCGCATGGATTGGACTTGCCGGCAAAGACGGCGGCATCAGCATGGGTGACCCACGAACGTTCTACAACGAGTATTTTGCCTACCATGCCGACAATGCGTTGGTGACCTTGCAACCCTGCACCATGGATTATGTTCTTGACCCGCATGCCGACAACGGAGCCATGGTCTGGTTCTGCAATGCATGCATGAAGGAACAGGCCGTAGAACGTTTCGAATCCACGGAACATGAATGCCCGGCTTGTGGAGAGCAGCGCATACCCATGGTCGCTAGGGGTATGGAGCTTGTATCCGGCAACCGCAAGCACTATCGGTGTCCGTTCTGCGGCAGCGAACAGGACATTGCCATGGTCGGTGTGAGAACCACCACGCAGGTCAGTGTGATGCTCACCCAACTTTCCGGAGACTCCTTCAACGACGACAGCAAGGCCATCGTGTTCTCCGACAGTGTGCAGGACGCCTCCTACCGAGCCAGCGTGTTCAACTCCCGCACCTGGCGATTCGCCCTGCGCAACTCCGCCATGGACTACATGCGCGAGGAACATAAGGACGGCGTTTCCCTCGCCGAATATCTCAACAGCCAGAACGACTACTACCATCGCCGCTATCCGGACGACAACGAATATATCGTGCGATTCATCGCGCCGAACATGACATGGATGCGCGAATACGAAGCCGTATTGCAAGGCAATCCCGCAGGGCCCGGCCGGCGTCAGCTGCTCGATTGGATCGAGCGCAGACTCCGACTGGAATCGCTGCTGGAATTCGGCATGCGCTCCTGTACCGGACGTACGTTGGAGAAATCCGGCTGCGCCGCAATAGCATTCGACCAGATTCTCCTGAAACGTGTGGCACAGACCGTTGCCGAACGTTGCCATAACGAGATCGGATTGCACGAGAATTCCATCATGGAGACTGACTGGCTCCGACTGATTATGGCGTTCCTCGACCAGCTGCGCACGAAAGGCGCGTTCTTCGACGTGACCTATGACCAGTTCCTGCAAAACGACGGCAACAAGTTCCTGCTTTCCAACACGAACATCAAATGGATGCCCGGCATGTACGCGGATGGTATGCCCTATTTCCTGTCGGACAAGGAGCCAGTGCGCAAAGGCGTTTTCAATACCCTGAATTCGCCGGCATACCGTCAGATCGTCGACCGGTACCTTACCGACGGCGCCCTTGAAGGCGACATCCACCACGAGCTGTTGGGAATCGTGCTCGAAGAGTGCATAGCAGCAGGATTCATCACGCAGCAACGTTATCCAAGCATGAAAATGGAACGCACCGTGTACGGGCTCAACGAGTCCGGCTGCATGGTCAGTGGCAAGGTAACGCAGTTGATCTGCGACACGTGTGGACGGAGCTATTCGTGCGCTACGCAGAACCTTGACGCGTGGAACGGAGCACGTTGCCGTATCCGCAAATGCCCGGGCAGACTGGTCTCCGGCACTCCCGAAGCCGAAGCCCTGGAATTGCGCTACTATGGCAAGCTGTACTGCGGGGAGCCAGCCGATCGCATCCACGCTGCCGAACACACGGGGCTGCTCAATGGCGATGACCGTGCCAAGGTCGAAGAGGAATTCAAGCGCAAGAACCGCAAGCCCGGCGACGTGAACGTGCTCGCCTGTACGCCGACCCTGGAGATGGGCATCGATATCGGAGACCTCTCCACAGTGATTCTCTCGTCAATTCCGCCTACCCAAGCCCAGTACATCCAACGTGCCGGTCGTGCAGGGCGACGTGACGGCAACTCCTTGGTGCTGGCGGTGGCCAATACCAAGGAACACGACACGTACTTCTACCAGCGTCCGAAAGATATGCTTGGAGGCGCGGTGAACCCGCCGCACATCTTCCTCGACGCGACCGCAGTGTTGGAACGTCAGCTCACCGCCTACGCATTGGATCGTTGGGTGCATGCCATGCTGGATGCCGGCAGCGAACCGGCCGATGTGGTACCCGACAAATTGAAAAACTGTTTGGATAATGTCAACGGCAGCGGCTCCAGCGGGTTCCCGGTGAATTTCCTGAACTGGACAGGCCAACATTCCGGCGAACTGCTCGACGGATTCGGAAGAATGTTCTCATTCTCCGAGGGACTCCGAACGCAGCTCGACGGATTCGTACGCGGTACGGAAGATGGCAGCACCATGGCCAGACGCGTCTACGATGTGTTCCAAAAAACCAACGATACCGTTAGAACGCTGGAATCGCAGAAGAGCGCTGCGAGGCAGCTGCTCGACGAGCTCAAGAAGAAGCCCTCCGACTCATCGTTCGAAGAGCAGCAGCGCGAATGCGAAGATGAGATTCACAATCTTGGCCGCATCGTCACAAGCATTCTCAACACCAACACGTTCAACTACCTTTCCGACGAAGGCATCCTGCCCAATTATGCGTTCCCGGAAACCGGTGTGACCCTCCACACCATCCTCAAAGAGGACAAGGAACCGTCCGATGCGGCACACGGAATCGAGCCTGCCGCGCAGGACAAGACGAAACGCAGGGGGAAGGCCACGCGTGATTTCGTGCGCCCGGCGGCCACGGCCATCACGGAACTGGCGCCGGGAAACACGTTCTTCGCGGGCGGACGCAAATACAAAATCAGCCGTGTGCTATGTTCGAAAGGCGGTGCCGACGACGAACTGGCAATGTGGCGCCTATGCCCGAACTGTTCGCACGCGGAACCCGCCTCCAGCACCGAGAACCTCGCCAGCTGTCCCTCCTGTGGGTCAATGCAGTGGGCCGATAACGGCCAGAAAAGGCCGATGCTGCGCATCGACACCGTCATATCCGATGAGACCTACAGCGAAAGCCTGATTGAGGACACCTCCGACAGCAGACCCAAGACCCAGTTCCTGAAGAATACGATGGTGGACATTGATCCGGCAGACATCCAATCGGGATGGCAGTTCAAGGGAATCACGAACTTCGGATTCGACTACACGCCGCAGGGCACAGTCCGTGAAATCAACTTCGGACAGGTTTCTGATAGGGGAGCCTCGGTGGAAATCGCCGGTAGCAAGGAGATACGTAACGGTTTCAACGTGTGCCTGAAATGCGGCGCGTTGCTCGGCGAGCGCGAATCACGGCACGCCTACTTCTGTCCGGAACGCAAGAAGGCGCAGGAACAGCAGTTGGAGCAATCGGAGCGGAACGGCACGTGCCTGTTCCTATACCGTGAGGTCAAATCGGAAGTGCTGCGTATGCTCGTGCCAGGGCTTGCCGATGCCCAAGGTGCGGACGGTGCTGCGGAGTCATTGACCGCCGCAGTGATGCTTGGGCTGCGTGAACGCTTCGGCAACGTGGAACATCTACAGGCGACACTCATGAACGAGCCGTTGCCGGATAACTCCGGACTGCGCAAAACCTATCTTGCTCTATATGACACAGTGCCCGGAGGAACTGGCTATCTTAAGCAGCTGTCCGATCCGGATACGATGTTCGAGGTGTTTTCCATGGCAAAGGAAGTCATGGAGCATTGCGAATGTGCAAAGAACGGCGGCGACGGGTGCTACAGATGCCTGTATGCATACAGACAAAGCCAGGACCTGAAACTTATTTCCCGTAAGACCGCGCTGGCGATGCTCACGGGCATCCTCGACCTGGCCAACAAACGCAGTCGTGTGACAACCGTTTCGAAGATCAACACGAACAAACTGTTCGACAGTGGACTCGAACAGCAGTTCATCGAAGCTCTCCGGTGCATGCATGCCCATCCCTTCGCGGAATCCGACGATGCCAAGGGACGTCGTGCCATCGTCAAGGACGAATTCATCAATAGCAAACCTGGATATTCCATCACCGTGAACGGAAGCGTGTGGAGCGTCGAGCCACAAGTCGCGTTGGGGCCGGCCGATGGGGTCGCGATTCCCTGCAAGCCTGATTTCGTGCTGACGGTCAGCAATATCGATGAATCTGGTGACGTGGTTGAGCATGACGGAAGGAAGCCGGTTGCCATCTTCACCGATGGCCTGCAATACCATGCAGGCATCGTCGCCCAGGATTCCCTGAAGAGGGAAGCGCTTCGTCAGGCAGGCTATCGCATATGGTCCTTGGATTATGACGATGTGATCGGATATGTGCAGGGCAAGGATGTGGCGCAGCTCGCCGATCCGATGCTGGCACCCAAGTCCATGCCGTCTCCGGTGGCTTACAAGAGCACGATTGGCAAGAGGACTGACGAATTCAACCCCAGCGAAGTTTCGGCAATGGCCATGCTGGAATATTATCTCGCGGAACCGGATGCCGAACGGATATTCGCCATCCAAGCGCTGGCAATGAGCTATGCTCTGAATCCGCGAAACAAGAACGTTGAACCTCAGGCCGTGGATATGCTGCATCGGAATGAAGCGTTGCACGGCGAGAACGAATCGACATTCATGATTTGCTCGTCCTGGAATCCTTCGAACTGCACGAGACTGAAATTCCAATCCGGTTTGTGCATTGGAGAGGATATGCGGACCACCGAACCCCACGTCGGCATGGTGTTCTCGGACATTCAACGTGATGCCGCGAAAGCAAAGAACGATGATTATAATCCGTTGGACGCTTTGGACGAGAACGAGGCAGAGGCGTTCAAAACGCAGTGGGCAGCCTTCTGGCATTTTGCGAACGTGATGCAATTCTCGGAATACTTCCATGCTATCGGTGATGCTGCGCTACGTGACGAATCCATGTACGAGCCGCTTCGCAACGGCCTGCGGAACGCTCCTGATCTGCAGAAAGACAATGATTCCGAATGGAACGATATTCTGGCGGATCCGACCTACGTGTATTGCGCGGATGAAACCAAGGAGGCCGTCAAACGGTTTATTGAGTCTGACATACCGGCACCGGATGCACTCGGATATGAGCTGCTGGACGAGAACGAGGAAATCATTGCGCAGGCAGAGCTCGCATGGGAGGATGGGAAGATCGTGTTTTTCCCGTCCTACGACTTGCAATCCGACCGAGAGAACGCCGACGAATTCGTCAAGCGCGGCTGGACTATCATTACGGAAAACAACGATGACCTTGACAAGGTGTTCGCTTCACTGACGGAAGGCATGGAACGCTGATGGCAGATATACGTACGATGAACAAACCCGTGGTCGCGCTCGGCAGCGATCTCATGTGCAGCCTGCTCGAGCTGCCTAAGAAAGCGCAGAAACATGCCACGACGTTTCTGACAAAATTCCAGGCGAATCCTCGATCATCCGGAATCAATCTGGAACGAATCGCCAATGCGGCGGACGAAAAACTGTATTCCGCGCGCATCGACCAGCGATATCGCGCCATCATCGCTTTCCAGAAAAGCAGCAACGTGTACGTTTTGCTGTACGTTGGAGACCACGATGACGCTTACAAATGGGCGGAAACAAAGCGAATCAGCGTCAACCCGAATACGAGGGCCATCCAGCTGTACGATATGGCTCCTCAAGAGGAAATCGACGCAGCGATGCATGAGGATTCCCAAAACAAAGTTGGATGGGGAAGCGTTGCCGCAAACGCGCCCCAATCAGATTCCGCTGCGTCGGAATCTGTTCCCCAGCCCACGGAAGACCATACCGGCACGAATCACGGAATAGCTTCAGCTATTGCAACTTCAGCTGTGACGGACAAGACGCCGCAGATGCCACAGCAAGCTCCCGAACCTCATACCGGTCCGCTTCCAGACACTTATCGGGCATTGACAGATAATGACATGCGCCGGTTCGGCGTACCTGACATGTATGTGCCAGTCATGTGCACGAGAAAGACGTGGGAAGCGTTTGAACGGTGGGGGGTCAGGCTCCCAAAGGATGCTTTCACGTACCTTACCTTCGTTGCTGAAGGACTTCCCAAGTCCGAGGTCTTCGGACTGCTCGATGAAACCGAAGGCAAGACCAGCGACAGGCTGGGGCTGGAGCAGCAGATGTCTGCCTCGTCCATCGAATCTGGTGAAGAGGCCGATCCGGAGGACTTCCGTGCCGCCCTGTCAAGCTATGCGTCGCAGCAGTCTTTCGTGGTCGTGCAGGGAGAAGCGGATCTCAAACGTATTCTGGATGCGCCGCTGGAACAGTGGCGTGTGTTCCTACATCCATCGCAGCGTCTTTATGTGGAACATGATTACCATGGTCCGTTCCGCCTGCTCGGCGGTGCCGGTACGGGAAAGACCGTGGTGGCCATGCATCGCGCGAAACGTCTCGCTGCAAGACTGCTGAGAAGCGGTAGCCGTCAGAAAGTGCTGTTCACCACATACTCGCGTAATCTTGCCACCGATATTGCATCGAACCTGAAACTCATCTGCACGCCAGACGAATTCAATACCATCGACGTGGTCAATCTCGACAAGCTCGTAAAAGATCTGCTGACGGGGCATGGCTATTCCGGTGAAATTTGGTATGACGGCAGCCCCGACCATGGCAATGATCTTGACGCTGCGTGGCGTAAAGCCATCACGTCCATCGGCGTGAACGATTCGAAACTCACGGTTTCCTTCTTCAAAAGCGAGCTCAGCCAGGTGATTGTGCCGCAGCAAGTGCGGAATGCAGCCGATTACATGCGCGTACTACGCAAGGGGCGCGGCACGAAACTAAACCGAGCGCAGAAGCTCGCCGTCTGGAAGGTCGTGGAAACGTATCGGCGCATCATGCAGGCGAACGACGCGTACGATGTGGACACGGCCATGCAGAACGTCGTGTCGTTGCTCACGCAGGGTGATATGCCAAGGAAATATGCGCATGTGGTGGTCGATGAAGGGCAGGATTTCTCCACGCCGGCATACCGTGTGATTCGTGCTCTGGTGGATGAGGGAGACGATGATATCTTCATCGTCGGCGATGCACAGCAGCGCATCTACGGGCATATCGCGGTGTTATCGAAATGCGGCATCCGAATCCAGGGGCGTGCCCGCAAATTGCGGATCAACTATCGCACCACCGAACAGATTCGTAGCGCAGCCGACTCCATTTTCCGTAGTTCCGGCGCCGATGTCGCGGATTCAGTGTTCGCGGCTGTTCATGGTATCGAAGATGCTTCGCCGGCCACAACGTTCGATGACCTGGACGGAGGGGAGAGTCCGACCGGCGATAGCAGATCGTTGATGAGCGGTCCCGTTCCCGAAGCGCGGCGGTTTGCATCCCAGTCAGATGAGATGGATGCCGTTAGGGAATGGATTTATGGATTGTGCGGCACGGCGGAAGACGCGGCCAGCGATGAGTCCGACGGTGGGCGTGTGGATCCGCGTAATGTGTGTGTGGTGGCAAGAAGTCGCTACTGCATCGACCAGTGGTATAAGACGCTTGATGACGGCTTGCCGTATGGCGTGTACCGGCTTGGTAGGGATGCAGAAAACAGGCAAAGGCAAGGAATTCGCATCGCCACCATGCATCGAGTCAAAGGTCTGGAATTCGACTATGTGGTGGTAGTCGACGTGAACGATGGTGTATGCCCGCCGAAACCCGCATTGCAGGCCGCTGGCTCCGATTCAGTCGCATTGAATGAGATTTACAAGGAAGAACGAAGCCTCATCTATGTGGCTATGACGCGTGCCAAGAAAAGTGTGCTGCTGACTGGTGTCTCGGCACATGTTGGATGAAAAGCAAATAAGAGAGAATGATCATGGGTAAAAAAATTAGGTTCTATACATCTGAAAAAGAAGCGAAGAAAGCAGCAAAAGACTTGAAATATAAGGTTTTTTACCTGCAGGCAGATAATTGGAATGATTATGGATATAGAACTCTATTTGTTCTCAAAAAAGTAAACAGCGACGGAACGCTAAACCAGATTGGTGCAGTGAAAATTGCTGAAATGAATCAGGAAAGCTTTGGGACAGAACTACCGGCAGAACCTTTTTCTGAACTTGCTGATAAATACTTTTCGCTGGGATTAGATGGGGCATATTATAAAAAGCTAAAAAAGTTCGGGCTCTTATCTGTGTTAACAGCATTGAACGATGTTGCATATATTGACGAGATTGAGGATTGTAAGAAAAAGTGTAAACAATTAGGAGGAGAAGAAGTCTTTAATGTTTCTCTATTGCGATATAAAGATTTAGCGACTGTTGAACGTGATTTTCGTGGAATCGTTAAAGATGATGTTGAACCTTATGAGATGATTAGCTTTTCCTATCTTTTTAATTCTGAGGGGAAAAGCATAGATAATGGATATTCGTCGAAAGAATTGAAATATGCTGTAAAATATAATGATTTTCCATCATCAAACATTCATGTTTTAATTGGGGCAAATGGTGTGGGTAAAACATGTCTTTTAAATAACTTTATCAAAAGTTATATTTTTGATATGGATAATACAAGTGGTACTAGCTATGATTTTTCTAGGAAAAATGATAGTCGAGTTATGTCCATAGGTGCAGATCGAAAAAGCGATGTTGGTGAATTAAGATTTAATAAAGATAATTTGTCGCCTGAAGAAGAGTTATCGTTTACCCATATTACTTATGTTCCAGTGGATCTCACTGTAGGTAACAATTTTTTTTGCTGTGTCCCGAAAGAAAGCGAAGAAAACATAGTTAATTGTGTTGATATTTTTAATCCAACCGGATCTTCTTTGCGAGAAAAGGAGGATGATGATAGTGATTTAAAACATAATAATTATTATATTAAGACCTATTCTGATTTATTGATTTTAAAAAAAGAGGAGGGAGAGCGCACAGAGAAGCTTATGATTTATTATAAGCAGCTATTAGATGTTCTTGATTTAGCAGGAGAAACTTTTATTCCTTGTTTAGATGATTATGTTCGTCATAATGATGGAAAAGGTTTTATTGAATGGATTAGCAGAGAAAACCTAAGAAGGTTAAGTTCTGGTCAATTGAAAGTTTTATATCTTTTCTACAGTATGACTAACATTGGAGAACGTGGTTTATATGTTATTGATGAGCCGGAGAATAGTTTGCATGCCCCTCTGCTAAGTGCGTTTATGTATGTGCTACGAGATGTGCTTGTTGAGGAGAATGCGTTAGCTATTATCGCAACCCATTCTCCTGTTGCTTTGCGTGAAGTTCCACAAAAATGTGTACATGTGCTTCGATCCAGAGAAGGGCTTCGCTATGTGACGCATCCCAGTATCGAAACATTTGGAGAAAATCTTGGCGTATTGCTTAATGAAGTATTCGGTGTGAATGCAGATAAAAGTGGCTACTTCAGTTTTTTGAAAGACACAGTTAAGAAAATTCCAAAAGAAAAGGTCGAGAAAAAATATAATGAACCTTTTTCGGAGAAGAATCTTTTAAGATATTGTATAGACGAATATGGAGGAAAGCTCGGCATGGAAGCGAGAGCATTATTTCCGTACATCGTAAATGAAGCATGGTTGGAAATTGGAAGTGAAAAAAATGAAGAACATTAGAGAAAACGTAGATGAAAAAGTTTTTCCGTATATTTCGACAAATCGACGCAATAATAGGGATTATCTGAAGAGTGCTTATCCCGCTTTTACTGAACTTTTAGATACTTTTCAAAAAAACATTCCAAAAGAAATATTTGATGGTAATGCCCGACTTCTGAAAAAAAACTGGGAAAATTATATAGTTAATATTGTGAGTGTTGAGAATAAGATTAAAACAATCACTGATTTATATGATCAGACAAGACGAAAGTATCTTGCTAAGTACTACCAAAATATTGCAATATGTCCGTATTGTGGTTTAAATGAGCCAGATACATTGGACCATTTCTTACCTAAGAAAAAACATCCATTATTGAGCATCACATTATATAATTTAATTCCGTGCTGCAACAATTGCAATCATAAAAAGAAGGAGTATGATTCATCAGTTGAATCTATTTCTTTTTTTAATCCTTATTTAGATGAAGGAAATTCGAATTGGCTTAAAATTGAAGCAATAAGTATAACTAATCAGAGTTTAGACATAAGCTATGCTTTCAATGAAGCTGCATTTGATAGCGAGAATCAAAGGGATGTGTTCAAAGTTACATGCAAAGAACTTGACCTTTTGCCTCGATATGCTTGCCGTTCAATTGAATTTATTCTAAATCAAAAAAAGAATATACAAAAATTTTGTACGAAACAAACAGAGGTTGGAAATTATTTTGAAATAATGTTGAAGCAATTGCCTCAAGACGATTTTTGGAAAACGCAACTATGCAGATATATTGCTGAAAATGAAACAGCTCAGGAGATAATATTTAAGTATTGCAATATTGCTAATAGGTGGTTCTTTTGTAAGAATAGTATGCGTGGTCCAGGGTATAAAGAATCTTTGGATAATTATTTAAATTTTGTTGGCAATAATGAGAAAAGATATATATATTTTCTTTCAGACGTAGAATTTAAACAAAAAATTGTATGTATTAGCAATGATGTTGAAGGTGTGTCGCTAAAAGATGAAACAAATTTCAGTGTTTTTGTACCGGGCTTAATTGATTTTTCAGATTGCGAAGATGCGGATTTTTATATTTTTAATTCGCAGGGTTGCACCAGGAATTCATATAAGTATGAAGGTTGTAAACATGGTGTGCTTGTTCTGAAAAAAATTTTATAACAAATTCCGGTGAAAGCGATGCTATAACAGTTTGCTGTGCATGAGTTCGAATTCGTGGTGTTCGTTTTGGAGCTTTGCGCTACAGTTCAAGTAATCAAAGAAGATGGAGATCGTGAGAGGGGAGATATGGTATCTGCTTCAGCGCAGGGGAGTGGACTGAATGAGCGCGAAATCGCTATGATGGAGCGTATCTTTCGCGAGGAACTGCAGAAGAGAACGTTGCTGAGGGAATACTACCCGAACATGGATCCTATAGACTGGGTCATCGAATATCTACAGCCGGGCGACGAGGCCGTTGTGGATTATTCTGATCGATATTCGTCGTTGTCCAATGGCTGCAGGGGAGGTCTTCAGGAACGCTATGTTGCCAGAGCGATTGCGAATTGGCTGAACGACAAGTTCGCTCAGACGGATTTCGGCCAATTGCGCAGCAATCTGGTTCACAGAATGAAGAACGATAAGCCTAAGCACCATTTCCGCAGCACGAAGGAATCGGCAAAGTGGAAAGGCAAGGTGACGCGAAGCATTCATGAGGAATGGGGTTTGCGTGTCGAAGCCTTTGCGGATGAACAGCCACTGGAATGTGAAGATCCGATGCTGCCCTCACGGGTCGGCAATCTTGATTTTCTGGCACGACATGCCGCTACGGTTCATGTTGATTGGCCCAGCGAAGAAGAGATTCGCGATTACCAGGAAAAGAAAAGAACGTACGACGAAAAACGCGTGGAACGAATACAGCAATGGCGAGTAGTCAGTCTTCAAGCTAGGCGGGAAGGCAAAGAAGTCAAGCCATTCCCTTCCAGCAAATCACCGCGTTTCCCCAGCTATGACCGAAACGGTTCCGGCCAGTTGATTAGACTTCTGATTGAGATTCTTCGCGCGGCGAGGGGAACCCTTTCCCCGAACGCCATCACAAAAGTCGTCATTCGTATTTGCCCGCGCCTGGTTGATCAGTATTACTACATCATCGCTCGTGTTGAGGAAGGCATGGAGCATTTCGATCGCGAAAGAGTGCCGGAATCCCAGTCAGTCGATGTGCTCGACATCGTAGTCGATAGTAAGTTGATGTATTAGCCTGAACGATTCCGAATCCGTACGAGAAAGTGGTTTGATATGAGCATTGATGCTGATAAGCAGGAGAAGTATCGGCAGATCATGGAACGGGTCGTCATTCCGGAAAGCGTGAGACGAGCCAATTCGCCGGAAGAGATAGAGAGAAGACTCAGGAAGCCACTTGCCCCAGGCCAGGTGTGGACTGTGGTCGATGATGATGAATTCTGCCATGTGGTTATCCAGTCCGTACATGAAGACCCGCGCATCGTAACCGTTGTTCCGATGAGTTTGGATCTTGAATCGGAGACGCCGGACTCCTTGGTGCTCATGACAGGCGGAATAGAAGGACTTCCTTCGATTGCATGGCCTGACTTGGCTAAAGATATTCCGACTCGTGTTCTTTGTAAGCCGTTGGGAATGATCGATAAGCAGCGATTTGCTCTAATCGCGAACAACATGCCTGGCGAAAACTTTAGCGTTTACCGTGGGCGGGAACTGGATGAGTTTGGCTTCCTTCCTGAAATGAAGAGGGAACGAATCGACGATTTTCTGTATGACTGCAGTATGCAATGTAATCTTCTTACGACTCTTCCCTCGATCAGCGATAGGCGTGATGGCCAGAAAATCCAGGTAAGGATATGCCGATTCCTTATGGAGCAATGTGGGATGAGTCGTTCGGATGCGGAAGCGGCGTCGGAACGTTCGACACAATTGAATAAGGAAACCTTAGAGAAGCTGCTGACTAGTGGATTCGAAGTGGACGATCTGAAGAAAGCGGAACTGCTGCCGGAATCATTGCTATGTGAAATCGAACTTCCTATAGTCAGGGAAACGGTGGAAGCATACGCACAGGAGAATCCGCAGAATGCTGACCCGTACGTATCCTTGGCACAAGAGGCATACGGTCTTGCCGCCAGGCATGCAAAGAGCCATTTTGGTGATTGGGCCGCAGAGATCAGAAAAGTGAGGATTCGACACCATGTCTAACGGAAGAGCGGTTTGGTCAGGGGAGATCACCAGCGGCGTACGGCGGTATGTACAATTGCTGCAACACGAGGCTTGCCGGCGACATCCCCAGTTCCCCGATTGTTGCAATCCTCGAACAGAGGATTGGCAGCATGGCCCATTGGGCATGCTGCGTTACATTTGGGAAGATGACGTGGACATCATTTGGAAGGACCGGTCGAGAATCGTCACGTTGCCAGATTCGGGAGTGCGGATTGGCGTTGGCGGAAAAACTTCGGAAGTCCCCGGATTCTACAAAAAAGATCGCGTCAGCAAACCTGTCATTTACGTATATCAGCGCTATGAATCTAACGATCCAAGAAGCCGGCGGGCTCAGTTCACCGTGTTCCATGAATTGGCGCACTATCTTTTGGACACATTGCCAGCTGATGCTCCACTGCTATCAGCCGAACTGGAAGCCTGCGAGGATCGGAGCGCCTTTGAAGAACGCATATGCGACGCTTTCGCCGCGAATTGTCTTATTCCCGATGAACTGTTGAAAGACTGTCTGAAGGAGTATGGACTGAACTCGGAAGGGGCTTCCGAGCTATACAAAAGATCCTATGCGTCGGCTCAGTGCGTTGCACATAGGTTGCGGGATTGTTTTAGGACAAGTGGCTTTATATGGGTTGTCTATGCGGACGGAAGAATGCGTTCGATATCTCGAGGATTGGTGACTTCGGAATATCGTGTTGTGGCCACGAGCGCGAAAATGAGTATTCATGACACGTGTCTTCCGGATACGGAGTTGCTGCTTCGTTCCCCGGAAGAATGGTCCGAACAATACGAACTAGCATTGGACGGCGCCTATAACGTTTCCGCAACCGGCTGTGGTTCCAATGGTGGAGTATTCGTGGTGGGGAATACTAAGAAGAACAAGGGTAAACCATTTTGCCGAGAATGCATGAGACAGATCGATTTGACGGAGGAGGCACGTGAAATCTGCCGCATCATCAGCAAGATTCATTCAAAGTGGAAGCTTGGGTGCGGAAAGGAGAAACTAATCTGCTATCTTCTGGGAAAAGATAACAAGAAGACGAAGATTATGCGTGCATGCTTCGGCGAATATAAGGGTTTCTCCAGTGGTCGGCGGTTAACACGAAGGATATTGGAAACCGTATTTGAAGAGCTGATTGTAAGAGGGATTGTGACTTATGCAGGTATAGGAGAGTACCCTGGACTTGTAGAGGGAAAGCGTTTTGACGATATCAATGATGATGGGTTCTATCTGATTCTGGGGAATCCGGAATACAATCGCGTCTGAATCGATTCTGAGGTGTTTAGCGCTAATGGTCATCAGCATGAGCCATACAAAAAGGTGCCTCCACCTAAAACCAAGGGCGGAGACACCGTTGCTCTAAGGAAGTATGGTCAGAATCCGTAATGCCAGTGTTCGTCAGAAATGCGTTGCGCGTTGACCTGCCCCTGAACGCTGTCGATTGCTTGGAGCATGGCTTGTGCATCACCTTGGATGGTCTGATTGTCTAGGTTTGCGTCGTCCAAATCGCTGCGAGTGCTGACGATAACGCGTTCAAGCACGGTCAGTGGATATTCATGGGCCATATGCCCCTTGAAGGATTTGCTCATTTCCTTGGCCCATGCGATACGGTATTCCAAGGTTTCGCGTGATGCCGAGTCCGAGGAGGGATTATCCGCAACATAGTTGCGTACCTTTTCCATCGATTGTTCAAATGTCTTTTGGTGGCTCTTTACCTTTGTGATTACTTTGCGCACAGTTTGCTCGGTTTTATGAAGCGTAGTAGCGGAATCGGAGGCGACGCAATTATAGTCGGTTGAGATCAGGTATGGTGCCGATGCGTCCACGAACTCATGCCATACATCTTTGGAAAGATCGACAACATGAATCGTATTGCCCACGAGTGCGCGATTTTCTAAGCTCTTGTTCATATCCTTTACTGCCACTTGTAGGTCTTCCGTGGCTTGAGTGCATGCATTGTAGGCGTCGGACGAAGTTGTTGTATCGTCTTCTGCCGTGGCGTTGGATCGTCTGGCCGAATCTGCGCTTTTCCTCGAAGTGTCGGCTTCGTTGTATTGATCGCTGCTCGGGGAATTCGACGTTGCGGATGTCTGATCATCCTGTGGAAGTTCGCCTTGCCGGTTTGTCGATTGTTGTGGAACGGCAAATGTGAAGGCAAGTACGAGCGCAACGGCTATTCCGACGAGCATGGGCCAGTAGTTGGCAAGGAAATCATTCTTGGGCTTCTTCATCTTTTTGTTCTCCTTACGCAGAAATGGGATTCTGCTGTTTATATAAACCGGATAAAACTCATGGAGAGGATTGGAACGGTGTGCTTTCTTATGACATGCCGAAGTGAGATTTGTCCGGTTAAAGAAAGTGACGGCAAAAATCTAGTGAAAGAAGAAGGAAATGATGGGATGGCCTGGTTGTGGGCAACTGCCCGTAGAGAAGTGGAACGGACCGTGGGGTGTGGCCAGCTTTACGTTGGAGCCGCATAAGCCGTTGACTGACGAGGATCGCAAAAATGCGGACATATACAATTCATATCTGTCTTGGGGCGATGGATGGTTCACTTTTGATTCGATGTATGTCACAGGCACAACAGATGAGTATTACGCTGATTTCACTCATGCGAAAGAAGCTTGTGCCGATGGAAGGTACTACGAGACCTGTATTTATTGGATGGAACCCATGACGGTTGTTGAGGCATTGAGGGTGTATCATCCGAGTCCGAAGCTGGCAGATTTGGCAGATGACGTCAGAGAAGCAGTTTATAACTTCGATATTACGCAGTGCGATCGGCTTGAACAGATTCAGGGCAATCTGGACTTGATTACTGACAGCTTGTGGAGTGCGTTGTTGCAACTGAGACGCTGTCAAGGTTTCTTTGATGGCTGGAATGATGAGAAGGGGAAAAGCGATTTTGCTGTACTCGAAAATCGTTACATGGAACTTATTGATGATGTGCAGGAAGCTATAGGATAGATCGTCTTCACAGAAGTGATGGTTCAGATTCGACTCTATTGTAGACTTCACATTTCATTTCCTCGGTGGTCTTTTTTGACCTTGGCTAGCCGCCCTGGGCCTACATGGTGAATGGTCTTCTTCGGGCATTGCCAATTCATCCGGCGTGTGCATGGTCGATTCTGTCAGTACATTTCTTATGAAATACACTATGCACCGCTGGTATTTCGCGTTTGACAGCATTGAATTGGCGGTGAAGACTACCCTCGTACGCTGTTCACCGATTAGCGGTCGTATGCCTTTAGAGCTACGTTTGATGATGCCTCTGATGAATCGATTCCCGCTGTTTCTTTTCCTTCATATCATCCGCTATACCGATTGACTTGTGATATCCCTCCGGAAGCCATATCGATGGTGACGAGCATGTTTATTTTTCACCGAGCTGTTTCAGAAGTACTTACTCCACGCACCGTTTTGCATATGCTGAACTGATGCAGATAATTTCATTACCTGCATAATATGGAAGCGATTATTCAAAGGCGATAGGAAGAGAAGCACCATGGACGCTGGCAAGAAAATCCTGCTGGACTTATTAACCGGTTCGCTTCGGTTCACAGTACCGGTGTATCAGCGCAGATACTCATGGGGTGAGGCGCAGTGCCGGCAATTGTGGGCCGACATTGTAACGGCTGGCAGGCATCCTGAGAGAATGCACTTCACCGGATCGATCGTATGGATGCAGGAAGGCGGCATCGGCCCGGATGGTGTCAGCCGGTGTCTGCTCATCGACGGCCAGCAGCGCCTCACCTCGGTGACCCTGCTGCTTATCGCACTGGCCGAATATGCTCGCGAACACCCTGAAAACCTGCGATTCTCCACAGACATGCTCATCGACCGTGGCTATCTTGTCGACAAGTACGCAACCGGCGAAGGCCGCTACAAGCTGACGCTTTCCGGTGACGATAGAGAAGTGCTGCACAGCATGTGCGACCATGCGATCGCCCCAGATCGGCCGAACCATGCCAATACGGGTTCCCGGCTGGAAACGAACTTCAATCTGTTCCGTTCACTGGTCGCCGCAATCGATGATGCGAACGTGGTGTGGAACGGTCTGCAGCGTCTCGAAGTCGTGTCTGTCACCTTGGACCAAGATCGTGACGAACCGCAACTGGTATTCGAATCAATGAATTCCACCGGGCTTGATCTGGAGACTTCCGACCTGGTACGCAACTACATGCTCATGGGGTGCTCCATGGCCGAGCAGAAAACCTTATACGAAGACTATTGGCTGCCCATGGAACGTGTTCTCGGCAACCTCCCATTCGATGCGTTCCTGCACGACTGGATGGTCGTTACATTGAAAAAGCCCGTGCTCAAAGGCCGCGTCATGTACGCGGAATTCAAACGTTTCGCGGCCGACAGTTCCTTGCTGCGCATGGAACGCACGCGTAATCTTCTGGCGAACATGCTGGAATACGCCAAATATTATGCCGCTATCAAAGGCGTTGCCGCCGCTGGCAGCGGCGATATGAACGTGGACCGCCGTCTCGAATCAATTCAAAAACTGGGCAGCACGGTTACGGACCCGTTGGTTATGTACATGTTCGCGGCATGGAAGCGTGATCGCGTAAGTTGTGATGGACTGCTGCGCATGCTTGCGGATCTTGAATCGTATCTGTTTCGCAGAATGGTCTGCTCGGTGTCCAGCAACGGATTGAACAAGCTTGTTCCGTCGCTGATCGTCAGACTTGATTCGGCTGAAGATGATTTGGCCGAAACCTTCGCCGCACTACTCATCACCGAGACCGCCAAAGCCACACGCATGCCTACGGACAGTGAATTCAGACAGGCGTTGCTCGGCGAGAACCTGTACCGGCCGGCCTGGCGATGCAAGTATCTGCTTGCCGGCTTGGAGAACTATAACCACCCCAAGGATCCGCGGTCCTTCAGCGAATACACCATCGAACACATCATGCCGCAGAACGCCATGGCGCACGCCGAATGGTGCAATATGCTCGCAGACCTCGACCGATTCCCACTGCTGGTGAACAGTTTGGGCAATCTGACATTGACCGCATACAATTCGGAGCTTTCCGACGGAACATTCGAACAGAAGAAAAACCGCGCAATCGGCGGATACGATAGCGAATACCTATCCATTTCCGCGGAACTGCACGATGCTTCGCAATGGAATGAACAGGCAATCGCGCAGCGAGGCACCCGACTTGCCGATCTCGCATTGCAGGTGTGGGCATGCCCCACAGCGGGGAATGAGGTTATGCAGACTCTGCGCAATCGGAACGTGAACCAGGGGGAACGCGAACAGAATGCCGTTGATTTCGCTGATCTATGCAAGCGGGGCATTCTTGCAGCTGGAGCCGCACTGGAAAGCCGGTATGCCGGCATAACCGCCACGGCAACCGTAACCGAAGACCACCGCATCCGCCTGTCCAATGGCGAGATATTCGACAGCCCATCCGGCGCATTCCGCCGTGCCAGAATGCTCGAAACCGGCGAGGATAAGCAGATCAACGGTTGGATAGTGTGGAAAGTTGCGGACGGCAGAACCTTAGACGAACTGCGGCAAGTCAGCGGCAATATCTCGCTGCGGCGCAGCTTCTGGAACGGCCTGTACGAATATGCCGCAACGCGACTCGACTTTGTCGACGTGTATGGCGATCCGTCCGGCCGCAAGACGAACAGCGACACGTGGACGAGTTTCGGCGTGGGCTTGGGTTTCTGCCACCCGGATGGGGCGTTGAATATTCGAGGCGGCTATATTGCGGTCGACCTGTACTTCACCGACACGTTCCAGTACGCGAAGCTCTGCACCATGAGGGATTCCGTTGAACGGATACTGGCACATCTGGGCGAGGTGATGTGGGATGAGCCGGAAGTTGACAAGAAAAACCGACGCCTTTGGGTGCGCCGTGACGTGGATTTTGCCAGTGACATGACGGAAGCCTACCAATGGATGACGGACGGGCTGCTCGTCATGCGCAATGTGTATGAGTTGCTCGGCTGATGTTTTGGCCGTTTCGACTGCTGTGCGTTCAATGCTTCATACAATGAACGTAGTCATCCGAAAGGAGGCCGTCATGAAATATGGGATGAGGAAACCTGGCTGGAACATCTACGACGCTGAAACGAACGACATGGCCACGAAAATCCACAACAACCAATGCATGGTGAACTGACGGAAACGATTGTAGCCGGCGCCGCCTAGCATGCAATACGGGAAACGACGCCGGCCACAACGACCGGCCAAGACGGACGGAACACACGAAAAGGCGAATCAAACACAGCATGGGCAAGAACGGCGCGCAACCAACAACGAAAAACGTCACACCGGCGGTCACACCATGGGGCAAGAACCGTGTGAAAAACACCGAAACCGGCAAGCACGTGCTCATCATGCCGGGCATTGGATACACCGTAGACCGACCGCTGCTGTACTGGGCAGCGCAGGCGCTTGCGGCCAACGGATGGTTCGTGGACCGGCTCGACCTGAAACTGACGGAAAGCGTCGAGTTTCCGGAAATGATCGCCTGCATGGAACGCGTGGTCGACGAATGGCGCAAAGCGGCGCTCGAACATGCTACCGAATCGGGTGAGGAGCTGCAGTTGCTGGTCGTCACCAAATCGCTCTCCACACTCTCATATCCGCATTCCGCAAAGCTGGGATTGCGCGTGGTGCTGCTCACCCCGGTACTCAATCCGCCGCCATTCGACAAGCACAAGTCGGTCATTCCCGCGCCGCTGCCGGGTGCGGTCGGCAGTCCGATGCCGTTGATCTGCGCCGGCGACGCCGACCCGTATTTCGATGATGCCAAGGCGCATCTGCTCACCGACCATGTGCGCACGTACGCTGGTGCCGACCATTCCATCGAAGTGCCGGACGATTGGCGTACGTCGCTCGACTATCTGAAACAGGTCACGCAAGCCATCGTCGACTACGCCGGCTGAATCGGACGGGAAGACGAGAGGGGAGAAGGGCAGCTTATGCGCATCGTATTGCAGAAGGTCAGTGAGGGGCTTGTCGACGTGGTCGACGAGGTGAGTGGGGAAGTCGACACCACATTCGAACCACAGCATATAGGCATCGGCTATGTGCTGTTTGTCGGCGTGGAAGACGAGGACGGGACGAAACAGGTGGACTGGCTCGCCCGTAAAATCGCCAACCTACGCGTCTTCGAAGACGAGAACGGCAAAATGAACCGTTCCATCCACGACGTGAACGGCAGTGTGCTGTCCATCTCCCAATTCACGCTATACGCGGACGTGCGCAAAGGCAACCGCCCAAGCTTCGTAAAAGCCGGAGCGCCCGCGCACGCCGAACAGACATGGCACGGATTCAACGACGCCC
>ERZ772871.435-NODE-435-length-43126-cov-7.09378_pt1 | contig 43126 bp, 39 predicted proteins | sample MGYA00511899_ERZ772871 | MGnify/ENA primary metagenome ERZ772871 (study PRJEB29015, sample SAMEA2737693) | human gut metagenome | biome: human gut; feature: human-associated habitat; material: faeces | place: China | collected 2012 ... | reverse complement strand
TTAATTCCACGTGGGATCATGCAAGCTTCAGATATTTGTTGGGCGATCGCTTTACTGACGCTGGTCAGAGCGCGGGGGAGGGTCTGCATATGACGTTCCCTGCAGTATTTCCGATTGCTGAAATCGACCATATTATTTACGACAAAGGCGTGCATGCAACTGATCTTGCAACCAAACGGATTCAAGGTTCCGACCATCTCGCACTGCTTGCCACCCTAACCATTGCATAGCGGCGGAAAGTGGCGGCGGAAACGAACTTCCGCGATAAACCTACAACTCAAGAAGCCCGCTCCTTTGTCGGGGTGTGTATGTTTCCTGCGGTATTTCCTAAGGGGTAAAACGGTTAAACCCCAAATTGTAATATCTATACCTGAGGTAAGATTGAGGATTGTAGTTTTCATTAGTTAGGTAGAGATACAAAGGGGTGTGCGGTATGCATATCATGTTCGTCTGTACAGGCAATATCTGCCGGTCGCCTATGGGCGAACTCTTGCTCACTCGCTACCTCGCTGGCACCACTGTGCAGGTTTCTAGCGCCGGCACGCGTGGCCTTCCGCGATGCCAGATGGATCCGTCCAGTGCCAGACTTATGACCAGCGTCAACATTGAACCAAGCGGATTCCGATCCCGCAGACTCACCCGATCTATGGCTGAGAGTGCTGATCTGATTCTCTGTTTCGAGAAAGAACAGCGCAAGGACATCGTTGCCCTCGCGCCAGGCGCGGTCCGTTATACATTTCTGCTTAACGACTTTGCCAACATGTGCCAATACTGCGCGCAAAACGGCATGGTAAGCGGACTGACCATCCAGGAGCGTCTCGCATCCGTTATCAAAGTCTCTTCCATGATTCGTCCGATGTTGCCCACTCCCAAAGATATCGATGACCCGCACGGCAAGTCGTTCGACAAGTTCCGTATCGCGGCCAACCAGACCAATAATGCTCTGCGAACCATGCTGAAAAGCATGAAAAAGCATTACAGCGTGGATATAGCGCCTGTGCGCTCGCAGATTTGTTCTGGGCAGTCCACTACCACCTACAATATGTGGGCTTAGATGACAGTGGCCGTCATGGTCGACGATTTCGTGCCGGTGCTTTCAGTCAGTGCCGGCACGAATCAGTCAGTACTGGTAGTTGACCTCGTTGGTCATTTTGCCGGATGGTGTCTGATCAATGGTCAGGTCGTTTTCGGCCTTCGGCGAGGTGGTCACGTCGAAATCGAAAGTCACGCTTTCCCCAGGGGCGATATAAGCCACATTGGTGACCAGTTTTTGATCATCCATCACAGCATTGCTTTGATCTCGCACATCTCCGGATGAGGTGATCTCGCTGATGGAACCGCCCTTTGGCGCGTAAAACAGCATACGCTGCGCAGACGTTCCCGGAGCCGCAACAGGCTTACCCGTTACACCCGCCTGCTCGCCGCCCAGAATATAGCCGGTGCAGGTGGCCATTTCGCTGGAAGTCAGCGTATTGGTCAACGTGTAGGTGACATGGTAGGTTTTCGACCCATCGGCATTCTGACCGGTTTTGGTAATCTGCGTCTTACGGTCGATATACCATCCCAACTTCGACGGATTCTGTTCGTTGAGGTAAATGCCCACTTCCGGATCGGTTTCGCTGTCTGGAGTGCCCTTGGCGAGTCCGGCACCTTGGAAATATTTGGCTTCATCATCATGGAACGTGTATGCGTAGAAATGGCGGTTCCTGGTTAATTCGCCGATGCTTTGAGCCACCTTCATCATCTTGGTGATGTCCATGTTGCTGAAGGCGTTGTTCATAATGGTGGAGGCGATGTATTCGAAATACGTGTCTTGTAGAGATACAGGAACTTCCTTATAGATGGTGTTGAGCATGTATTCAGCGGTATTTTTGCCAGTGAGCACAGTACCATCTTCCAACGTCACATTGCCGTTGATCTCCACCATTTTCTGGATGAACACCGGATCGATGGATACGATACCGTCAACATCGCAAGCATATTGGGAACGCTGCCAAGCTTCATTCATCATTTCCGCATTGCGGGCGATGTCTGGCACCGCGAACGTATCGCGAATATCGAAGGAGAATCCCAGGGGCTCCTTGAATACGGCATGTTCCGAAGCATTGCCATTACTGCCGTTAATGAAGTCTCCATTGTGATGGAACTCACCGACTTGAATTTGTCCATGATCGGTCTGCAACGTACCCATGGAGCCCACCAGTCCGCCGCCGGAACGTTGTTCGGAAGTGGTCTGCGCCACCAGCAGATACGTTCGGGCACCGTTCTGTCCCAAGAAGGAGGGGAGCATCTGTAGCGCATTGTTCACTTGCTCCACCATGTCCGTAACCTTGGTGAACTGGCTGCGACTCTGCGAATATGCCTTCTTTACCATGCCGATACGTGGCTCAGGCAGATTGCTGAGCTTCGAATTCAACGACTTCACCTGCTTGCTTACCGAAGAGAAGTCGTCTTGCGCATCCACAATGGGCTGAAGATTCAACTGGCCATTTTCGCCGCTGATCTGCGCGTTCGCAAGCTGTTGTACCACATCGGTGAGTGACGGCAGTGTTTGTTGCACCAAATCATCCACCACCTGCGTCATGCCCTGCACGTTGGTAACGTCACCGCCCGCAACCGGCATCTTCGACAGCATGTTCCACAGTGTTCCATTGGCAATATCTCTTGCCGCGGCGGTATGGGTCCGCGCCTGCTTGATCGCGGCATCCGACGCCTGCGCATCCTTCAACGTATTGACGTCGGTGATGGCCGAAAGAGACGAGACCGCCTGCTCCTCGTGAGCTTTGACTTCCTTCGCCTGCTTGTAGAAATTCAGGCCGACGACGCCCCCGGCAATGACCAGCAGGATGAGCAGTGCCGTAATAACGAGCAATGTATTGCGAAGCTTGTGAGAACGGGCGGCGTGAGCGCTCGCATGTTGAGACATTAATCCCCCTCTGTTAGGTGTTTCAGCTTTTTATCATGGCACATTCGTATGGATGAATAGTGAAAAAGCGATTGCTGCCTGATAAAACCGACTCTATTTCTAGGGGGTAGGGTAGCATTTTTAAGGTTTTTGACATATGGAGATGGGGGGTTCAGTGACTTCCGCAGAGAACACTAACGTCCAGCGGGTTGCCGTTGAAGATGATTCTGAAGACGGCATCACGCTGATGGATTTGATGCGTATCATTCGCAAGCATCTGGTCACCGCTGCCATCGTATTTGTGATGGTTTTCGCCGGGGTGACTACGTACACCTTCTTGGTTCCGCCGAAGTATACCGCCACGGCTCAGGCTATGGCTACGTACAATGCTTCCCAGGGGGATGATGCGGGCATTAGCCAGCAGTACACGGGTGGCACGTACATCGCTGGCCAGATCACGTCGTATACAACGTTGGCAACCACCGAAACCGTACTTGAGCCGGTCATCAAGGATCTTGGACTGGATACTTCGGTGAAGAGTCTGGCCGAGCAACTGACTGTCACCAATCCTACGAACACCGCGTTCGTGAACATTTCCGCGGAAGACGGTGACGCGCAGCAGGCATCCGACATTGCCAATGCGGTGGCGGTGTCCATGCAGAACGTGATTCAAAACGATTTGTATTCCGCGGCAGATAAGTCTCCGGTGAAGATCTCCATCGTGCAGAGGGCGCGCGTGCCTGAAAGCCCGAGCTCGCCGAATAAGCCGCTGTATCTGGCGGTCGGTGTGGTCGCAGGTCTGGTGCTTGGCGTGTTCGCCGCACTGCTGAAAGACATGCTGAACACCAAGGTCGAGGAGACCTCCGACGTGCGCAGCTTGGTTGGGGCATCTTCCTTGGGTTCCGTGCCTCAGGATAATTCCCTGGGTGAGAAGCGTCCAGTGCTCGTCAGCCAGCCTAATGGCCCTATTGCTGAGGAATTCCGCCGTATACACACCAATATCGAATTCTTGCAGACCGATAAGGTTGCGGGCAAGGGGCAGCTGCTGGTCATTACCAGTGCGCAGCCTTCTGAGGGCAAGACCACCGTGTCAATCAACGTGGCTGCGGCCTTGGCTGAAGATGGTGCTCGCGTGCTGCTGGTCGACGCCGATTTGCGCCATCCTTCCGTTGCACATCATTTGGGTCTTGAAGGTTCGGCCGGTTTGGCGCACGTGCTTTCTGGCCAGATGTCTCCGAAAGATGTGGTGCAGAACTATTGGAAGCCGACTCTGCATATTCTTCCTGCTGGTAAGCGTCCGGCGAATGCTGGCGTGCTTCTTGGATCAGACACCATGCGCATTATGGTCGAGCAGGCTTTAACCCAGTACGATTACGTTATTATTGATACCGCTCCGTTGAGTGTTTCCAACGATGGTATCGTGTTCGGACGTTGGGCCAAGGGCCTGGTTCTGGTGACCGGTCGTGGCGTGTGCGAGAAGAAGGAACTCAAGGAGATTTCCGAATCCTTGCATACAGCCAAGGTTCCGGTGCTTGGTTTCATCTTCAACTATGCCGATCCGAAGAAGACGCATTCCAAATCGAACTACTATTACTACTACGAGGATGCTCCGCGGAAGAAAAGCCACAAAAAGTAGCCGCAAGTAGTGTATATAAGGCGTGAATATGAGACCGGAGCGTGAAGCTTCGGTCTCATGCCGTAATAAGGAATCAACATGGGTGACAACAACAATACTGTGCCGAATCTGTCGCATCTTGTTTCGTCGGGAGACTCTTCAGGCTCTCAGGGCGAGCAGCAGACCAAGGCGCAGTCGGCTTCCGAGCGTGATGTGGTGGATACGTTCTGGGATATTCCACTGATCACCTTTTCGGAAGTTGAGTCGGCTGTGGAACGTGGCGAGGCATCTGATGCGGCTTATGCGCAGGCTGCAGCCACAAGCATGACCGCTGCCACGTCATCCACGCCGGTGAGTGATGCGCCCACGGTAAACCTTCGTGTTGAGGATTTTCCGAATAGTGCAGGAAAGCATATTTCTGGTGCTGAAAACGATTCCGCCTCGTCGTGCGAGCCTGATTCGACGTCTTCTTCGACCGCAACGCTCGATTTTACACAGTCTGCTGATGCTTCACCATCTGCTGAATCTGCCGAGAGAACTGTTTCGTTTGCGTCTCCGGTAGAGTCGGCCTCTTCTGCGGATTCCACTATGCCGCTTTTTGTGGATTCCCCTGCCTCTGCTTCTACTACCTTCATACCTGAAAGCCTGCCCATGCCAGATGACCTGTCTGACATGGAAAACGATGAGCATGATCCATTGAGGCTTGTTCCGGTTCCGCCGAAGAAGTCACATCGCAAGACAATTATTATTACCGTTGCGATTGTAGCCGTAGTGGCGTTGGTTGCCGCGGGCGTTGGATTCGGTGTTTGGCAGCGCCAACAGTATGACCAGGGGCTTGAACGGAACGAACAGCATCGTACCGCGTTGAGCATGTGCAAAAAGTCTTCTAAGGCATATGAGAAGGCTGTGAAGGAATACAAGGCGGCGCTGAAGAACGCCAAAGCGTTGCAGAATGTGAAAAGCGATCAGGTTTCGGATGCGAAAACGCTGACCACGTTGCAGTCTGCAGTGAAAGATGCGCAGAATCTTACAACGGTAGGGGAGTGTAGCGCTGATTTGAGCAACGCTGAACTTCGCCAGCGCAGTAAAGCCATGAACAAGCAACTGCCTACGTTGCAAAGCCAGTCCAAGACCTTGAATGATTCTGCAACAGCCGTTACGAACAGTCAGAAGGCTAAGGAGAAGCAAGACAACGCTGATGCGCTGAAGAAGCTTGAAGCAGCCATCAATAATGCGCAGTCACTGCTTGACAATAGCCTGTACCAAGTGGCGGATGATTCCACGCGAGTGACGTTGCAGAGTGCCATTGACCATGCTTTGGAACTGTTCAATGGCAACAGTACCGACACTAATGCCATTAACCAGTCGATAACGGATTTGCAAACCGCATCTGATGATGTGAATGCTTCCATGAACGCGTTGGCTGCGCAGAATCAACAGCAGCAACAGCAACAACAGAGCAATACTGGCAATTCGTACAACTACCAGTACACGCGGCAGCCTTCCGGAGGATTGACTCCCTCGGCTCCTATTACACCTGGCAATAATCCTGGTTCCGGTAGTAATCCTGGTTCTGGTGTCAAGCCTGGCAATGGCGGTTCTGATTCCGGTTCTGGTGGCGATTCTGGCTCTGGCTCAGGTTCGCAGACTCCAAGCGATCAGGGTGTGCTCTGAATCTTTTTGGGTTCGCTCTTGCCGAGCTTTTGAATTTTCTTCTGCCCTAAGGTGTTATGCACTGGGAAATAGTGGGGCATGACGCGGTTCATGGGGCGTTTGTATCACCTGGATGGATCGCGTCGTTTTTTGCATGCAATACTGACACATCAGCAAGAAAACTTTCCTATAGTATTTGAATTGTGGCGTATCTTTTACTGTCTATTAGTGTTCTTTACTCGTATAAAAATTTCTGGGGAATTGCTGACATGATTGCAATACCACTGATAGAGAGTTAGTTACTCTACTATTTGTCTAGTTTCTTTCGGCAGTCGATTTGCTTTTTATGTAGATTGCGTGAGATAATTTTTCAACGTTGTAATATTGTTATTTTGCTTTTCTTTATCCCTCAGGGCTGAGGGTGGTCTACACGCATTTCGGTGCGTTTGAAATAGTTAATCACCGCTCCATGCAAGGAACGATCATGTATAAGCATGAAAAGCAGGCGGTCGAACGCCTGCAATCAAACCACATCCATATGTTGTCAACGTTTTCGACGGCGATTATCGCGTTTTTCTTGATTATCTCATTATCGGGAACGCTGTTGTTTCCCATGATGGCGTTTGCAGATGAGCCGCAGCCGGTCGCTCAAGTGGGCAACACGACCTATATGAGCGTGCAAGACGCGATTGGACATACGTCGATGAAGAACGATACGGTCACATTGCTTACCGATACTACGGAAAGCATCACCATCACCCCATCGAAAGTGGTGCGCGGAATCACGCTCGAATTGAACGGACATGCGCTCAACGCCAGCAATGCCACGGCAATCACCGTTCCTGCCAACATGCAGCTCACCATCACCGGATCGGGCATGGTTGTCGGCGGAGATAATCCCGCAATCGACTGCCGTGGAGCGTTGCGGATTCAAGGTGGTAACTTCACATCGAACACCACGCTCATGCGGTTCGCAGAAACAGGTAGCACCTCTTCCGAGGCCAGTATTTCCGCAGGAACATTCACCGCACCAACACTGATCGGCATGTTGAACGATGCAGAACACCTCGGCTATGTGAGCATTTGCGGCGGTGAATACCATGGCGCAATCCCCGCCGGGCTTGACACGCTCGTGCTCATGGGCGGCTCATTCTCCACTACGGAGAATCTCACACCCTACTTGGTCGACGTGGCAGGCCTGATTCCAGATAGCGACGACGGCATGTTTAATATCAGTGAGCTGGCTATTTCAAGTGATTACCCCACGGTGGAACTTGAGCAAGGTTCAACCTTGCAGAAGCTAACCAACGACAGTCTGCTAGACCTCACCAGAACCAAACTGAACGGTATTTCCGACTATCGTCTCGTAGCGGATGCCGAGCAACTGCAAGCTCTAAACAGGCAGATCGAGCTCGCGCTGCAGGCAGTCGCCAAGCGAAAGGCATTTGATGCGGTAATCCAAACCGTCACCATCACTGCAACACGCAATGCTGAAACCGCCGATGGGGGAGCGGACCCGCAATTCCGTACCTCCGGCCATGATGAAATCAGCGCGCAAGTAACAGTGAGCATCAAATCCATCGCCAAGCCAGAAGAGCCAGTCAAGCCAGACAAGCCAGATGAGCCTGGCAAACCCGCCGAGCCCAAGCAGCCAGACATGCCCCGTACCGGCTCCGCAGTGCAGGCGCTCGCCGTCATCTCACTGCTGCTGATGATCGCTTCCGCATTTTGTGTATACGCAACGGCCCATCTGCGGTCGCCGCGTCTGCACAACTAGCGTTTTCCGTCCTTCTTTGAGCTATGTGAACGCAATCGTAAGTGATGCAGGTATGAAACCTTGCTTCCGATCATCGGGACCGATTTTTCAATCCGATGATCGGAAGCAAGGTTCAAGGTCAGCTCCTCGGTCTCAAAGTTTCCAATGGACTAAGCGCTGGCGGTTTGGTTCCGGGCTTTCTTTGAAGGAAGACGTCGTCCATGGCGTACGGGTTCTCGGATGGGTTCTTTTTCAGTTCTAATTGCATCTTTGATAGTTTGCCAGAATCGTACTGCTTGTTGAATTCTATATATTCCGATAGTAACAGTTTGATAGCGGCAAACTGGTCTAGAAGGTAGTCGCAGCCGCTCTGCGGGTCTTTGTACCACGCCGCGTGTTCATCGATTCGTCTCAGCACAGAGGCTGCTTGGTCGTCTGTGTATCGCCTCATTCCAGCACTCTTGACCAAATTGATATGAGATAGAAGGATGCAGGAAAGATCATGTATCAAAGGATCTGATTGCGCAAGATAAAGAGTCTTCCCCCTTACCGGGTTGTCTGTCGCGAGAAAAATAGGCATCAAACTATCCAAGACTTTTGTCTTTTTGATGGTGGCCGCTGGTGGGATAAGAAGACAATTATGATGCGAGGCCGCATTGCGTAAGAGCCTTACTCCGTAGAGCAAAGAATACGTCATATCATAAAACTTGCGATGCTCGAGAAAAGAACTGTAACAACGTATAAGACTGTTCAGAGTGCAAGTCTCCCAGAACAGCCACACTGGTTTTTGATCCAGATACTTATTGATCATTCCTTCCGTATAAACCGATTTTTTGTAATCATCTTCTGGAACAAACGATCTGCCATGTTTGGCATAGTAGAGGTTTTGATCTTTTTCGTAGTCGGCAATTACTTGGTATCCGTCTTCTTGGACTCTTGAAATTAAGTTGTTGAATCGAATGCGCAACGCATGTTCTATATCGCCTGTCATGCGAAGAATCAACATTCTAAGCTTAAAATCGATAGTTGATATATCTTTAAGATAGGCAAAATCCAGCTTGCTGTAGTTGCCTTGTTGATCGCGTTTGAAGTTCTTGTCAAAGGCTTTGATTTTGAAGAAGTAAGTATTGTTTCGTAGGAAAGATTCTGCTTCCGCCTTGGAGCAGAGTTTGAATTCAACACCATGACTTTCTAAAAGATCGCACTGTTCTTTAGTGTTCAAGGCGATCCTATTTTTACTTGCCGATACGTTTGACGCCGATCGCATCGTTTGCGCTCCCTAAGAAAAAAGTGGATAGCCATAACGACTATCCACTTTTGGAGGACCGCTTCACATTCATAAGAATCGGTCGAGTCGCTCCACGTACATGTAAGTGGACAATTTACATGAAGAAATCGTTTTTGACAAATCGACACGCCGTAATGGGTGCTTCTTTACTACTAAAACCATGCCTGCGCAAGTCACGTTAGTCGGACAAAATCCGAGTTGTGCAGGTGTAAAACGCGTCTTGTGCGGGCGGGCTGTGGTGTCTGCACAAGTCACGTTTCACACTGCCGGACGGTCAGCCTGACGACTGGTTCACTTCTCAGTTTCGTCGTCGAACGTGATTTCAGCGTCGGCTTCCTGGTAAATCTTGATGTTAGTGTTCATGTCGATTTCTTCTACGATCCAGGGTTCGCTTTGCAGTTGGCATTGCATCTTGAATTCGTCGAAACGGTTACGTCCGTCCATGCCGCGTAACGTCACCACAATGCCGAAACGAAGACCATCTCCTGCGTTCTTTCCGACGTTGCCATTCTTGTCTACTGGAGGGTCGAAGCGTTCGGTTTTGCGGATTTTGAAACCCCAGTAAGGAATTCCGTGCGAAACACGCGGTCGGAAGCTGCGTTTTTCGATATCACTGACATGTTTCACATTGTCCCATTTGCGATACATTTTCCGAGCCGTATCTTCATAGGTTCGAGCGAAAGGATCTCCTTGTATGTTGTTGTCGAGTGAGTCGATACCGCTTGTCTTCATGCGTCCGAAGTGGAAATCAAGCTCGGTGTCGGTGTAATCCACGCCTTGCCTTTTATCGCATTTTGGAAAATAGCAAAGCGTGGCTCTGGCCATGTATGGGTATTTTCCATCTTTCATTGGCACGGGAATGTTGTAGTTGTATGTTTCGAAAGTGTCGATGGTTCCTTCCAAAACGAATCGTATTTCGTTAGAAGGGGTTTCCAGAATGTCTTCAATTCGGGTGGGGACAATACCATATCCAAGCTTGATATTGTCCGCGGAAATTGGCTCCCAGCCGGAAGCTGCGTCGATAATCAGTGCTTTGGCTGCTTCACGAGAAAGATGCATGACGTGGACCAGATATGCTAGTTTTCGTGTGATCCAAGGCGCGGCAAAGGAGGTTCCTCGTGTGGTCGCCACTCCTCCTGGAGACCACACAGCCATCTCGCCGTAATTGTCTCCACCAAAGTAGGAGATATCTGGTTTCCGGAAGAAATGTAATACCGGTCCCTCTCTGGTATAGCTTGCGGGCTCTCTGAGTATGGAAGTCGCATTGACCACTAAAGCGTTGACGGAATCTGCCGGGGCGCCGATTCGTTTGGGGGTATCTGGGGAATCTTTAGAAGTCTTATTCGTCCCTGCCACCACGAAGATAACGCCGTATTTCTCTTGAAGTTCATCCAGCATTGCGCCTTCGGGGGATATGGTGTTTTCGAGTGCTTCCTCTGTTGATCCGAGGCATAGGTTCCATACGGTGATGTCTTGATTCGTTTCCACGATGTGCCGTATGGATTTTAGAATGCTGAAAGAGCTATTTTTGCCATTTTTAGCGACCGCAAAATGACGTACGCGAAATCTGCCGCAACCGTCTTCCAGAGCAGGATTCAGGGCAGGGCCGTCCACAATGATGGAATCGACTTCCGTGCCATGCGCATAGTCTTCCGGATCGACCCCCAATTGCGGGTCGATCAGATCATCGTGATACTCAACCCAATCGGCAAAATAAGCGGTTTCATCAAATCGTGTGTCAATGACGCCGACAATCGGCTCGTTATGCGGTGGCGGAACGGAAAGGCCGTATTCGTTTTGAGAGTCTCGTGCATCCTGCGGATTCTGCTTAGTGCTTGTCTCAACTTTCAGATCCAAGATGTTTTTTTGCGCCATGGCAATCAGATATGGCGCAGTTTCAGCCAGCTTGCTGTACTGTTCTGGCAACAGGTTGATGGTTGTCGGATCGAGCAGACTGGTTGAGATCACATTGATGCCAAGGGAATTCAACAGTGACACTGTTTGGCTGGCGTCTCGCCCCGTATCATATAGCGTCACCAAAGCGCGATACTTCGGATTATTTATTACGGACCTCACATCGAAATGGTCAACGAAATATATGTCGCGAATGAGCTGTGCGAAAGTTGTTTTGCTCAGTCCTGCGCGTTCGTCGATTTTGTCGAGACCCGCTTTGGTAATTGTGGCAAGTTGTTCGTCGTTGATGGAACCGCCATGATGTTCCAGGATCGTTTTGCACGCTTCCAAGTCAGTAAGCGTCGAATCGATAGTGTCCATGGTCACGTAATGCGTGATGACGTGACGCATGCGCGTACCGATTTGGCTGGAACCATGTTCGGATCCGTCATAAGTGCTGAGTTTGCTTTCGATTGGCTCAAAGCGCGCGCCAACTATGGAATCATTAGCTCGCTTCCCATGACCGGAAAGAAGTTGTTTGATCCTGTTACTTTTAGCCACAACCTGCCTGTAGTGCACTTCAACCAGAGGATTGATAATCGGCGGTTGCTCTCTCCAGTAATCACGTACTGTCTGAAGGCTTGCGATTTTCGCTTCCATATCGTTCATATCGACTGATTTGCCTACTGGCAGTGCTGGAGCGCCGGGGCGTTGCGCTCGCCGAGTCTGGAGTTTGCCTTTGAGTACGAGCGTATTATTCATTGCTGGCTTCCTTGATTTCTCGAGCTACGGTGCTGCGGGATATTCCGGTTAGGATTTCAATCTCACGCAAGGTGAAGTTCTGATCATGCAGTGCATGTATGTCTTGGATGGTTTCAGAGCCATTGGGTACCAAGGCGGTGTATAAACGCCGCAAGTAGTCGTTTTCGTCGTCAGGTTTACTGAAAGCGATGGATGAGCGGATAATGTTTTTCATTTCTCCTGGGTAGGGGAGTATGCCTGCGTTGGCGAGGATTTTTTTGAACAGTCGCGTATTTTTCCCGATGAACGAGAACTGTTTCGAATATCCGTTCAGGATGCTTACGGCGATGTCAGAGCGATCTTCGCTCGTGTATCTGCCGAAGTCGATTGTGGCGTCGAACCGGCGGATGAAGGCTTTGTCGAATTTGGAGTACAGGTTTGTGGTGGCGAACAGCATGATTTGCTCTGACAGTTCGTCCATTTGACTGAGCAGCATGGATGTTGCTCGACCCATTTCACGTACGTCTCGGGAGTCGATGCGGTCTAATGCGAGGGCGTCGATTTCGTCGAATAGAACAACCATTTGCTCGGGTTGTGGGAATTGATTGATTTCGTTGAAGAGTTTTGTGATGTTTTTGGCGGTCTGACCGAGTCTGCTGTCGATGATGGATGCGAAGTCCACTACGTAAAGTTCTCGTTGCAGGAGAGAGGAAATCTGTTTCACGGATTCGGTTTTTCCTGTGCCCGCGGGGCCGTGGAAAAGGAAACGATGTATGCCGATGTTGCGCCCGATGGCATTGAGCACGCCTTGAATGTCGTTTGCGATGGGTTCCGGCAAGGGGAGTGATGTTCGCACAACTGTTCGCTTTGTGAGAAATGTGGAATCGAGTTCTATGCTTGCGGATTGTGGAACGAGGGTGTTCGCGTTTGAGATAAGCGCGAGGATGTATTCGGATAGTTGGGTGTCTCCGGATTCGGCGAATTCCTTGGCGATATTGTATGCTTGGGTGCGAAAAGCGGCGTCGTTGTGCTCCGTGTGATAGCGGATGAGATCCAAAACGTCTTTCTTTTTCATATGTGCCACGCTCCAGTAAAGCCTCGAAGGGTAATACTATCTCCACTATAGCCATCAATATAGACGATATGTGTCTTAGATTGGCGAAACTTGTCTCAAGCTGTTTCGTGTGGTATGGTCTTTGCGGGGCTTCATCCGAAGCCTGGAAACAAAAAGGTTCCGATCTGCTGGAACAGGTCGGAACCTAGGAAAACGAGCCTCTCGAACTCGTAGGTGTCTGCACGACGCTACAAAACTACCGCAATGGTATGTCAAAACGGTTGAGAGGGGCTCCTGACAATGAAAGGAGCTGCAATGGCAGCTGTTTTCAAGCCGGGCGAAGATAATAAACGCCCCGGCGAATATGTGGAAGTTGGTCCCCGCGGTGGGGCGGTGCCGGATGCTCGCGTCGTGCATATAGATGCGGGCGATCGTCTTCCTCCTACACAGGAAGAAGGTCATCGCTGGAGGCGACGTTCCTGAGATACTGAAGGGTTTGTTTTTCGTGCCGCGAATTGCGTTATGAAGAACAAACCTTTTTAGGTGGGGCTGGTGACGTTTTGTTGGACTCGTCGTTGATTCCATCACTACCAATCATGCCACAAGACCGAGCTCGTGTCGACGGTCCATGATGCCCGTGTCCGGACTCCGTCTTGATCCTCCTGTCCCGATACCAGACCATGTACTCGTCCAGCATGCCGATGAATCCGTCCATCGAGACCCCGGCGAAGCTCCGCTTGCCCGCCATCGCGCCCGGAGGCCACCACTGCCACCATGCGAAGGCCGGCAAGGATAAACACGCCGGGCTCGGAGCGGAGGCGGCCGATGCGTTCGCCGCGTCCAAGAGTCGTTACGGGTACCGCGGGATCAAGGCCGCTCTCAGAACCGGCGTCCCGGAGAAGGTGACCGGACGGATCATGGCCGAGGACGGGCCCGTGGCGCATGTTCCCAGACGTCGCGGGCACGGTTCCCACGAGGGCGGGACGAATCCCGCCCCCGGCACCCCGATCACCCGGGACTTCACCGCCGAACGTCCCAACGAGAAGCGGCTGACGGACATCACCGAGATCAAGGCGGCGGATGGCAAGGTGTATCTCTCGCCGGTGATCGACTGCCACGACGGCAAGATAGTCGCCTACACAGCCGGATACGGCCCCAACGTGCAGCCCGCCGACACCATGCCGGAGAAGGCGGCCGCCACGTTGCCCGAGGGCGCGCGTCCTCGGGTACGTTCCGACCGTGGCCGTCACCATAGGCGGCCGGGATGGCTGGAACTCATGGAGCGGTTCGGGCTGACGAGATCGACGGGCGCGAAGGGCCGTTCGCCGGACAACTCGGCCGCGGAGGGTTTCTTCGGCGGGATGAGGGTCGGGTCCGTCCGCCCCGGGCGGTGGGAGGAGCACACCCGTGGGGAGGTGCTCGCGTTGATCGACGGGTACACCCACTGGTGCAACCACGATCACATCAAGCAATCGCTTGGTTGGGTGAGTCCGGTAGAACCGGCTGAGCCATGGATTGGCTGCGTGATTAACTCCAAGAAAAACGTCCGCACCCTGTTGCCGAGTTATGGGCGTTTTTTGCCTATGGCCCACCACATCCAGCGTTGTACGAAAAGGTTCGCGATGGTAAGTATCACGAGCGCAAGGGCGGTGGCCGCGAGGCCCGCGAGAAGCTGTGAAAACCACGGTGTGGACGCCACGTCAATGCCGATGACGCGGAAAAGCCCGATCTTCACGAGATTGAGTGTCAATGCGTTCAGCGCGTAATAGACGAGGCTGTAGCGGCCGATATAGGCCAGCATCTGGCATGACCCCACCGCGATGCACAGCCAGATGACGGCGAACGCGCCAAGGAATGCCGCCGCGACCGATGCGGCCAGCAGCGCCGGACCATCCGGTACGATTCCGACCACGGCCGGTACCGCCAACGTCAGGAACACTACGGCCGCGCAAGCTGACGATACGCCCGCTCTCCCGCGCGGAATGGCTTTGAGCCATTCCTTCAGCACGTATCCGACGCACATGTAGCCAGTTGCCTTGACCCCGGCCGCAATCTGGAAGGGTAGTGCAGGCCATCCGGTCTGGGACGAGACGAATGTCGACAGGATGACGAACGCCATTCCAATAGCGGCAAGCACGCGTCCGTCATCGGTCAGGCTGGTCAGCCCGTACATCAGGCATTCGCCCACGAAGAACGCCATGAGGAACCACAGTCCGTTGCCCATGACGAGCACGTCGAGGAACTGGTGCGCAATACCGTAGTCGTGGCTCGTCTGGAAGGTCGCGCGCATGGATGGTATGAGCAGTATCGCGAACGGTTTCGCGAGGAAGTACAGGGAGAACACGTAATACGGCACCAGCAACGTCTTGGCCTTGCGCGCCAGGAACGCCTTGAACCCGCCCCTCCTACTGAACGTGAGCCCCCCCAGTAGGAAGAACAAGGGCATGTGGAACAGGTATATCGCGTCGATGGGCGCGTCCAATGCGGGCAGCCACACGCTTTCACCGTCACCGTTCCTGAGGTGGCCGAAACTGACCAGTACGATGCCGACGCCCTTGGCCACGTCGATCCACTCGACTCGTTTGGAACCACTCATTTCGCATCCTGTTCCGCTAAGTTCCTGAATTTCATGAATGCGCCGAAGCGCACGATAAAGGTCGTGATGTTGGTGCTGGAGAACACCACGCATACCGTCAGCGGTGTGATGTTCCCTGTCAGCCACAGAACCGCGCAGGCCGTAAGATTCACGATCGCGCTGACCATGATCGCCGCGTTAGCCCAGGTCGCCTTCCCGATCGGCGAGAGCGCTGGATAGCCGAACATGAAACTGAAATATCCGAAGAACACGCCGACCATCAGTATCCGCAGGAACCCGCCAGCGCTGGCGTACTGTCCGCCGAGAATCAGCACGCACAACGGCGTCGCCAGCACTTCCACCAGCCCGCACGCGAGGAACCAAAGGATGCCGCCCCGCAACACTATGCGGTAGAACAGCCTGTAGTCCTTCTTGTTGACCATCGACGGGTAGAGTGCGTCGCCGAGCGGCGGAATCATTTGCTCTCCGGCGGACGACAGCTTGGTCGCGCCGGAGTACAGGCCCATCTCCACGGATTCGGGGCTGTAGCGCATGCCAAGGAAGATGGATCCCAATGATCCGTTGATGCTCACGGATATGCGGGATATGAAGAACCAGAAGCTGTCTTTCAACGCTTCCAGCATTTCCCTCATGGTGGTGCCGGTCGCCTTCAAACCGTCGCGTTTGAGCAGGGAGAACGCCCACAGGAGCGCGATGGTATCGAATACGATCATCGAGACGGGATAGATGATCAGGGTGTCGTCGCCCTTCACGAACAACAGCGTCGCCACCAGGATTCCGGATTTTGCGGACACCGCGCGGATGGTAATGTCCTTCATGCGTTCGATGCCTCTGAAGTAGGCGTCCGGAAGCAGTGCTTTGGCGATCGAGTCCACGAAGAACAGCAGTATGATCACGAAATGGCCGCGGAGCATGTCCACGAACATCGCGCATGCCAAGAACACGGCCGATGCACCACATGCCAGTAGCAGCTTGGTGTACGTCATCGTCGAGATGGTTCGGGACATTTTGGCCTTGTCGTCGCGATGCACGGAGATGGTCGCGGTGGTCGACAGCTGGAAACCGTACTCCACCACCATCTGGAACACCAGGCAGAACGACGTCGCGAATCCGATCACGCCGAACTTCTCCACGCTGAGCACACGTGACAGGTACGGCAGGAGTAATAGTCCGATCAGATAGTTTGAAAACGTGAGCGCGTATAGGAACAACGCATTCTTAAAAATACGCGAATGTGATTTGTTATTCGTAGCCTTCATTGTCTTTCGGTTAACTCATCTAGCTAATGTTTTAGATTCGTGCATAAGAAATCAGCAGTTCCTATTTGATGACTGTCGTGATTTGATTTCCTGTATAACGAACAGATGCGCATGTGCGAGTTTCCTCAAGGAAGTTACCGACCTCAATATACATGACTGGCACTTCGTTATCAGGGAGATTCAGAAGTTTGCGGGTATCCTTATCTGCTTTTGCCGTGAACATGGTGTTCAGAGGGCAGGAAGCAAGTCCTAAGGATTCAAGCGACAAAAGAAGGGACATACCAAAAAGTCCGCCGTCAGTGAACCCCTCATTCCGTTCATAGGATGTGATGAACGATCGCAGGTCGGAAGTAATGAGAATAAGGGCAGGGGGTGCCGCATATCCTCCCACTCCTCCTTGGATAGCCAAAGCCTTAGTGATGATTTCAGGGTTTAGGATCAGATGAACTCGAGTTGGTTGTCTGTTGCAGACGGACGGTGTCCTCATAGCCATGTCAATGGCTTGCTCGATGAGATTAACATCTACTGGCTCATCGGAAAACTCTCGTACCGAATGACGGTGTTCATTAAGTTGAGCGTAAGGTAGGAGCGAGTTATTAGCTTTTGTTGACCGTCGGATGACGATACTTCCCCCGCGTGATGGATCTGCGGACTTAATATGATTCCATTGCTCGTTGGTGAAAAGACTTTTTTGCCATGAGATATCCTTGCCCGCGCGAATATGGCGTTCCATGTACTCGTGTAGTGCTGACATCGACTCTTGAAATACGGTGTTTTCCTCATAGTTGCTGTCGGCTAGCTCTAAGCTTTTGAGCATGGCTGGAAGTTCGAGAAACACTTTGCGTCCAAAACCATATCGAAAATCACTATGGCTGAGTCCTTTTTCTATCTGATGGCTCAGGAACATGATTCGTGTTTCCAACTGTGTGAGCTCGGTAGGGTCAACACGGGAGTAGTTTCGGTTATATCGATGTGCCTGAAGAACGGAGTCTTTGTAAAGATGAAGCGTTTGCCGTAGATTTCGTATTGCTGACGCTATAGGACGCGGGACGCACGCGTGAAACACTGCTCTGAGCTTCTCACTCATTTGAATCCTCCAATTAAGTGTGAGTGATGAATAATCATTGTTTGTTTGCGAGTACTGCTTGCTGCATGTTGGTGAGGTATTCGTCGACCCTTGTGCGTTCTGCGTCGAGTATTCGTTCGACCTTGGCGAAGTCCACATGCCGATTAATCACGTCGAAGTCGTCATATCCGTCCACATGGCGCTGCTCGGAGTCCACGAGCTTCAGGAACTCGGAAAGCCTTCCGGAATACTGGCCCGGGTAGATGCAAATTGGCTCGGTTCCCATGTTCATGGAGAATGCGGTCGCGTGGAATGAGTCAGTCAGCACGTATTTCGCGTTGTCCACAAGGGAAACGAAATCGAGAATTTCAGGCACTACGAGGCTTTTACCGTTCCGGAATACTTGGTCCACGCGGGTACAGAATCGGTAGATAGGCAGGCCTGTTCTGTGTGACAGTTCATCTGCATATCCGTCGAACTCTTTGCTGCGGTTCAGGTTGTAGATAAGGATGTAGTCGCCTTTAACCCGCGGTTTCGTGGCGATGGAACGCCAGAACGATGCCGGCATCGCCAGCGTGGGGTCGACGATTTGCACAGCGTTGTGGTATCCGTACTGATCGTTCAGGATATCAACGCCGCTCTGTTCTCGTACGGAGATCATGTCGAAACGATCAATGTACTTCTTCGACTGGTTGACTTCGTTCTCGTCGAGATGGCTTCGGCCGAAGCTGGACGCATATGCGTACTTGGGTTTCCCGTCAGGGGCAAAGTCCAGATAGAAGCATGGAATAACTCCCTTGTTCCATCCGGAATTCCACACTTGGTCACTGCCGGAAACGTACACGTCAGCGAAATCGTTGAAGTTTTTGAAATCCGATTCGCTGAGATACGTCTTTTCCGTGAGGTTCAGATATTTGCTGCGGAAGCCGTCGAACACTTTCTTCCATAGCAAGTAGGTTGGCAGGAACGCTAGGGCCTTTACCGGATTGCTTTTGGCGAAGGAGTTGACCAGGCCTTTGCCATACGTGTCGGGGCGTCGATAGTCTATGAGAACGACGTTGTCGAAATACTGCTTCAGCTTCTCCTGCGTGGCGTATGCCTGAAGCTGTGTGCCGTAGTTGTCGACTTGATGGAGCGTGATCACCGCCGCTGTTGTCATGATTGTTCCTTTCCTGTCGTGTCGGGTGTTCCAGCCGGACCGGCCACGGTCCTGTTTCGTTTGGCCTCGTAGTAGCGACTCCAGATGGCGCGATAGCACCAGAAGCCGGGAAGCAGGGCGAGAATGCCGAGCTTGTCGCGCTTCGACGCCCTGCGATCGCGCAGCACGGTTGGTGCAACCGAGAGGACCTCCCGGCGCAGTCTTCGGGCGAGGTCCTTGTCTTGATGACTAGTGTTGACCATCTGAGAAAGCGTGGAGAGGCGCACGTACGCCCGCTTCTCAGCTGCGGCCGTTTTAAGGTCGGGATAGTGCTCGCACACCCATGCGGCCATCCGGTCGCCGGCGAGCACAAGGTCCAGCTTGCTGTCCTTCCAGGTGGTGCCGTTCGCGATGGACGTGTAGCGCTGCGTGTAGTGGTATTGGGGTGTCATGTCCACCGCGACCCTGTCGCATTCCTGCGTGATCAGGTATGTAGTGGCGGTGTCCTCATACAAGAGCCCCTCCGGATACCGTATCTGTCTGAACAGGTCGAGCCGGTACAGCTTGTTCCATGCGGTCACGTCCCACAGGCCGTTGCGACACAGGCTCTCAACTGCTTGCGCACGGTCGAGCGTCGCGCGCGTGTGGGCGGGGTCCTTGTCGTCCTCGTTGTCCGGCGCGTAGGAGACGAAATGTCCACACTGCGCCGCGTCCGCGCCGGACGCCTCCAGCGTCTCGAGCATGGACTCGACGTATCCGGGCTCGCACCAGTCATCGGAGTCCACGAACGCTATGTATCGTCCGCGCGAGGGTTCTTCGATTGAGAACACGTGGTCGATTCCCGTGTTACGGGCAGCTGAGAGCCCGCCATTCGTCCTGTGGAGACTGGTGATGCGCGGGTCTTGTTCTGCATATCGGTCGCATATTGCGGGGCAGTCGTCTGTGGACCCGTCGTCGACCAGGACGATTCGTACGTCCTCGTATGTCTGTGCGAGCAGTGAGTCAACGCATCGGGACAACAGGTCAGCGACGTTGTAGACCGGCACCACGATGTTGACGGGTGATTTATCTTTCATCATGATTCCTCTTTTATCTCTTTTTTCCCAAGGAGAATCGCAATTCCAAAAATAAAAAGACTTACGAAGAATTTTGTATTTCCAAGCTGGAAAATTATGAAAGAGCCTACAATGGTTTGTAATATGAGCAGATAGAACATGAACCATATGTCGTTGGTTCTAGTTCTTTGTTTTTTATATACATATCCTGACATGAAGCCATAAAGCAATGAAAAAAGAACTATTCCAACAATTCGAAAATCGAGATAAAAGAAATAAAACAAGGAGCAGAAAGCATTGTAGGATCCTGTTGGGAATAAGGTTGACGTCCAGGTTTCTTGTGGTAATCCGACATAATAGATTAAATTATCCAAAAACGACGTTTTGGCTCCAAAAAAGCTGGCAACAGACGCAAGAACGTAGAATAGGGGGTAAAATGTCGCCGCGCCAAAAGATTCAAAATTATTTATATCAACAATTGAAGTGTAATATGAAAAAAGACCTACAGGTAATGTAAAATAGGTATATATCGCCTGCAAGAAATTCTGACTTGTCCTAAGTGATGTTAGGACAAATAGCATTACAATTCCTATAATTGTAGCATTTTTTATGATTTTCTTTGTTTTGCTGGAAATAGTTTTTCTATAATAGAAAAAAGCCGCTATCAGTTGTGAAACTATGTATATTATTTGAATACGACCACCACTGGAAATAACATCTGCAAGAGCGCATAAAAAAACAATGAGGCTAAATTTTTTGTGCTGTTTTTTGAAAAGGAAGACGATTGCAATAGGTATGAGCACTGTCATTGCTGGACCACAAAAGTAAGTGACAAACAATCCAACGATTGGATTCGAAAATGCCTGTTCGTCATTGTATCCTAAACGACTGCCACGCACTTCCATGTAGGAAGCGCCGCTTCTGAATGCGTTTAGTGAGTAAAAGAGAGATAGCGCACTACCTACACAAGCTAGCGCTAATATTATTTCAAGAAATGTAAAGCATAGCTGCTGTTGATTGCCGTCGCTCGTTTGAAGATTTTTTCCGCGCAAGTGGGCATACCGTGTTTGCTTGGTAGTCTGTTTGTTTACAAGTGTCGAAGAAAAGGCACCCAAAGAAAAAGCCACGCTGCCGCAGGTAATATAGCCAATTGTCTTTTCTGAATAACCCGTAAATCCATAGAGTCGCAATGATGCGAGGGTGCATATGAACAGCCATAAAGAGGTGAAAACGATCACAGGACTTGATATATCTTTGTGGGCAGAATAGTCCAAATATATAGTGAAGACTGAAATAATAAAAAACAAAATGAACAAGGATCTTTGATTCCTTTCTGATTTGCCGATATAAATCAGAAGCTCTTCGCGTATTTCCTGCCGGCGAACTTGGCCATGAGGAAGCCCTTGCCCTTTTTCCACCAATCAGTCGGTTCCGGGCTGGTAAGAGGCAATTCGACGACATCCTGTCCGTTTGTTTTGAGCCACACGTCCAGTAGGAGCTCGCTGACCCTGCCGGGATAACGTTTCTCGAATGGGGTGTATGCCGAGGCGTCGATCTGGGAGGTCAATTCGTCGATCAGAGGGAAGAGCCACGCGCAGTACGCGTCGAACAGGTCGGCGCGCATGACGAGCATGTTGAACATGTGACCGCCGGTCGAGGCCATACACCTGTCGAACATGGGAACGTATTCGGGAGCCTTCGACATGAGGATGTCCCTCATAACGTCCAGATGGGATCCATCGAGCGTGTGCGCATAGTGCGAGCGCATCGTCTCGATATAGTAGTTCCGCCTACGGGGTACGACTGCGCCGGTCTTTTTCAGCGCTTCCCTAATCTCCTTGCCGGATGCGATTCGAACGAATCGGTCTTTTCGCAGTCGGTTCGCGAGACTGGGGGACGCAAACAGCCTGCGGTAGTGCACGAGGCCTTTGTAGTCGGCGTCGCAGTTCTTCCACATCCAATACAAGGCCGTCAGTTCGGAATAGCTTGCGTTGAGGGACGAGATGTTATCGCCCTCGTTATCTCCCTGAATGTTGGGTAGCACGTCCGGGTGCAGGGCCGCGCCGACGTGGAGCGGCAGGTACGCCGGGTCGTCGGGCGTGCGGTACGGCTTGTGCATTGCGACTGCTATGCGGATCGACTCGCTCAAATCCCACGGACCTCCGTAACGGTCTCGGAAAGCGGAGTACGGACGGCGTTCCCGCCAAACCCGACATAACGGCCGTTATCGGCTCTTTCTGCAATCGATCGACCTGTGGTCGGCATGCGAGTCCCGTCCTTTCCTTCCAGATGAACCCCGAATTGGTGTTTTTCAAGCGCAGCGCGAACTGTGCAGGAACTGCCAAACCCCGTTCATTATCTGACAGCACTGATTTTTGCATCCCCCTTAGACACGCCCAGTCCCGCCACATACCTCAGAGATGCTCTTCACGGGTTTTCCATGAACACTTTGCTTGTTCGCGACTTTGAAGGCCTTGCTCAAAACCTGATTTTGACGCCTCTCTTATGGTTCCGAAATAGACAAAGAGCCGATAACGGCCGTTACGTCGGTTTGATTCCGGTTCAGGGACGGTAATCCAGTGCCGATTCGAGTAGCCCAGGTAGTCGGCAGGATGATGGGTGGTGGTGTCGAGGCTACCGTGATGAATCATTACCGCCATATCGACCGTTCCCAAGTGCAGTTCGACTTCATCGTGCAGACGGATTCCACGGTGGTTCCCAAGGACGAGATCGAGTCCTTGGGCGGTCGAGTGTTCTACGTTCCTCCATACAGCAACCCAGTCAAGTACGTGAACGCCTGCCGGAAACTGTTCCAGCAGATCCACCCGCGCATCGTGCACTCCCATATGAACGCGGTCAGCGTGTTCACGCTCATGGCCGCAAAACAGGCTGGAGTCCCGGTGCGTATCGCGCACAGCCATAGCACCTCGAATCCGAATGAGAAAGCCAAGACTCTGGTGAAGAACGTGCTCAGGCCATTCTCCAAGGTTTACCCAACACGCTTGGCCGCATGTTCGGAATATGCCGCACGGTGGCTATTCGGCGATCAGGTCGTTGATGCGAAACAGGTCCATATCATTCACAACGCCATAGATATAGATAGGTTCACGTTCAATTCCCAATCGCGCGCGATTAAACGTGACGAACTCGGAGTTGGCGATTCGCAGTTGCTCATCGGCCAAGTTGGCCGTATCTGCTTTCAGAAGAACCAAACCTTTACGATCAAGGTCTTCTCGGAATTGTTGAAGAATAATCCGAGTGCGGTGCTTGCAATAGTGGGAGATGGCGACGACTCTGAGTTGCGTAAGGAAATACACGACCTAAGAATCGAGCGCAACGTAAAACTACTTGGCATCCGTGATGATGTTGCGGATTATTACAGCGCATTTGATATTCTTGCCTTCCCTTCAACATATGAGGGTTTGGGAATGGCCAGCATTGAGGCACAGGCCGCTGATCTTCCCGTTGTGTGCAGTGACGAAGTTCCCAAAGAGGCAGATTTAATTCCGTCATTAGTACGACGCATTTCACTTGATGCAGGTTTCGAATCTTGGGTGTCAGCTTTCGATGTACATGAAAGCGATGCGTCGGGCCGTATCTCGCATGCGCAAGAAATGGCTAAACGGGGATATGCAATTCACTTGAGCGCTGCGGAGCTAGCCCATTGGTACGAAGAGCTGGAAGGAGAATGTGATGCCCAGAAAGATTAAAGTTGCGGAAGTGGTTTCACGTCTTGAATCTGGCGGCGTGGAATCCATGCTCCTTAATTATCTGGGACATTTTAAGCATCCGGAGGACTTCGATATCCATATCATTACGCAAGACATTAATGACGAACGTTGCGTAAAACAGTTCCAAGATGCGGGTTATACCGTTGATGTTATCACCCATAAGCGTAAGAGCATCTTAAAAAATGTGATTGAGTTATATCGGTTGATGCATTCTGAAAGGTTTAATGTGGTACACGCACATACGACCTTAACGAATTTCTATATCCTGTGGATCGCCCGTCTTACCGGAGCGAAGAAGCTTATCTCGCACTCGCATAATTCATTCGTTTCCAAAAGTAAGGTAAAACAAGCCATATGGTCTGTTTTGAAAATGTTGAATAAGGCGTCTGCCAATATATGGATGGCTTGCGGGCATGATGCCGGAGTCTTCTTATACGGAGAGAAAGCCGTGCGGTCTGGGAAAGTCCAGATACTGAATAACGCAATTGAGCTAGAGAAATATGCGTTCAACCCAGAAGCCAGAGACCGTATTCGTAGAGAATATAACATCGGGAAAACTGATTATGTTATAGGCCATGTCGGACGATTTATGAAGCAGAAAAATCATAAATATCTGATAGATATATTCGCCGAGTTTAACCGCAGGGTTCCAGATTCTTATCTCCTGCTTCTTGGAACTGGCGAACTTGAAGACGAGATTCATCATTATGTAAATGAACGTGGGCTAAGTGACAGGGTCATTTTCACAGGAAGCGTGGCTAACGTCGAAGATTTTTATTCAGCAATGGATGTTTTCGTATTGCCATCATTATATGAGGGATTCCCCGTTGTTTCGGTTGAAGCCCAAGCGGCAGACTTACCGATTTTAATTTCCGATAATGTTGATCCCTCTTGCGATATCACCAATAACGTTAATTTCATTCCGGTGAATTTACGTTTTACTATTTGGGTAAATGAAATAATTAATCTTTCGACACAAAAACGAAATACTTTAATTTTAGATGTACTTAAAACGAAAAATTATGATATCCACAACGAATCAAAAAAGCTTGAATCAATTTATAAAAATGTTGATTAAGTTAATTTTTTAACTAACCTTAGTAAGAGTGAAAAATGACTATATACATCATAGTTTTTCTTGCTTCCTGTCTTTGCTTCTATGCAAAAGATCGTACTAGAGGGTTTTTGGCGGCTTTTTTGACCCTTATTGGAATCACGATTCCGTGTTTGCTTGCAGCTGTCAGAGACAAGACTATAGGTACCGATGTAACCGGATATGGTATGTTTGTTTATCGGGATACGAAAAATGTGTCTCTGCTGGAAGCATTCAATATTCGGTCGGATAATCCTCGTGGATTTGTTGCTTTAGCGTGGCTTATCAACCTTGCAAATGGCTCTTTTGAGGTATATCTATTTATAATAGAACTACTGATAATATTACCTGCCTATTTTTCTATTTCTTATTTTCTTAAAAAAAACACATGGATAGGAATGCTGTTTTTTTACTTTCTTTTTTACGCAATCTCCCTTAATATCATGAAACAAATGATTGCAGTCTCTCTCTCTGCATTTGCTCTATGTCTTGCTCTGGAGAAACATTATAAAAGTTGGCTGCTTTGTTCAGTAATTGCTTTTTTAATGCATCAAACAGGAATAGTGTCTTTTTTGATATATCCGATGTATCTTTTGTTTTCAAAAACTTCTGCATATTCTCTTGTGCGAAGGTTTTTCATCTATCTCGCTTCTTTTGCCTGTGTGGTATTTATCTTTGCTTTCAGTGACTCTTTTCTTGCGGCTTTGAGTGGTGTTAAAGACTCATATTCCTACATGGTTACTAATAAAGGTAAAGGTGGTTTATTAATAACGCCTTTGATATATCTTGGATTCATCTCTCTTTTGCATTTCATGGATTCTAAAATTTCTGGAATAGTTTATAATTCACGGCAATCATATTCGAAGGAAAATAGTTTTATCGAGTATCTTTGTGTCCTTGGTCTTATGTTGGCAGAATTGCAAATTATCACATTGGGAATTGGCCGTTTTGGATATTATTTCGAGTTTTTTATATCTATATTTATCACTTACAGACTTAAGGAAAAAAATATTCTCTTAAGAATAATGGCAATACTTTTTTCGGTGACAATTATAATTTTCCAAATTAAGTTTGTGTTGGATGGAAATTGCGAGGTGTATCCTTATACATCTTCCATTCTGGGGATTAAGTAATCACTTGAAGTGTAGTCTAAAAACGAGGTTTTGAATGTTGTTTTCGATTATTGTCCCAGCTTATAATGCGGAGAGGTATCTTCCTGAATGTCTTGCGTCCGTGGATGCCCAAACATTCAGAGATTACGAAGTTATCATTGTCGACGATGGGTCAACGGATGAAACATCATGCATTGCGGATACCTACGCACAGTCAAAATGCAATGTGACGGTGTTGCATCGTGAAAATGAAGGACCACTGCTCGCGCGACGTGCTGGACTGAAAATAGCTCGGGGACAATATGCGGTCTTTGTAGATTCCGATGATGGCCTGCATCCGGAAGCGCTACAGTGCATTCATGATGCAATCACGGGAACAGATGCGGATATCGTATCCTTCCGCTATTGCCGTAGCAAGGATTTTGGTCGTTCGGACACTCCGTCGCCTTTGTCTACCGGTTTGTATTCGGGAAAAGAAATCACCGAGGGGCGTAAACACCTGTGTGAAGGAAGATTCAATGAGATGTGGGGAAAGGCCATACGATTGAATCTTTTTGATCCTTCCGCCGACTATACGCAATATAACAAAATAAAGCATGGTGAGGATCTTTTGCAGCTACTTCCCGTGTTTGACAAGGCTCGCTCACTCTGTAGCTTGGATGATGTTCTCTACTTCTACCGCACGAATGACACCGCCTCGACTTCGGCCTATAAGCCTTCGCAGCTATCCGACATCAGGGTCGTCAACCGCGCACTGCTCAAATACGCGAGGAAATGGGGAGAATCATGCTATCAAAGCGCGTGTGCCGGCGAGGCCCTGCAGTACATTAACCTCCTCAAGATTGCTATGCAGGGGGCAAAATATAGCGGGTTCATTCAAGTTTTCAGAGATGTGCGGGAAGCGGCGCAGGATGAGAAATGTTTTTCCCGTTGGAAGCGCTGCAGTCTGAGGGCAGATAACAGGCTCACTGTCTTCTTGCTGAAGCGTGGATTCGGCACCCTGACTTTTGAGCTGCTAAAAGCCGTTGATTTTATCAAGAGAATAAGGAGGCACTGATGATCGTCACCAAGAGCGACCTACGTGAATATATCCAGGAAGATCAAAGGATGCAGCCTTGGCCTTCCAATCCTCTGAAGAGAATCATAGGTGCGGGTGGGGCGATGGTTCGCTGGAAGGTTTATCTGCGTAAGTGCGATTACCATCACAACGTTTCGCAGAATTTGTATCACAAGCTTGCGTACGTTTGGTACTTGTTTTTCCTGAAGAAGTATGAGCGTCGTTTCTGCTCGGAGATTCCGATTAACGTGTTCGGGAAAGGATTGCTGATTTGGCATCCCGGAAGGATTATTGTCAACCCTGAATCGACAGTCGGCGATTATTGCTCTCTGTCCAGCGGCGTTGTCATTGCGCAGGCGCACGGTAGGTGCCCGGTCGTGGGCCACCATGTGGAATTCATGATTGACTCGAAGGTATTAGGGGGGGTGCAGAGTCGCCGATTATGTACGGATTGGCGCAAACGCTTTAGTACTCAAACCTATTGAGGGGGAGAATACCACGTGGGCTGGCGTGCCTGCACGAAAGATTAACGACCGAGGAGCCATTGAAACGCCTGCTATATGAGTTATCGGGAAAGAACTAGTCGCTTTGTCTGAAAGGTTTGGTATGGAAAATAAGAAACAAAAAGTGGGAATTGTGACACTTCCCGGCAACTTCAATTACGGGAACAGGTTACAGAATTACGCTGTTGCGCAAGCTTATGAGTCGCGAGGTTTTAAAGCGGAGTCGCTGGTTCTGACAGATAGACCTAATGCATTACGGGACTTGAAGCAGCTGGTGCGTAAGCTTCTTAGGAAGTCTGTTAGTCATCCCGAGGACAATATGTCTGAAGAACGACTGGAGGCATTCCAGAGGTTTAACAAGAACATGTGTACAGGAGTGGTTAACTTTGATGAGTTTAACCCGAAAGAATATGCTTTCTTTTCGGTCGGCAGCGACCAAGTCTGGAATCTAGGTTACATCAAATATAACGAGGACTGGTTTTTCCTTGATTTCGCCAAGAAAGAGCAGCGCATTGCGTTGGCTCCGAGCATCGGCCTGGACGCGTTGGATGAACGTCAGAGCAGACGCTTGGCAAAGGGTGTTCGGAATTTCCCTCTATTGTCTGTCAGGGAAGAACGAGGTGCCGAACTCATATATGAGGCGTCCGGTATGCGGGCGGAGGTTATTTGTGACCCCACGCTTGTCCTCACTCCAGAGGAGTGGGATGCTGTTTCGAGTGATTCTTTGACCCCGAAAGAACCTTATATTTTCACTTACTTGCTTGGTGGGGTCGGGTCCGAGGCGTCTGATGTTTTGAAGCAGCTTCATTCGCTTAACGAATATCCAGTGATTTCATTGACCGATCGTGACGATGGCAGCGAGCTTCCTGCTGGTCCGGCGGAATTCATTTCCCTCATTAAGAACGCGGCCTTTGTCGTTACTGATTCTTTCCATGCTGCGGTGTTCTCGTCGATTTTCGAAACCCCTCTGTCCATAGTGCATAGAGATGGGGTGAGTATGTTCTCGAGGCTGCAGACCTTGGCCGAGAAATTGGGCATGGAGAACAAGATCTACAATGGTGGAACCCTATCGTTGGAAACGGCATCTGATTATGCGGGCGTCGCCGAACGAATTGCTGGAGAGCGGGAGAGATTTAACGCATACCTGTCTTTGGCCCTCAACCAAAAATCGTCGAATGACTCACGACATGAGGTGGTGAACGGTTGAACGGCCAGCGCAAGACGGGTGCTTTGCTTGGATATGCGAACATCATTGCGAAGAATCTGGTAAACATCATTTATGTGCCGCTGCTGCTGCACTTTATTGGGCAGGCTGATTATGGCGTGTTTCAGATGACCAACTCCGTGGTGTTCGTGCTCACGCTGCTGAGCGCCGGTTTCTACGGGTCGTACGTGCGCTTCTACATGCGAGAGAAGACGCGGGGCAATGAGCTGGGCATCCGCCGTCTCAATGGCATGTTCCTGCTTGTCTACGCTGTAGTGGCGTTGCTGTGCCTGATTGGCGGTATGGCGTTGACTATTAATGTGCGAAGCTTCTTTTCGGGCGGCCTGACTGCCAGTGAGCTTGTGCTGGCACGTGAGCTTATGGGAATCATGACAGTCAATGTGGCGATCCAGTTGCTGTCCACGCCGTTTGACTCCTACATCGTGTCGCACGAGAAATTTGTGTTCCAGCAGTCCAGACAGTTGCTTACTTCCATCGCTCAGCCGTTTCTGGCGGTGCTTCTGCTCTGGCTGGGCATGGGGGCGGTCGGCGTCGCCTGTGCGCAGCTGACCATCACTAGCGTGCTGCTGCTGATGAACATCTGGTATGCCACGCGCACGCTTGGCATGCGTTTCACTTTTAAGGGCTTGGAATGGTCGATGTTCAAGGCCATCGCGGTGTTCAGCTTCTGGATCTTCCTCAACCAGATCTTCGACCTGGTGAACAACAACGTGCCAAACTTCCTGCTGGGCGCTATGGCCAGTGCGACCGCGGTGGCGGTGTTCGCTATCGCACTGCAGATCAGGAATCTGTTCTTCTCCATGAGCACCACCATGTCGAACGTGTTCGTGCCCATGATCAACCGCATCGTTGCCGAGTCGGATGACAACAATGTGCTCACACGGCTTATGACGCGTGTGGGGCGGTACCAAATGGTGCTGTTCTGGTACCTGTTCGGCGGATTTATTGTACTTGGACGGTATTTCATCCATATCTGGGCGGGGGACGCTAATGCCGATGCTTACTGGCTTATACTGATCATGACGCTGCCGGTTATGGTTCCTCTCACCCAGAACACGGGCATTGAAATTCAGCGCGCGAAAAACCGTCATAAGGTGCGTAGCCTGATTTACGTTCTGACTTCGGTTATCGACATCGTGATTTGTGCTATTTTCATCCCGACCATGGGCTACTGGGCCACTGCCATCGGCTACTTAGCCAGCATCGTGCTCGGCACTGGCCTGTTCATGAATTGGTATTACCACACCCGTATCGGTCTCGATATGGTCTACTTCTGGAAGAACATGCTGCCCACCATCGCTCTGGCTCTCATCGTGACGGCCTTCTGCCTGCTGGGAACGCATTTCCTGCCAGTGAATTCCATCCTCATGTTCCTCGTGTGGGGTGTTGTCTATTCCATCCTGTTTCTTTCCGGCGCGATGAAGGTGTCGCTGACCGGTGAGGAACGGGAGAAAATCATCGGTCGAATCAAGAGAAAGGTAATTCGATGAGCGACTCAAACGTCATGGAGAGAGTGATTTCCTCGCCAGACGCCGATGCCATAGGCGGTTACGCAACCTATTGTGTTGGCTGCGGAACCTGTGCATTCCTGGATCCGGCGTTCACTATCGCCAAGAACAACGACGGCTGCTATCAAGCGTTCATGCAGAGTGGGATTCAAAACCCTGCCAAGGTTGAGAGCGCATGCCCTTTCGCGAGCTCAGCCAACGAGGACGTTATCGGGAACGATCTGTTCGGCTCGCAGGCTGGCGTGCAGCACGACCAGTACTTGGGCTACTACCTGAATGCCTACGTGGGGTATGTGTCCGCGGATGGTTGGCGCTCCCGCGGCAGTTCCGGCGGCATGGTCAGCTGGCTTGCCTCGAAAATGCTGGAAGACGGACTGGTCGACGCCGTCGTGCACGTCAAAGACGGTCCCGATTCGGAACATATGTACACCTACCAGGTCTCGCACTCGGTCGAGGAATTGAAGACCGGTGCCAAGTCCAAGTATTATCCCGTGGAAATGAGCGAGGTATTGGCTTACGTGCGAAAGCATGAAGGGCGTTACCTGTTCATCGGCATCCCCTGTTTCGTGAAGGCTGTTCGCTTGCTGCGTCGTCAGGATCCGGTGTTGAATGAGCGTATCCGCTACTGCATCGGCTTGGTGTGCGGACATCTGAAATCCGATTTCTTCGCGAAAAGCGAGGCTTGGGAGTCGGGCGTTCCTTTGGAGGACATCGCCCGCGTGGACTTCCGGTACAAGACGCCCGGAAGTCCCGCGTCCGATTACGCGGTGGAAGTGAAACGCGTCAGCGGCGGCGAGCCAGTGGTGACGCGGACCGCGGAACTTTCCACCACCAACTGGGGTCTGGGCTACTTCAAATACAATGCGTGTGACTATTGCGATGACGTGCTCGCGGAAACTGCCGACGTGACCTTCGGCGACGCATGGATTCCCAAATACGTGAACGACGGCGAAGGCTGCAATGTGATTGTGGTGCGCAACCAAGACGTGCAGGATCTCATCGATGCACACCGAGACGAGCTTGTACTGCATGATTCCGATTCCGCCGAGGTGTACCAGTCCCAAGCGGGCGGTTTCCGTCACCGCAGGCAAGGGCTGGCCTACCGTCTCCACGTGCATCAGGAACGTGGTGAATGGACTCCGACCAAGCGCGTGAAGCCGTCGTTGGACGGCATCAGCGAGCAGCGTCAAAAAACGTATGCCATGCGCACCATGTTGAAGAATGAAAGCTTTGCCGCGTATCGCGAAGCGGTGGAGACTGAAGATTTCAACGTGTTCAAGAAACATATGAAGCCCGTGGAGAAAGAATATGCGCACGTAAGCGTGCCATTTAAGAAGCGTGTGCTTCGCAAAGCCAAGCAGTTGGTCAAAACAGCGCTGCCTGCATCTGCGGTGAAAAGCATTAAAAATCTAATGGGGGGGGGGCGTAGCTAGCGGCATCTATCTGACTGCACGTTCTTTCCATACTTTCGTTTTCGTAGCGTCGCCGACATTGGTACCAATTAAGTGTACTGATGTCGTCGACGCTTTTTCTATTGCCTATTCAGCTTTCAACGACGAACAACCATATGTTCTGTCTGCCTAGTGACGACTGAATGACCGATCTGAATACACGAAAAACAACAAGGAGAACTCGCATGTCAGCAAAACAAGCCATCAAACAAATTGTTCCTCGTCCGATATGGGCAAAACTGCAATCCGTAAAAGAAACCCATAACGGGAGAAAAGCGGAGAAAACACAAATCCAACGCTTCATGCGTTGGATTTCCTTGGACTCTTCCACCGATAAAGCGCGTGTGCAAACCCGCTTGGCGTTTGATATTCACAGGCTCGAAAAGGGATTAAGTCATATTCACTTCAGACTTGGCTTCGGCAAAGGCGTACTTAGTGAGATTTCTAAGCGTTTGGTTTTACTTGAAAAAGCAGATCCGGCATATTCCGCAAATCCGCTATATAACCAGGGCCTGGCAGCACTGCATGAATATCAGCAACGTCATGAAGAACAAGGTTATGATCTTGCTCAGGTCGAAGCCATGTTCCCTGAATCCATTTGGAAGGCTGCGCAAGAGTGTAAGGTCGATGATTCAGCGGCTAATGCTGGCTCGTTTGTGATGGAATCGGCCTCTAAAGTGAATAATCTTTCTGTGGGTTTCGTCCAGCTTGCGCAGAACAGGTATTCCGTACGCGAATACGCGAGCAAACCCGTCTCCCAAGACCTGCTCGACAAGGTTTATGAAGTGTCGATGAAGACTCCGTCCGTATGCAATCGTCAGGCAACCCGCGTGTACCAGATTACCGATCCGGAGAAAATTGCAACAGCCTTGAAGATTCAAGGTGGATTTAATGGGTACGGCATGCCGCCTGTATTGCTGCTGATCACTTCGGATATTAGAGCGTTCATGAACAACAACGAACGCAACGAACCGTTCGTGGATGGTGGCTTGTTCTCCATGTCGCTGCTGTATGCGTTGGAAGCGTACGGTCTTGCGGCTTGCCCGTTGAACGCCATGTTCAGCCTATCCCAGGATCGGCAGACACGTGCACTGCTGAACATTCCTGACTACGAGTTGCCTGTGATGTATATCGCGGTAGGCAACTTCCCAGAATCCGTACCGGTCTGCCGCTCGACGCGACGAGATCCGAAAACCATCGTCAAGAAAATCTGACACTATAGAACGGTTTCAATGTGTGAGTGGGTGGTCTGATTTAGGTAATCAGACCACCCACTTCTGTCTATTCCGGAACCAACTCTATTTAATGAGCAGCAGCCACTTTCGTAGTGGGCGGATGTGTGCGATGATGAACACTGCCAATAGTGAAAACAGCAGAATGGATACTGTGTTAAGCGATGCGACTCGAAGCGGATGCATGCTGTCTGGAATGAGGGAGCGCAAAACTTGCGCAATGATCGGATGCACCATGTAAATGCCGTACGAGTACGAGGCGAGTCCGGTCATTGCGGTCGACAGCCAGCCTGGGCAATGCTTCCAGAACGTTGAATGGATAGCCGCATTGGAAAGTGCGAATGCAAAGAATGCGATTGGGAAGAATCCTGCAGTCACTAGGAAAAGCTCATTGGTTAAACGTAATTCAAGTGCACTGACGAGCCACAGCAGCACCGCGGCTGCAATCAACAACCATAAACTGGTCTTGCGGGAAGAAATATGGAACACGTCCTTCTTCAATAAGTAGCCGAACAGCATGTACAGCAAGCCAAGAGATCCGCGACCGACGCAGCCGCCGAGAGTGATCTCATAATCAATGTCCACGCTAAACCAAGTGAGAATCGTTTGAATGGTAGGCAGCACAAGAATGAACGCCGTTCCGATTATCGCGAGCAGAATGATATAGCGGGTGTGCTGGGGGAGAGGCATTTTCTTACTGCCATGTTTATTTTGCTCTGTGTTTTGCTTAATCGAGGTGCTGGAAGTGACGTCTTGCTGTAGCTGTGGGTGACGAAGAAAACAGGCTAGCACGGGAATCAGCAGATAAATGCCAAGCAGCATCTGCATATACCAGAAATGAATCATGGCGGGTTCTCCGATGAACAGCATGGTGCGCAGAAAATCCGCTACGGTCTGCAGCGTTCGGTTGGCGGCGAAATGGGGTAGGAAAGCGATTGCACACCAGCATTCGAACGAAACGAACATGGGCAGATAATTGTGCATGAGAAAACGCTTGAGCTTCGGACCGGTGTAATCGCGGTCAAGCATCAAATAGCCTGAGATGATCAGGAACAGCGGAACTCCGACTTTGGACGTCGAGCCGATAATAGCGGAGATGAGGGTGGAGGAGAAATCTGAAAGTGAGGCGGCTGATAAAACACTATCTAATGAAATGCCCCCCCATTTATGATTTTGCCCGAATTCACCGAGCTTGCCCCGAGCAGGGGGACAGGGAGCGTGTGTACCGACACCACCGCCAGAATGGCGATAGCCCTCAAAAAATCAATGGCAACCGAGCGTGCCTGTCGTTCATGCCTTACATTTCCAGCATTCTGTTGGTCTGTTGCTGTTGTGGTCATAGGTGGTTCCTTTTCCATATCTTTCTCCATCCCAACCGTACCCATGAGGGTGGATGCGATACTATCTAAATCCCAAACTAAGCAAGGATCCAAGCGTTACAATGGTTGTGAGAATGCCTAAGAGCCTGTGCGTTTGCGATGTTGCGGGTGCCGGTCGATCTGGGATTCATTGTCCGAGGAAGGGAATTGGAATGGGCGAGAAGGTGTATAAGCCGATACTGGGGGAGGAGGAACATCTCCTGTCTTCAACGGATAATCCTGGTCGTATGAGAGGGCTGTCTCGTGATGAGAATAATCAAAATCCAGGTATTCCTGAATTTGAAGAATACGATACTGACGATTTTCGAAATGACTCTGATGCACAAGTGGATGACGATTCTGCCCGGGAAATTAGCGAACTTCTCGCAATGATTGCCGTTGCCGGAGGAACTTGGATTTTCAGTAATTACGTGCTCCCTTGGTGGAAAGAGACTGCGTGGCCTTGGACCAAAGAAAAAGTCCGCGACATAAAGGCAAGATTAACTGCAAAGGAAGAACTTCAACCTGCCGCAACTGCGGAATCTACAACAAAGGAAGAGACGGAGTTAAGTCAGCAGCTAGGCGAAGCCTCATCGTTAATAGACAGGTCCTTTGAGAACATTTGTTTCGATATGAGTGAGGAAGAGGCTAAAGCGCGCGTCATGAATCTTGTCCATCATATGATTGGCATGGCTAATGAAATACGCATTATGAGTAATGCGCGGATTACTGAAGCGTGCGAATCAGAAAAGCAGAGTATCGAAAAGCAGAAAGCTGTCGAAAAATTCCTTTCCGAAAAAGTGGCTTACGGTCTTAACCGTTTGCTTTCAGATGAACGTCTGGAATTAGATTCAGACGTTTCAGCGGAATTGTTCGCATTGACTGGCGGAGGGATACGAGACGAAGGCGAATATGTTCCAGTGCAGACAGACAAGCTTAGAAAGGCTATGCTTGAGGCTGAGCCTAGTAAAGGCGGTGCTGGCGGTGACGCACAAGCCTAAGCTTGCGAGCGTGTGATTCGGATAGAAGGGTAGGGGTATGGTTTCGTCTTCTCCAATCGCGGTTTTTTGACGAATGAAAAACCGCACGTAGGAAGCGGGCCATGCCTTTCACATCAGGACCAAAAACCCAAACCACACAAGAATTTGGACGTTCTCGAATCGCTGATGCATATATGTGGCCCGTTCGAACTGTATAGACTGTAAACGGCGCAATCGGTAATGTCGAGGAGAGTGAAATGACGAAGAAGGTACGCTTCTTTGCTGGTGTAGAGATTGACAAGGATGAGAAAAGACATACGTGGAGCGCTGACGCTTGGCAACGTTTTGTGGATCTCTGTGCGGATGACTCGCAGACTTTTAGGGTTCGAGGCCGTGAAATAACAGGAAAAAGTGAACAGTGCTTTTCTCCTGCTGTTACTTATTTGCACTTAACTAAAAACCGTGAACTGCTTGATTGGCCAGAAGTCGGGGACATTGAAGGCACTATCTCCAACCTCGCGACGAAAAGAGAGCAAACTGGTATTGCTTCAATACTGGAATACACATATTTGTTGCCAGTCGCTGGTACTCCCTATATAGCATTATTCCGTTCTTCATCTGGACCTCTTCCGTCTGCTATCGCAAGTTGGATAGCTTTGAAGAGGGATCTGATGGAGGATGGAAGTTCTTTTGAGCTGCAGCCTGTATTGCGCAATAACGCTAGGCAGAAGCTGAATAAGTCTCTTGGTGTTAAAAGTTTGGAAATCAGATTTGAAGGAAAGCCCAATCGAGATTCTCAAAGCGTAATTGAACGAGCTGCTGCGGAGGCAGTGTCGGTGGCAGCCGAAAACGATTATGCCAATATATCTGTAGATTTGCGTATCAGCACTGGAAGGGCAACTGTAGTAGGAGAGTCGACTGAAAATATTCGAAAAGAAGCTCTGACAATATTGTCGAATAACGACGTATCCTTTCATCCCCTAGAGAAGGTTTTTGGCGGAGCGGTGACCAAATTAAGGGCAAATACTATTCAAGCGAGCCAGGACTCTGATAAAAATGTTACAGAACAAGTGGATTTCATTAAAGAATCCCTCACGGAAGATGTAAATTTTGGTTCCATGAGAGATGACGAAATGACGCCGGAGATTATCCTCTCTGGGATGATGGAAGCCATCGGTAAATTCCGCAAGAGAGCGGGTGAGTATGGCTGAGGGAAGCGGGACTCCGATATGAGGCTTATAGGGAAACTGAAGGACAAGCCTTCATTGGTGACTTGCCTAATCATCATTATGGTTGCGTTGCAGGCGGTTCTTGTCAAGCTTGGGGTTCCAGATGTACTCCTGTCTCTCCAGGAGGCTAAAGGTGCCAATGATCTTTATTTAGCTATGCTTAGTGTGGCGGCACTTCAGGCAAGTTTTGCGGGCGTTGTAGTTGTATTCGGATTGTCGACTCAACCTCAGGCATTCAGAAATTTGCGGGTAAAAGCCGGTCCTGCGCTTGTGGATAATTGGATGTCCATCAGCTATTCGGGCTTTTCAAGCGCTGGATGCGCCCTCATTGCGGCGCTTGCAAATATGATGAAATACGGGCAGCTAGCTCCTTGGTTTTTTGAAGTTTCAGTACTGTTTTGTGTGCATGGGGTTGTGCGTCTACTTTGGCTTCTGAAACAGCTTATTAAAGTTGTGCGAGACGTAGATTCCAAAGAAGCTCAGAAGGAAAGCGAACGTCGATAAGCATTTCTCTGAAACTGACACTGTTTGATGGTTCCCGGGTGGACCGTGCATTTGATCATGGAACCAGTCTTTTCAGACTAACAATCGGGGTGTGGTTTAGGCAGTATACGACAACTTGCCTGTTAATCTATGGCTAGGTAAATCATTTGCGAAAGCGTGTGGATATGGATAATTCAGCTGAGGGTTTTGATTCTTCTCTGCCACAGGCATTTTCCCGGATGATGGAGACGCAAGATGTACTTAACTCTTTGCGTGATATGCAAGTTTCCCGCTTGAAAATCGTGGAAGACATCATGCCACGAATATGGAAAAACTTTGGTCCTCCTATACCAACCATCGAAGTGGCGAATATTATGGTTTCAGTCTTTCACAAATATCGGAGGTGCCGTTGTCTGAATCTGAGGCAAGGGGCTGCGGACGTTTTCTTGGAGATGGTCACGCAGCCATTCCCTGGCTTTGACGGTATTGTACCGGACTCATCCAACCGGGCGACCGTTTGATGCGCTCGTGGTCGTGCCAGCGGATGCAGTCGTCGACCGGGGCGAGCGCCTCGTCGCGGGTACGCTCCTCCCAATGCCCGGGATGGACGGACTCCGTCTTCATTCGACCGAAGAACCCCTCGCGGCGGCGTTGTCCGGGGAACGGCCCTTCGCGCCCGTCGACCGTGTCAGGCCGTAGCGGTCCATGAGCGCCAGGCATCCGGGCCGCCGGCAGTGGCGGCCGCGGTCGGAATGCACCAAGGGATGCGCCCCCTCCGGCAGCGTTTCCACGGCCTTGACGAGCATCCTGTTGGCTAGCCCGGCGTTGGGACCGGAACCGGCCGCATATGCGACGATCCTGCCGTCGTGGCAGTCGACCGGCGGCGAGAGGCACGCCCTTCCCATCCCCGGCCTTGATCCCGGGTGATGTCCGCGGGCCATTTCCCGTTCGGCATCTCGGTCGTGAAGCCGCGGTCGGCGAGGTCGCCGGGAGCCGGCGTGGTCTCGCCCCCGTACGAGCCGTACCCGCGTCGTTCGGGAACATGCGCCGTCAGACCATCCTCACGATACGCCTTGACCCAGTGATTGACCGCGCCGACGCTCACGCCGAGCCGTTCGGCGGCCTGCTTCCGCGCATGCCGTCCAGCACCAGCTCGATCGCCTTGGTCCTCGTTTCCAGCGGGATGATGGGTTTCGCCATATGGCCGGCATACCTGGGATCCTTTGCCAGCCAACGTTCCAGGCACTGCCTGATCGGATAGCCCAGATGCCTCACCACCTGGGCCGTGGTCATCGGCGTAGTGAAATACAGCTCCACCGCACGCCGCCGTTCCTCGGGACCGGACATATCATAATCCTTTCGTTCAGTCTCCAAGAAAACGTCCGCACCATGTAAGTCAAATTTCTGCGCATTTTGTGATTTGAGTTTCCCGGAAAAAGGACATGGCCCGTGCCGGGTACGATTTTCAGTCGCTGACACTGGAAAACCGCGATCGGATGGTCGACCCGCCGCTATCTGGACATGTTCCGGCTCGATGACAACCTCGTGGAAGCGAACTGATCATCGCGCCATGGACGGCCATGATCCAAAGTGCGCAACCTTTCGGGCATTACCGACGCCGCCCTCCGGCTGCCGTCGACCACGAACCAGCTGGAGGGCGGCGTCGACGCGGTCGTTAAACGGACCCTCGACCACCACCGGGGACTATCCGAAGCGCACATGAGACGCTGCTGCGAATGGACGGTATACATGCTCACCGAACATCCTCATCCCATGTCGTTCGTCGCGTCCGAGCATTGGACGCCGACGAGGAAAGGAACAATCGAGCACGACGGGCCCGCGCCCAGCACCATGACCGCAGTGCAGCTACCTACCAACGGCGTCAACGCCTACGAGAGCGGGTTCGGCATCAGAACAGGCTGGGCAGGACGCTCACACTAACCCACCAACACGCCAACAACACACCCGAATAAGACCCACGTTTCTTTACTTAACACTACTTTTTGACCCTTAACCCGTAGTCGCTATGCGGTTATGTCGCATAGCGCGGGAGCCGGCCCCCATGATGCACAGGGAATCCGGCTCCTACTTCCATTTCCTCCTCAGAGGTTGGCTTACTGGTAAGTATATACCATTCGGCTGACGGCCTTAGTGTGATGTCTCCACAGGCTAAATTGCGCGTGACTTACGCGAGATGGTGCAAATCCAGTTCGCGCATGTCCAGGGTTTTGAGGAATGAGGAGAAGTCTTGGCGGCCGCGTTGCGCATCGCCGATGGCTCCAAGCGCTTGGTCTGCTATCCACAGCCGAGCGTCGGAAAAGCCCGGGGCGAAGTCCACACGGAGTTGGCTGATGAAACGCCTGCTCCGCAATCCACGGACGAACACGAGGTCCCTGTCGTCTTGGCTGGTTTCGCGTGATTCTAGAACGAGACGCGAAACCCCGTATTCTTTCTCCAGCGTGGGCAGCAAGAGTTCGAGGCATTTACGTCGGGCGCGTTCGGAGGTGACCGTGCCATCCAAGGGCGTAGCAGCTATGACGATATGGGGTAGTGACAATGCCTCGATGACTGGTATGGATCTGCGTTTCTCCGAAAGCGTCATGTCACGCCAATGCAACTTGGAGACTTTTCGCTTGGTCGCGGAAAGCAGCTGGCTGCGGATATCGCGCTCTTCAAGTCCGCAGATGCAAGCTCCCATGTAGTAGGTGGGGATGACGCCGCCTTGGGTCTGTACGCTTTCGTCGCCCCATGCGATCAGTTCACTCATGCTTCTCCTCCTTTCGTCTCGTGCGTGTGCCGTCTCGAATCTAATGTTTGTTTGTCGAATGGCGGGCAGACATAATATTCGTTCACCGTGGTGATTCCCGTTGGGCTCAGCGGGGCGTCCTTGAGGTGTTGTTCCTTGCGGATCAGGCCAATGCGCTGCAGTTCGCGCAAGCCGCGCTCGGCGGTGTCTGCGGACCATCCGTACCATTTCGGCATGTGTTCTGTTGGAAGCTCGCATGGTGTTCGTTCGCCAAGGACGACGAGGAACATTGCCAAGGCGGGCAGACTGATGTCCTCATCGAAGCGGCTCTTCCAAAAATCGTGGGACAGTCGTATGTACCGGCTTGCTGGTCGCTGGTATTCCTCGCCCGAGCCGTCCTGCGCGAGTAGCTTGATCTTGATTTTGCGCTCTTTGCCACAACGGGATTTCTCGATCAGGCCACGTTGTTGAAGTCGCAAGAGAATCCTTGTGGCGGCAGCCTTTGCGGTCGCAACGCTACCGGCTGTTTCTGAGCATCCAAAGGCACGAGCCCATGTTTGCAGGGGCAGCGACGTGTACCATTCGTTATCCGTGTCGGGGCTGCTTGCGGATGCCGCGATCAGTAAATAGGCCTTCAAGCCCCTGAGATCTCCGTTTGTCACGAACTGGGCCAGCACGCTGCTGCGCTCCTTGCTTCCGCGAGGCTGCTGGATGAAGGACTTGCTGATCGGAACGAAAGGACGGTTGGCGTTCTCAAGAATGGCCTCGACCGTCTTTCTCCAATCGATTTGCTCTTCCACCATCGCTTCACCTCATCTCAAGTATCGGTTTCGTCTTGCTATATGCTATCGCACTCAAGGGTTTTCTAAAACGAATAAAACTAGGTTGATGATACGCTACAGCGGGTATATGTATATTTCTTGGTATATCTAATGCAATACACGTGTATATGTCTTGTCATGTCTATAACAAGCAAGCTTTATGGCGGCATCGTAGAACTGCTCGAAGTGAAAGCAGCCTGTACCTGGGGCAAAAATTGACCCTCATTTCGCCATGTAGCGGAAAACTGCGCGAATCTACCATGTTTGCACTAGTGCTGTTCTCAACTGTCATACGGACTCTCCCATAAAACGTCCGGAAATGTAGCGGAAGAGTCGGCGCTTGGCACATCCCATGATGGAGCTGAGGGAGGCGATTGAGGTGCGGACTGAGGGATGGCGGGAGCGGCTGGCGTTGGGTGGGTGGTGCGGGTTGTGATTCGGATGGTTCGGCTGATGCGGCTGGTGCTTCTTCTGTCTGTTTGATGGCGTGATATGAACTGATTTTTTGTTCCGCATTTCCCCTAACTCGATGGGAAACGACACCATCGACGCGGGCAACCATCATGGCCGACCGCAATACCGACCGTTCCTGCGATTCCTGTTGACGCAGGATCGGAACGTCATCTGGCTGTTGCTGGGTCTCGCGCTTCTCCCGGTGGACGGCACCACGCTCGGCCTGTACGCGCCGTTCTGGTCGCCAATCAGTCCGGCGCTGTTCGCCGTGTACTGCCTATGCAATTGGCATCAACTGCGCATCGCAGCCAACCGATACCTGCCAATGTTCCTCCTACCGGTGGCCTGCATAATCCTGTCCATCCCGGGATGGCTGAAATTCGGCATCCATCTCAACGCCGCGTTCATGAGCATCACCGGATTGCTGGGCGTGCTCGTCACTTTGGGTGCGATCGCCATTGCGGTCGGCATCAAATGCATTCCGTGGCGTACGCCATTGCGGATTCTCATCGCTTCTTACTGGTTCTCCTTCGGCGTGGGCGTGGTGCAATGGCTAGCCATCCATCTGCATATCAAGCCGTTGACCGACTATTTCGCGCACCTCATGTACCGGCAGTACATCAATGAAAGCTCGGTGTGGGGCGGTGGTCACGGCCTGTTCGGACCGTAGCTCCTCGATACTTATATGCAAGACGGCAGTCGATGGCCGTCTATGTTGGGTGAAGTGATCTGAAGTGATTACAAGCTGCGGATTTGCGAGCCGAACGGCCATAGCGCTAATTTGGCCATCTTGAACGATTGAATGCCGAACGGAATGCCAATGATGGTGACGCAGTTCAGCAGGCCGGCAAGTATGTAGCCAATCGCCATCCATACGCCAGCCAACACAAACCATACGATATTGGCCAGCACCGATCCCACACCTCCGCCATACACCACGGTTTTGCCGAACGGGGTCAGCGTGAGTCCCGCCATCTTGAACGCCTGAATGCCCAGCGGAATGCCCACAATGGTGACGCACAGCACCAGGCCGATAATCGCCCAACTGGCGGCGAGCAGCAGCCCGCCCAAAATCAGCCACAGAATATTGCCAAGAAGTCTCACGAGGCCATCCTAACGAACACTGAGGAATCGTCAACATATTCAGGAAATTCGGCTTCAGGCGGCAGTGCTGGCGGCGCATATTACAAGAATTGCAAAGCTGTCTGGGACGCATTGGGGTATGGCATAACCAGGAACGATCTGGGATACCGTTCCAAACTTGATGCGGACGGCGACGGCTATGCGTGCGAGTATCCGCCAAACTACTGATGTTAGTGGTTTGGATTGAGTCTGTGCTATTGGCTTGGCGTATGCCGTTGACGGTGCGAACATTGGTGTGTTTGATTCGTATCGGTGCTTTAGACGATTAAACGTACATGCGTGTGAAGAAAAGTACATTGAACGGCGTAAGAAAAGTTGTACGTGGGTCTTTTGCAGGGCGCGCTATTATGGCAGAAACGTAAGGAGCTATTATGTCAGACATCGGAACGGATGCAGAGAGCGCGGCGAACGACGCTGTGAACGTGACGGATGGGCCGTTTGTGAGGTATGTGCGCAAGGCGCGGCCGAATATGCGAGAAGCCTCGATCCTGCAGGGGGAGCATTGGAGGATTGGCATTCTAACGGAATCGCTGATCCGTTTCGAATGGTCAGATTCCGGCGAATTTGAAGACAATCTCACGCAGATGGTGGTCAAACGCGATTTTGGCGCCGATCCGCAATTCACGGTGACACATCGCGACGGACTGCTCATTGTTGACACCCCCGCACTATATGTGACGTACGATGGCAAGCCGTTCAGCAAAGAAGGCTTAAGCGTGGTCGTCAAGGGCGTGGCCGACACCCAGTTCAATACGTGGCATTACGGCGACGAGCCGAAGCATAATCTCAAAGGCACCGCGCGCACGCTCGACGAGGCGAATGGCGAAATTCCTCTGGACGATGGTGTGATTTCGCGAGACGGTTGGGCGGTGCTCGACGATTCCGCCGCAAACGTGATCGTGGAAGCACACGAAGTGGATGGCAAGTCGAATCCGCTGGGGGCTTGGGTTATGCCACGCGATCACGCGGAAACCGACTTCTA
>ERZ772871.432-NODE-432-length-43161-cov-5.19443_pt1 | contig 43161 bp, 61 predicted proteins | sample MGYA00511899_ERZ772871 | MGnify/ENA primary metagenome ERZ772871 (study PRJEB29015, sample SAMEA2737693) | human gut metagenome | biome: human gut; feature: human-associated habitat; material: faeces | place: China | collected 2012 ... | reverse complement strand
ACAATAACTATGTGGCTTTCAGCCACGATCACGGCTTTGCCGTGAATAATTCAGGATGAGGTATAATCCTTCTGTATTATTTTGTTTAGTCGCATAAACTGATTATACCACGAACGCCGGGCTTTTCGAAGCTCGGCGTTTTGTGTTGGATATATAAAATGAGCTGCCGCACGTTAGTGCGACAGCCCCTTTTTTATTTCTGATAAGCAGCCCGCTCGCCGCCGATATATTTGAGCCGTGTTCTCGCACAGACAACATGGGCGGAGCCGATGGATTTGATGGTGGTGCGGACCGGAACGGCGACATGGCGCAGATGCATACCGATCAAGGTGTCACCGATATCGATCCCGGCGTGTGCTTTTATAAATTCCACTGCGCAGGGATGCTCAAAGCCACTCCACGCGGCGGTGGAGAAGGAACCGCCGGCCTTCAACTGCGGCTTTACATTCACCATCTCAAGGCCATATTTCTCGGCGCACTCTTCCTCAATGATCAGAGCGCGGTTTAAGTGCTCACAGCACTGGGCAGCGAGGTAGAGACCGTGTTTCTTTGTCACATGGGAAAGGGCGGTAAAGACAGCCTGTCCGACTTCGCTGCTGGAGTAGCAGCCGATCGCGTGGGCAGCGATCTCGCTGGAGGAGCAGCCCACCACCAGGATCTGCCCCGGTTTCATTGCGGCGGTATTGATCAGCTCCTCGGCGATCGCTTTTGTCTGTTCATAAATTAAGTCAAGGTCCACATCGACGGATGTGGCGATATCTGTTGCGCTCATAGTATTTCCCTCTTTTTGCAGAATGCCCGGAGACTGAAAATACTCCGGGCGGTATATGGTTTCATGGTTAAATGGATCCGGCGGTGCATGCCGCTGTCATGAGGAACATGTGAACTGGAATTTACTCGAAATGATATTTGTCGAGCAGAGCATGCTTCATATCCCAAAGCGGCTTGGAAAGATCCACATGGACCTCATGCGGGTTTACGAGACGCTTTGTCTCATCCCATAAGGTATTGAGCTCTTCCTTGCAGTATTTCTGGATATCCATGACCTTCGGGGAGTGGTAGACACACTCACCGTCCTTGAATACCTGCACCGGAAGCTCACGCATCGTATAAGTTCCGGGAGCGAGGAGTGTCTTTTTCCATGTCGCTATCGGGTCAAAGAGCAACAGTGGCTCGTCCTCATTGAAGGTCTCTCCCACGAGACAGATAATGTCCGCGATGACCTTGTGGCTGTCCTTTCCGTAGATACGGTAGGTGGTCTTGTTGCCCGGGTTTGTGATCTTCTCCTCGTTCTCGGAGAGCTTGATCTTCGGGATGAAGGTTCCAGTCTTCTTGTCCATGATCGCCGCGAGCTTATAAACACCGCCGAAGGACGGGCAGTCCTTGGAGGTGATCAGGTTTGTGCCGACACCCCAGGAGTTGATGGTTGCGCCCTGGTTCTTTAAGCTTGTGATCAGGGTCTCATCGAGATCGTTGGATGCGGAGATCACAGCGTCCGTGAAACCTTCCGCATCGAGCATTTTTTTCGCCTCTTTGGAGAGATAAGCGAGGTCTCCGCTGTCCATACGGATTCCGTAGAAGGTAAGCGGGATTCCCTCGGCGCGCATCTCCTTGAATACCTGGATCGCATGCGGGATACCCGAATTTAAGGTGTCGTAAGTGTCGACTAAAAGGATACATGCAGTTGGATAGAGTCTCGCGTAGGTGCGGAAGGCGGTGAGCTCATCCGGGAAACTCATGATCCAGCTGTGGGCATGGGTTCCTTTTACCGGGACATCGAACATCTGGCCGCAGAGCACGTTGGAAGTACCGATACAGCCGGCGATCATAGCGGCTCTCGCACCGTAGATTCCGGCATCCGGACCCTGGGCACGTCTTAAACCGAACTCCATGACTCCGTCTCCGCGGGCTGCATGGACGATCCGGGAAGTCTTTGTTGCGATCAGGCTCTGGTGGTTGATGATATTTAAGATCGCGGTCTCAACAAGCTGGGCCTGCATGATCGGGGCGATGACCTTTACGAGCGGTTCTCTCGGGAACACGACAGTTCCTTCCGGGATCGCGTAGATATCACCGGTGAATTTAAAGGTGGAGAGGTACTCCAGAAAATCTTCCCCGAAAAGTCCTGTGGTGCGGAGATAATCGATATCTTCCTTATCAAAGTGTAAATTTTCGATGTATTCGACAACCTGCTCTAAGCCGGCCGTGATGGCAAATCCGTTTCCATCCGGATTTGTGCGGTAGAATGCGTCGAAGATGACAGTCTCATTTGCATCCTTTGCATGAAAGTAACCCTGCATCATGGTCAGCTCGTAGAGATCTGTAAGCAGCGTCAGGTTTCGTTCGCTCATAATGTTTCTCCTTAAATTTCTCCGCGGTAAGTGTCAGCGGAATATTAAATGCAGCAGTCCGGAGCGTATAAAAATGCCGGACGATAACGACAGCTTAAGTGCGGTTCACCCCAAAAGAACCGGGTGGCTGTCAAACGTGTTGTGGTTGATTATATCAGTTCTTGTGCGAAAAGGCAAATTACATGTTAAAAAAGTAACGAACACTTCAAAAGAACGTAAAATGTGCCTAAAAAGTTAAGAAAGAAAACAGGAAGACGGCATCAATATGGAAAGATTTCGCAACTCCCGAGGGATTTCCTTGACTTTTAAATACCTTATTACTATAATTATTTTGATACCAAGGTCAAAAGGGGCAAAAGACCTTTTGACCCCAACATCATTATTTTGTCTGAGTGTAAAAAATGTAACTATGAACAGATTCGATGGTTACATTCAGACGATCCATAGAAAAAAGCCATGACGGAGACAGTAGGTTCACAAGCAGAAAGCCAAAGCGAGCCGGGGACGATGGAAGCCCGGTGCTTTTTCGTGAAAGGAAGATCACTCCCGAGCTGGAAGCTGAACCCTGAAAGCGGTACTGCTTTTGGAAAGTAAGTGTACCCGGTGATTCCGCCGTTAAAGGGAACTCATATGTCAGTATGCAGCAATAGGTGGTTAAAAGCGTTATTTTCGCCCTGTTCTCATTGAGAATGGGGCTTTTTTATTACTGATTCAGCATACGACACACAAAACACGAAGAGCATAACAACGAGAAAGTTATGCGCAAAACATTGATTGGAGGAAATGTGTCATGTACGAGAAAGTATCAACAGACCTGAACTTTGTGGACAGGGAAAAACAGGTTGAGAAATTCTGGAAAGATGAAAAGATCTTTGAAAAGAGTATCGACAGCCGCAGAAAAGGAACCCCTTACGTATTCTATGACGGACCGCCTACCGCAAACGGAAAACCGCATATCGGACACGTACTTACCCGTGTTATCAAGGATATGATCCCGAGATACCGCACCATGAAGGGGTATATGGTTCCGCGTAAGGCCGGATGGGATACCCACGGACTTCCGGTAGAGCTTGAGGTTGAGAAGCTTCTTGGACTCGACGGAAAAGAGCAGATCGAGGAGTACGGTGTTGAGCCGTTCATCGAGAAATGTAAAGAGAGTGTCTGGAAATACAAAGGAATGTGGGAGGATTTCTCCAGCACCGTTGGTTTCTGGGCTGATATGGATAACCCGTATGTTACCTACCATGATGACTATATCGAGTCCGAATGGTGGGCATTAAAGCAGATCTGGGATAAGGGACTTTTATATAAGGGCTTTAAGATCGTTCCGTACTGCCCGCGCTGCGGCACACCGCTTTCCAGCCACGAGGTCGCACAGGGATATAAGGATGTAAAAGAGAAATCTGCGATCGCCCGCTTCAAAGTAAAAGGCGAGGACGCATATTTCCTTGCATGGACCACAACACCGTGGACACTTCCGAGCAACGTGGCTCTCTGCGTAAATCCGAAGGAGACCTACGCAAAGGTAAAGGCTGCAGACGGCTATACCTACTATATGGCAGAAGCCCTGCTTGATGCCGTTCTCGGAAAGCTTGCGGATAAGGAAAATGGAACTCCGGCATATGAAGTTCTTGAGACCTGCATCGGTAAGGATCTTGAGTACAAGGAATACGAGCCGTTATTTGACTGCGCAGTTGAGATCTGCGAGAAACAGCACAAGAAAGCATACTTCGTGACATGTGCGGATTATGTTACCCTGACAGACGGTACCGGCGTGGTACACATCGCACCGGCCTTTGGTGAGGACGATGCCCAGGTAGGCCGCCGTTATGATCTCCCGTTTGTACAGCTTGTAGACGCAAAGGGTGACATGACAAAGGAGACTCCGTACGCAGGCGTATTCGTGAAGAAGGCAGATCCGATGGTCTTAAAAGACTTAAAGGAAAAAGGTCTGTTATTCGAGGCACCGGCCTTCGAGCACAGCTACCCGTTCTGCTGGCGCTGTGACACACCGTTGATCTACTATGCGAGAGAGTCCTGGTTCATCAAGATGACAGCGGTGAAGGATGACCTGATCCGCAACAACAATAAGATCAACTGGATCCCGGAATCCATCGGTAAAGGACGCTTCGGCGACTGGCTGGAGAATGTTCAGGACTGGGGAATCTCCAGAAACCGTTACTGGGGCACACCTCTTCCGGTATGGCAGTGTGAGTGCGGAAAGATGCACTGCATCGGCAGCCGTGAAGAATTAAAGAAGATGAGCCCGAACTATCAGGATGTTGTTAAGAAATACAGCAAGGAGATGGACGGAGACAAGGGAGAGGTTGAACTTCACCGTCCGTTTATCGATGATGTAGTGATCACCTGCCCGGACTGCGGAAAAGAAATGCACCGTGTACCGGAGGTTATTGACTGCTGGTTCGACTCCGGCGCAATGCCGTTCGCACAGCATCACTATCCGTTCGAGAACCAGGAGCTTTTCCACAAACAGTTCCCGGCACAGTTCATCTCCGAGGCCGTTGACCAGACAAGAGGATGGTTCTACTCCCTGCTCGCTGAGTCCACGCTGCTCTTTAATGAGCCGCCGTACCAGAACGTTATCGTTCTCGGTCACGTTCAGGATGAAAACGGACAGAAGATGAGTAAGTCCAAAGGAAACGCTGTCGATCCGTTTGATGCCCTGAAGACATACGGTGCCGACGCGATCCGTTGGTACTTCTACATCAACAGCGCACCGTGGCTGCCGAACCGCTTCCATGGAAAGGCCGTTATGGAAGGACAGAGAAAGTTCATGGGTACTCTCTGGAACACCTATGCATTCTTCGTTCTCTATGCGAATATTGATAACTTTGACGCGACTAAGTACACACTGGAGTACGATAAGCTTCCGGTCATGGATAAATGGCTGTTATCCAAGTTAAACTCCACCGTAAAGGCAGTGGATGATGACCTTGCGAACTATCGCATCCCGGAGGCAGCAAGAGCACTTCAGGATTTCGTAGATGATATGAGTAACTGGTATGTAAGAAGAAGCCGTGAGCGTTTCTGGGCAAAGGGCATGGAGCAGGATAAGATCAACGCTTACATGACTCTTTACACAGCACTCGTGACGATCAGTAAGGCAGCAGCTCCGATGATCCCGTTCATGACAGAGGAGATCTACCAGAACCTTGTAAGATCCATCGATAAGACAGCTCCGGAGAGCATCCACCTCTGCGACTTCCCGGCCGTTGACGAAGCGCATATCGACAGCGAGCTGGAAGCAAAGATGGATGAGGTCTTAAAGATCGTTGTGATGGGACGTGCGGCAAGAAATACCGCAAACATCAAGAACCGTCAGCCGATCGCGAAGATGTTCGTAAAGGCACCGGAGAAGCTTCCGGAGTTCTACCAGGAAATCATCGAGGACGAGTTGAATGTGAAGTCCGTAGAGTTCACAGACGACGTGAGAAGCTTTACCTCCTACACCTTCAAGCCGCAGCTTAAGACGGTAGGACCGAAGTACGGAAAACAGCTCGGAAATATCAAGAAAGCTCTGGCTGAGTTAGACGGAAACGCAGCGATGGATACGTTGAACGAGAAGGGCGCTCTGACCTTCAACTTTGACGGAAATGAAGTCGTTCTCACAAAGGATGACCTCCTGATCGACATGGCACAGACAGAAGGCTATGTATCCGAGGCAGACAATACCGTGACCGTTGTTCTCGATACAACACTGACACCGGAGCTTCTCGAGGAAGGCTTCTACCGCGAGATCGTCAGCAAGATCCAGACTATGCGTAAAGAGGCTGGATTCGAGGTTATGGACCACATCTACGTTTACGCGGACAAGAATGCAAAGATCGCGGATCTCATCAAGAAGTACGCGGACGAGTTAAAGAGCGAGGTCATGGCTGACAACATCATGCTCGGCGAGATGACTGGATATACAAAAGAGTGGAACATCAACGGTGAAGATGTTGTACTCGGTGTCGCGAAAGTGACAAAATAGACGGATGACAACAGGAAAAAGTTCCGCAGCGCGGGGATTTCATGAACGATATTTATGGACAGACCCGCAATGCGGAACCTTCCTGTAAATAAGGGTTTCACATTGACCGGATCACAGACGCGGCCCAAAGCGGCATGGCGCTGGATCCGGCCATTAAGAGAGCATAAAGGAGGACTTTAGGGGTGAGTCAGACAATTAACAAGGATGAACTGAAGCAGACCATTGTGTTCAACGTAAAGAGCATCTACCGCAAAACGATCGACGAGGCGACTCCGGCTATGGTTTACCAGGCTGTCGCACTTGCAGTCAAGGACATGATCATTGACCGTTGGATCGCGACGCATAAAGAGTACGACAAGCAGGATGCGAAGATCGTTTACTACATGTCCATGGAGTTTTTGACCGGTCGTTTCCTCGGCAACAATATCATCAGCCTCTGTGAGCAGAAGGAAATCGAGGAGGCACTTTCTGAACTGGGCTTTGACCTGAATTCCATTGAGGATCAGGAACGGGATCCGGCACTCGGAAACGGCGGCCTTGGACGCCTTGCGGCATGCTTTTTGGATTCCCTTGCATCTTTAGGCTATCCGGCATATGGCTGCGGCATCCGTTATCGTTACGGAATGTTCAAACAGCAGATCCGTGACGGATATCAGATCGAGGTCCCGGATGAGTGGTTAAAGGACGGCTATCCGTTTGAGATCCGCCGCGCAGAGTATGCGACGGAGGTCAAATTCGGCGGTTACGTTGAGACTGAGTGGGACGGAAAGAGAAATCATTTCGTACAGAAGGGCTACCAGTCCGTTATGGCAGTTCCGTATGATATTCCGATCGTGGGATACGGCAACAATGTCGTAAACTCCTTAAGAATCTGGGATGCACAGCCGGTGAACACCTTCAACTTAAGCGAGTTCGACAAGGGTGATTACCAGAAAGCTGTTGAGCAGGAGAATCTGGCGAAGACCATCGTTGAGGTCCTTTACCCGAATGATAACCATTATTCCGGAAAAGAGCTTCGCTTAAAACAGCAGTATTTCTTTATTTCTGCCAGTGTTCAGCGTGCCATCAAAAAGTACAAGGAAAAGCATGACGATATCCATAAATTCTATGAGAAGGCATCCTTCCAGTTAAACGATACACATCCGACCGTTGCTGTTGCTGAGCTTATGCGTATCTTACTGGATGAGGAGAACTTAGAGTGGGATGAGGCCTGGGAGATCACGACAAAGACCTGTGCCTACACAAACCACACCATCATGGCTGAAGCTCTTGAAAAATGGCCGATCGAGCTGTTCTCCCGTCTGCTTCCGCGTGTTTACCAGATCGTTGAGGAGATCAACCGCCGTTTTGTAGCCCAGATCCAGCAGAGATATCCGGGTGACAACGAGAAGATCCGCAGAATGGCGATCATTTACGACGGACAGGTCCGCATGGCTTACCTTGCAATCGTCGGCAGCTTCTCTGTAAACGGTGTTGCAAAGCTTCACACAGAGATCCTCGAGAAACAGGAGCTTCGTGATTTCTATGAGATGATGCCGGAGAAATTTAATAATAAAACAAATGGTATCACCCAGAGACGTTTCCTGCTTCACGGCAACCCGCTGCTTGCAGACTGGGTGACCGACAAGATCGGAAATGAGTGGATCACAGATCTCTCCAATATTAAAAAGCTTTCTGTTTATGTGGATGATGAGAAGTGCCAGCAGGAATTCATGAATATTAAGTACCAGAACAAGATCCGTCTTGCAAAGTACATCAAGGAGCACAACGGCATCGATGTCGATCCGCGTTCCATCTTCGATGTTCAGGTAAAACGTCTTCATGAATACAAGAGACAGCTCATGAACATCCTTCATGTGATGTATCTCTACAACCAGTTAAAAGATAACCCGAATATGGACATCGTTCCGAGAACCTTCATCTTCGGTGCGAAGGCAGCAGCCGGATACAAGCGTGCAAAACTGACCATCAAGCTCATCAACAATGTGGCTGACGTGATCAACAACGATAAGTCTATCGGCGGCAAATTAAAGGTCGTATTCATTGAAGACTACCGTGTATCCAACGCAGAGCTGATCTTCTCCGCTGCGGATGTCAGCGAGCAGATCTCCACAGCAAGTAAAGAAGCATCCGGTACCGGCAACATGAAGTTCATGTTAAACGGTGCTTTGACGATTGGAACCATGGACGGAGCAAATGTGGAAATGGCAGAGGAAGTCGGCAAGGAGAATATGTTCATCTTCGGTGCGTCCGCAGATGAGATCATCAACCTTGAAAACAAGGGCGGCTACAACCCGATGGATATCTTCAACAATGATCAGGATATCCGCCGTGTGCTGATGCAGCTCATCAACGGCTATTATTCTCCGCAGGATCCGGAGCTGTTCCGCGATATCTACAATTCCCTGCTCAACACCCAGAGCAGCGACCGCGCAGATACCTACTTTATCTTAAAGGATTTCCGTTCCTATGCGGAAGCTCACAGAAAGATCGACCAGGCATACCGCGACGAGAAGTGGTGGGCGAGAACTGCGATGCTCAACACCGCATCCGCAGGAAAGTTCTCCTCCGACCGTACGATCGAGGAGTATGTAAGAGATATCTGGCATCTGAAGAAGATCAAGGTAGAGCTGAAATAATGTAACTGTGAAGGTATTTGACAGTTACGGATAACATAAAAAACAGACCCGCCTCATACAATAGTGATATCAGAAAAATTCGGAAGGGAGTTTTTCGGGCAATCTGCCCGGAAGACTTCAGGAACTGAAATCCGGTATCACAGGTGTATGAGGCGGGTATTTTTTATGAAGCGTTTTTTTATGGTCTTATGGATGACGGTCATGATCCCCTATGTGACAACGCTGGCGTGGACAGGCCGGATCCGGACGGATACAGGGGCGGAAGTCCCGGCGGAAGAGTTTCTTACCGGAGTCGTGGCGGCGGAGATCCCGGCAGAGTGCGGGATCGAGACATTAAAAGCACAGGCGGTGCTTGCGAGGACATATATCTACCGGCTTGTGGATCCGGGGCTGGAACGTATCCGGGAAGAGGAACTGGACATAGATTGTCTCAGCATGAGGGAGATGGAGAAAAAATGGGGGAAAGAACATTTTAGAGAGTATTACGGAAAGATCCGTACCGCGGTGCAGGAGACAGAAGGACTCGTTGCGGAGTACGACGGGGAGCTGATCGAGCCGTTTTACTGTGAAGCGTCGGCAGGAAAAACGAGGGAACTTGCCACATATCCATATATCCGTTCGGTGGAGAGTCCGGGGGATCTGGGGGCCGGAGAATTTTTATGCGTCCGGACCTTTACGGAAGCGGAGTTTGCGGATAAGATCGGAAGAATCGGCGGGCCGCGTCCGGGAGCGGACGGCATTGCGGAAAAAATTCAGATCATCGAGCGGGATGATGCCGGGTATGTGAAGCGGGTGCAGATCGGGGATATGGATTACAGCGGGGATGAGGTCCGGGATTCTTTGGGACTTTTATCGTCCTGCTTTCATTTTTCGTCTGCGGACGGGAAGATCCGGGTGTCATCGAAGGGGATCGGCAGCGGATACGGATTCTCCCAGGCTGGGGCGGATGCGATGGAGAGAGAGCAGGGGAGTGAGTTCCGGGAACTGTTGAAATATTATTTTCAGGGGATTGAGATCGTGAAAATTGCGGAGTGAAAGAAGATAAAAGGTGGATACTTCCAGAAAAAAGTATGATTTCGTGTATAACTTCATCGCCGCGGGTAAGAATATTACCGAGGTGATAAACGTGAAAGAAAGAGGAAATCAGCTTTTCAAGGACAAATTTGTCCTTGTCATGCTCGTACTTGGCCTGTTGACTATTGTTGCGGCAGCAGGCGCTGTGAGAATCCAGAAGGGGAGAGAAAATATCGGAGAGAGCCCCTATCTGGAGATCGAAGACCCGGACCATGTGATCGCAGGGGATTCCAACGCAGGAGCGGAGTCCGGCGGCGATACATTGGCGGGGGAACTGGCGGCATCCGGAGATGAAGCCGGAAATGGGGAACCTGCCGGAGACGGCACGGCTGTCGGTCTGGCGGACAATGAGAATGGTGCCGGAACTGGCGCTGATCCCGGCATTTTTGCCGGAGAAATTTCGATGGATACCGGTCTTGCTGATGCATCAGATAGCGCCCTGACAGGCGATAATTCCATGGCGGAAGCCGGTGCCGCTGTCAGCGAATCTCTGGTTCTCGATTTCGCAGACACAGACAAGCTCTCCTGGCCTGTGACCGGAAATATCGTTCTTGGCTACTGCATGGACACCACGACCTACTTCCCGACCCTGGACCAGTACAAAGTCAATCCCGCCAATGTGATCCAGAGCGAGGTCAGCACCCCGGTATCGGCTCCGGCGGACGCCAGAGTGGTCTCTGTTGGGACAAACGAGGAGATCGGTAATTATGTTGATCTCGATTTGGGAAACGGCTATACTGCCGTCTGTGGCCAGTTGAAAGAGATCCCTGTTGTAGAAAATGAATATGTCCGACAGGGAGATCTTCTGGGCTATGTCGCCGAGCCGACAAAATACTACGCGGTGGAAGGCACGAATGTGTTCTTCGAGTTTCTGAAGGACGGCGTGCCGGTGGATGCGCTGGATTTTCTGGAGTGAGAGATCACGATTACACGTAATTTGCAAAGTTAAGCCAAAAAGCCTTCAGGGAAGCTCTCTGGAGGTTTTTTTATATATCAGGAAATTTCAGGAAATTCCCTGTTGCATAAAAAGGCACTAACGTGCCAAAGATGCATATTCTAATATCAGAACAAATAAAGGAGACATTCGCATATGAATTGCAGAAATTCCGATCTGCCGGATACCGCTATGGCTCCGTCCTGCGGCTGCGGCAGAAGTCTGTCTGATATTTCCGGCCCGGGACCTGTTGTGCGTCCGGTGGCCAACTTTTGTTTTGACGACAATGATCCAAGATTTCCGATAGGAATGGGATATGTTCCGATGCAGATGTGGGGGACCATATATCCGTTAGCCAGAGGTTTTGTCCGGGGAACGATCTTCCCGTCCCTGGATCTTCCATTTGCCATGGGGAGGTGCAGAAGATGAGGGAACTATATCGATGCAGCATGATGCCGGGAATGCCGGCAGAACCTGTGAGTGACTCCCGCCTGTCAGCGCAGGATGTGATGCCTGTGTGCAGTACGTGCCAGAGTGCCGGGCGCATGGCCGCAGGGGATAAAGAACTGCTGATGCGTCAGATCATGGAAGCCGGTTTTGCGATGGATGACGTTGTCCTGTTCTTAGACACTCATCCGGAAAATCAGGATGCACTTCGCTATTACAAAACGGTCCGTGACATGCGTGACCAGTCCATGGCTGCCTATGAGAGGCGGTTTGGGCCGCTGAGATACACCGATGTCACGTCCATGTCCTGGGACTGGGTAACTGAAAAATGGCCATGGGAAGGAGGATGCTAAGATGTGGGTCTACGAAAAAAGATTGCAGTTTCCGGTAAATATAAAGGAACCGAATGCGAAGATGGCGCAGTTCATTATGAGCCAGTATGGTGGACCGTATGGCAGAAACCTATAATGATGCCACAAACCCGCATAAAATAAGGGCTTGCGGCATGTCTTATGCATAGTAGTGGAAGTGGATTTCCTTTTGCGCCTGGTCAACAACGATATCCGAAATGATGCTGCGGACCGCAGACCCCTTTACATCATAGCTGACATCCGGATCAGATAAGAGGCTATATACATCTTTGATCCGAGCCAGCACCTCTTCCTCGGACGGAACATTATCCGGAGTGGAAGCAGCAATCCCTTTTAATCGTTCAATTTCGGCAAGAAGCTCCTGCCGTTCATTTGCAATTCTAAGCTTATTATCCTTGTATTCTTCAAGGGTATCAATCCCAGATTCATAAGCATCCCGGATCCTGCTCTCCTTTACGGCAACGCGGGCCAGCGCCGCGTCAAGAATAGAAATCTCATCGGTGCCTTCGGAAGGCTGCTTTCTGATGTGCTCAAACTCGACAGTCCCCGATTCAATGACAGAGTGCAGGGAAGCCATTACAGCAGCTTCCGCCTTGTTGGCAGAGATCGAAGCAGGGCCTTTATGAACACCTTTCGCGTATTTCCAGCATACGAAAGTGTCTCCACGTTTTTTTACCCGACCGGCCCGGTTGAAAGAGAGGCTTGCGCCGCAGATTGAACAATGGAGCAGACCGGAGAGCCAGTGCTTGCAGGAAGACACGTCCCGCCGATTAGCCGGGCGGTATTCCTGATTCAGGCGTTCCTGCGCCGATTCAAAGCAATCAGTGACGGAGGGACGTACTTCGTGGGTGCCTTGAAAAGAATACCCATTCCATTCAACCGTTCCGGCATAGAATTTATTATGCAGGATCCGGGAGACTGTCCGACGTTCAAAAGGTGTCCCGCGCTTGCTGGTCCATCCCCGCTCATTGCATTTTCTGGCGATTCCGGTCATGTCCAGACCGCTGACGTATGCCTGAAAAATATATTCCACGATCGGATACTTCTCTTCATCGATCACAAAAGGCTTTCCGTCACCTACAGCTTTGTAACCGAGAGAAGGAACCACCTGGTATCCGTTCCGGAGCGCCTTTTCGGTCATACCGCGGAGCACTTCTCCGGAAAGATTGTAAGAATAATATTCATCGAACCACTCAATGATGGATTCGATCAGCCTGCCGAACATCCCATCAGCAATCGGCTCTGATACACTTTTGATCTCCACCCCGCATTTCTTTCGGAGAACACCTTTGTAAAAGGTGCTTTCCTCCTGATTGCGAGCAAAGCGGGAGAACTTCCAGAGATACAGACGTTCAAAGGGAGCCGGGCTCTGGGATTTTGCAACAGCAATCATCTTCTGGAACTCCGGCCGGTTTCCGGCTTTCCGTCCGGAGATTCCCTTCTTCTCTTCGAATATGTATTCCGGCGGAATAATAAAGCCGTCTTTTTTCGCATCTTCCAGGATCACACGGAGCTGTGCATCGGGGGACAGCTCTGCCTGATCATCGGTGCTGACGCGGATATAAGCAGCGCCGATCCTCAAATTTTGTGCCATACTATATCATCTCCTGTAAACCATATGGATTTAGGGTATAAAAAATACACCCCTTGCAGGGTGCTCTGGAAAATGATATAATTCAGGTGTCTTAAGTCTGATTTATATCTTTCCGGAGCATCCGGCAAGAGAAGATCTATGCAAAGCCGTTCGGTATTGGCGTACCGGGCGGTTTTTGCATTTTAGGGTTGTTACCATTTCGTTGAATTCACCGAAATGGTAAGTTGCACCGGTGCAACCATGAAAGCGCACCGGATGCAGTACTTTTCCAATCTTCGAAGAATAATGCCCTTCTTATCTTGATTTCTGGAAACAATCCAGCTCGATATCACAAGCAGTATAAGAATCTCCCTTATATTCGATGCGGTTAAGTGAAATGATTTTTCCATGAACATCACAATCTTGAGACAACTTTAAAACGGTGTTTACATGAATAGCAGGAACTACGCCGAGATCAGCACCCAGGCGATCACTTATCAATGCGAATGCAACCTGTCCTTCCCACTCATATTGGCGAAGGGTTACAGTATCATTGACATTACTATAGCTGAGAACTAACTGACGCCTGGAAAATTTCTTGTTAGGGAAACGACAGTCAAAACGAAATCCTGCTGCCTGAAATGAAAAAGTCCTAAGCGGCGGAACATCAGGGACAGTAACTACAGAACGTTCCTGCTTGAAAGAACGATAAAGTAAAAATAGACCAATGCCAATTGTGATAACTCCCATCCATAAATCAGGCGAGGTATCAAACAAACCGAACATGATACTGATTCCGGCAGCAATAAACAAGAATCCCCAAATTTTCTTTTTCATACCAATTTCCTCTTTTCGTTTGATTTTATTAAAAATGCCATAGGCAATTTTAATCGCAGGTGAATTATGTCAATACCTGGGATTTACCATTTTTCCCATGTTGCGAAAATGGTAAGTTGCACCGGTGCAACTCGGAGAGAGCACCGATCACATTGCTTTTTCAATTTCATCTACATTGAACTTACTGAAATCATCCCGCATAATGTGAGCCAGCGCGTGCTGGTATGCGCACGTCTGCCGTTCCTGGCTGATCCGGGCGTATATGATGATGGTGAAGCTGCCGTCTTCGTTTGGATGTACTTCTTCCTCCACGGCAGTGTCCATATCGAGAAAGTATACTCCGATGTTTTCTGTCAGCAGTGCATTATCCATAGAATTCTCCTTTATTACAATTTGACAAATAAACAGGATTGACTTATAATACACTTAACAAGAGAACCGAAAGCTAGAGAACACCTAGCCGCCGGCAAGCATAGCAAAAATAGCGCCTTACTTTACCAGAGCGAGGGCGCTATTTTTTGTGTGTAAAATAAGTGACAAGAGTGATTACAGCACAAAGCATAATTACAAACTGAAACAGATCAGAATATGTAACCATTGGCACCGGCCTCCTTCCGTATAACGTCCGGCGGCTGACATAATCGCCCCTTCGGCTCCCTGGGTAAGTATATTATATTGTCAAGGTGCAGCCTAACACGGCTCGTCCGAATTGCCTTTTTCCTGCGCTTTCAGACTCTTCATGAATTCAATGTGTGCCTTCAGACGTTCCGGTGGAATGTCCCGGGCAACGTGGAAGAGGGTGCGCAGCTCTGGGTTCTCGAATGCTTCCTGTGCAATCTGGCGAGTCTCATCATTTAAGTAATAAGGTTCGTCGGAAGCTTCTACTTCATCTATTCCAATAATGTCAGTTTTCTTACAATGCAAAGCTGAACTTATCTTTTCAACCATTCCCATTTTAGGCTCAGTTCGATTGATTTCCCATGAAGATACGGTCTTATCACTTACACCAAGCATTTCAGCAAGCTCAGATTGCTTAAGGTTTCTGTATTCTCTCCATTTCTTTATGTTATCTCCGATACTCATATAGTACACCGCCTTTCTAAGTCTGATTATATGCGTTTTGTAGGATGATGTCAAACAAAATATGCAAAATGTAGAAAAAACTGTTGACACACTACAAAACGTGGAGTATATTATAATCAATCTACGAAATGTAGGAGGTGAAACGAATGGGATTGTCATTGAAACAGTGGAGATTAGCGAAAGAAATTTCTCAGGAAAAAATGGCTGCTGCGTGCGGTGTGCATAGAAACACGTATGCCGCTTGGGAAGAAAATCCGGATGATATTTCTGTTGGAAATGCAAAGATCATAGCTAAAGCGCTTCATGAAAGTGTGGACACTATTTTTTTTAACAATGAATCTACAAAATGTAGGAAGTAGAAAGGAGCGTGAGAGCGATGGAGTGTCCAAACTGTAAAGAGAAGAGCTTGAGAAACATGGAATCTAAAGAAGAGCAGCAGGCGTTGGATTGTATGACACGGCACATTCGGGCGTTTCTACTGCAATCCTCAGAAGGACGCAAAGCTGACTATGGAGAGCCTTGTGAAAACTGTGAAAAAATAAAAGAATGTAATTTTGACTGGCTCTCCATAATGGATCCGTTACTGGAAAGATCTAAAGTCAAAATTAACATGGTCATTTAAGGGAGTATAAGAAAGAAATGTTGACAGTAATTTTAATAATTGCGCTGCTGTTTTCTGCATGGAAGTGGCTCATGTGGAGAGCGAGCTTCATGGCGGTGCTTTTGTATTACGGAGAATGTGGTCAGGAACTTCCGGATCCGGAGATGATTCAGAAGTATCTGAAGAAAGTAGCGTTGAAAATGATGGGAGTTAAGAATTAGGTATGAGAACGTAGGACAAACGACGCGGCATAACCTAAAGAGGGGTGGTGTGATGGAAATGAAAATCGTGAACCACATCAAGATCGATGGACAGGAATATCTGTTCGAAGAGCTTTCTGAAGAGCGGAAAAAGGACATAGCCTGTCTGATACAGGAGAATGCCATGAAGGCAGTAGGATACTGCAAAGTAGCGAGAAGGGAGGCAGCAGGGTGAGGTACAAGTGCGGAAGATGGTGGGACAGGCAAGATCAAGGCGCAGTTCCGGGGAATGCTCCGCAGAAAAAGGAAAGGGGATTGGAATGACAAGGAAAGAAATGAAGATGAAAGCCAGGATCATCGCTATGGAGAGATTGTTGAAAGAGATCCGGGAGACGGTGTCGAAAACCGATCTGATGGATCGTCAGGCATTGGTCCGCGCAATCGGAGGTATCGAGTACGCGAGTTCAGAGGACACGATCGAAGAAATCTATAGATTTGAGTACAGTCATATGCAGCGGATCGAGTCGGAGAAAAAATGGAAGGCAGAATGGGAAGCTCGTGAAGAGGAAGCGCACAGACGAATTGAGTTGGAAAGGAGCAGGAAGTTTTTATATCATGAACGGTTATAAGTGTGATAAGTGTGGCCGGAAGGTTTATGTGGATCCGGGCGAGCCCCGGATCTGCGATACATGTGTACAGAAGATCCGGATCCGGCAGCAGGAGACGGTCAATCATTACGAAAGGTGGAAAAAAGTATGCAGAGAAAATGTTATTGCATCGTGATTGAGACCGGGAAGAACCGCTTTGACAGAGCCAGAGAAAGATGTCGCCACCGCCGGATGAATACCATTCTGGCGGCGGCGAAGTCTCTCCTGCAGTATGTGGGTGTCATGACACTGTTGATAATGGCTGCACTGGGAATCTGCGTGACGCTGCTGGCTCTGACAAGCCGTGTGGGCGTCAGCTGTGTTGGTGCGGTGATGATCACGTTCGGTATCGCCGGTCCTGTGGGAGACGCGCTGATGCGTGAGAATGGATAAAAAAAGGAGCCGCGGGAACGGCTCCAAGGTGCGTGTGCTACGCAAAAACTTCTTATATATAATGTAGCACACGCGCCTTTAGAAAGCAAGAGGATATCTTGTCTTTGCTGACTTGATAAAGGGACTAACTTTAGGAGCATTTGTATGTACAGAGAAATCACCTATAAGGCGGGAGCTACGAAGGAGATCATCCGGTACTATCCGAAAGGAACCAGGAAGGGAATCACAAGAGGACCTATCAGAAAGAAAACCAGGGAAGAGATCCGGGAGGCTAACCGGAGAATGGCGCAGAGGGAACTGGAACGGATCATGAATGCGAACTTCCGTCCGGGTGACTGGCATGTGACTCTTACATACCGGAAGGAACTGCGGCCGACACCGGAGGAGGCCAGAGACACACTGAAGAAGTTTCTGGGGAAACTGCGTAGGCGATACCGGAAGAATGGATTCGAGCTGAAATACATCGTGGCCACGGAGTACCTGTCCAAGCACATCCATCATCATCTGGTAGTCAATGCGGTGAATACCGGAAAGGAGACCACCGCGGATATGATCCGGGAGCTGTGGACGGATCGGAGCACCGGCGGGATCCGGGGAAATCCAAAGTTTGTGCAGCTGTACGATAACGGAGAATACAGCCAGCTTGCGAGCTATCTGATCAAGGAGACGGACAGGACGTTCCGATCGGAGGGAAGTGCCGTGGGTCAGCGGTATTCCTGTTCGAGAAACCTGGTGCATCCGCAGAAGCAGGTAAAAGATAAGCCGAATAAGACCTGGAAGAAGGAGCCACAGCCGAGTAAGGGATATTATATCCTGCCAGATAGTCTGTATAACGGCTTTGACCGGATGGGATATCCGTATCAGCGGTATGTGCAGGTCAAGTTAAATCCGTGTGATGCGGATTGGGAGAAGAGAAGATCTCCTTCGGGAGCATGTCACAGAGGCACCCGTTTACATAGTTCTTCCCGCCGGTCACGGGCCGGTGGGGGAAAGGAGAAAACAGAGAAGTCTGAGAAATAGGTGAGTGTGTAGAGGAGAATGTCATGGATGTTTTAGAAAGCTCAAAGAAATATTATTTGGACGTGAACCTGGAAGAGGCGGAGACCAGCATTCGCGCCAGTCTGAAGGATGCGGCCCGCAGCGTGATCGCCGTGGGACATTACCTCAAGGTGATCCGGGATAAAGAACTGTATCGAGAAGCCGGGTATGAGAATGTGTGGGATTATGCAGCAGATACATTCGGATTCAGTAAGTCGACCGCCAGCCGTTATATGGCGCGGAACGACAAGTTCTCCGTGGGCGGCAACAGCCCGATTCTCGCGGAAGAGTTCCGGGAGTACAGCAAGGCACAGCTGCAGGAGATGCTGTCCCTGGACGCGGAACAGCTAGAGAACGTGACACCAGATATGACGGTGAAACAGATCCGGGAGCTGAAGAAGCCGAAGGAACTGCCATATTTTGAAATTGATGGACAGATGGAGATCCAGGATATTCTGAAGGCGGACCAGGAAGGGCAGAAGAAGGATCCTGAGACCGAAGAGAAGTTATCTGCATATGGGCTGCCGAAAAGAGTATATCCGGATGGTGTGACTAGGAAGATAGAGGGATGTGAAGGAGATACAGGGAAAGGATACAATTGCCTGGAATGCCATCTCGAGTGTGAACTTGGTGAAGAATATTGCATGTGTGTAGACGCAACGGGCAGACTGCCACTTCCCTGCGAGATGGTTCGGACCGGCAGGTGGGAAGATCTCAAAGAGCATGTAGGAAAGAGCTGCCAGTTTGTGAATCTGGATTTGGTGAAGTATGAATACGGCAGTGTGGTGCCGGTTCCCTGCTGTAAAAAATGCCAGAATCCTTGTGCGTTCGCTTGCACGGTATCCGGAAAGCGTGTTGCGGAGTCACAACAGCCGGCCGCCGCTGATGCTCCGCAGGAAACAACGGGAACTGCTGCCGAAAAGCAGACAGAGGACAATGTTGCGACGTCGCAACGGGGAGCGACCGACAATGGACCTAAACAGTGTATTACAGGAAAAAGCCCATATGGGAACTGTGTATGTTGTGGATATGAAGGGGCAAAGTGTTGTGCAGAATGCGAAAATGATTGCAATGGTAGATGCGGTTGGCTAGATGTTGCCGATGAGCAGCAGGAAACAACTGGAAATGCTGCCGAAAAGCAGCAAAAGGAAAGTGTTGCGACGTCGCAACAGAATGCGAAGCAGGACAGTCCCACAATCCGCGAGTTTATTAAAGCCTGGAAAGAAATTCTTCCGGAAGAGTTTAGGCGGGCTATGCGGGCAATGCGTGAGGGAAAAAGCACCAAAGAAAAAGCACAGCAGATTCAGAAAGAACTTTCGCCGTATGGTGTACATAGCTATGATTGCTCAGAATATAGTTTTTCTTGGCATAGCTTCGTGAAGGGAATGGATTGGGAGGTGGATGGAAAGAAAATTTATCTCACATATGTCCGGCTTGCGAGTGAGCTGTTATGCATGTATGATCCGCAGTCAAGCCAGTTTGACGAAAAGCCCGACATCGATGATGAGCATGAAGAACCGGCAGAAATATCTGCTGAACAGCAGCAGGAGCATGAGGAAAAACCGAAGACAGGGAAATGCATCCATGATGGAATATCACGGTGTACGCTGTCGGAGGAAGACAAGGAAAAGGACGGAACCGGAGAAGATTGCGCTCATCATTGTTGTTGGAACTGTGTAAAGCGTGATGGCTGCAATATAGAATGCTATGCATCATCGAAAAGGAAAAGATTGGATGATGATGAAGCAGCAGAAGATGAGGAAAATGCTGAACAGCCGGCAGAGCCAATTGAGTTTGACAGAAAAACGCTGGAGGATATGATCCGAAATGCGCAAGAGGTACTTGATCAGATGTGCGATTATTGGGTGGAGAATCAGCCATATACTTATGCAAAGTATAACATGATGATTCAGGCTTATAAGCTGTTATTGAAGGAACATGATGAATCTGATCAGAAGCTGGAGCTGGTTGAACAGCAGCCGGAGCTTCCTTTGCTGAAGAACGATAAGCAGCGGGCTGAATTTATCGACGCATATGAGGAGTGGCCACTGTGGATCGATAATCAGGAAACTGGGGAGAAGTACTATCGGTATGAACTTCCGGATAGGACAAGCTTTGTGATTAAGACCTATCATGCGATGTTATATGACTACGATGCACCAGGATATGGGGTTCATTACAAAGAAGGTTATGGAGAAAATGAGCAGTATCTTCTGGAACCTGGAAAGTTCTTTCGGGACTGCCGGACGAACCGCTCAACACTGATCGAAAAGCTGAAGAAATTGCAAAAAATATGTGAGGTGATGAAGACGGATGAAACATGATCTCTATTCACTGGAAAACATTTTAAATGGGTCTATAGAGCACACAGGTCTGACGGCCGGTGAGGTGCATCATATGATTGGACTATCGGTTTCAGCTGTGCGGCGCTATGCGAACGAAGACAATATATATCATCGCACATGGAGAATCCTGCAGGAGGCTGAATGGACAGATGGGGAATGTCTGGAATGGGATTTCCTTCGGGCGATGGTCAGACATGGATTAAGGCACACAAGGAACTTTAGAAAATTAAGAGCGTATGGGGAAGGAGAAGAGATGGGAAAAAATAAGCTTGATGTCGGGTATATACAACAGGGAATGGTTGATCGGAGAATGCAGGACGCAATCACTCCGGCCAGAATGGCAGAAGTCAGAAAGAAGGTTAAGATCGGGGACAAAATTATTATCGTGCCTGTGAAGTGCGGCGGAGAGGAACAGAAGGGGAAGGTGATCGGAATTTACAGGAGTTTCGTGACTGTAAAATTGAAAAATGGAGTCTGCGAGAGTGTTTCGTGGTTGGAGGCAATGAAGCTGAATAAGAAAATGGGAGGGTGGTTGCATGAAGAAGATTAAGTTGTTTCCGGCACCGCATGTCGAGATCCGGATCCATGTGTCAGAGGAGATGGAAAGGGATTATGTGGAGTGCCAGAAGATGATGAAACGTGGCGAGGACTGTGACTGCGATAGATGCAGTTGGGCAAATGTAAGCATTTACGGCACAGGAGCTTGCGAACTGAAAGGTCTGAAAGAACAGCTGGGAGGGATAAGCGGTGAGATTGACAGAAAAGAAAGATAGTGGTCATTGGAGCTTAAAAGGTGTGTCATGGGATGATCTGAAGCCCGGCGTAGTGCTTTCTGAGAAAACTTGGGAGAAGCTCTACGGGGCGCTCTGGAAGCTGAAGGACTATGAGGATACCGGAGTGAGCCCAGATGAAATCGAGCGCATGAAAACGGAGGGGGAAAGATGTTGGTAATGATTGATGAGAACGGAGTCGCAGACGTATATGATGATACCTATGACATCGCGATCCACTGCGAGAGCGAGGAAGATCAGAAGGAGGCAGAATTGGCGTTAAAAAATGCGCGGAGATGGATCCCGGTGGCAGAGCGGCTGCCGGAACTTGGGGAATATGTATTGATTTCATTTTCCAACTTCTCAATCCCAGCCATTGGAAGATATGACGAGGACGAAGAGGGCGGAGCATGGTTTATTGGTGATGAGACAGAATCACTTGTTAGCCAGGATATGTTTGTGAGTGCATGGATGCCGTTGCCTGAGCCATACAGAGCAGAGGTGGAAGAAAATTAAGATTTGAAAATGGCGGCAGAAGCCAGATATGGTTATTCTGGTATAACATTTTGGAAATTCGATATTGAGAAAATGAAGCGGTTGGCGGAAGAAGAGAAAATTTAACTTTCCTTTGGAGGTAATGATATGACAAAAAGTCAAATAGAAAAATTCGCAGTAGGCTATTCTTCTTACCCTACAGACTGTGTGGAAGAAGTATTAAAGATTACTAATTTCGATGAAGATGTGGCGAGAGAAATTTTAGATAACAAAGAGAAAACATTAGCAATTTGGCAGAATGGAACAATAATGATTGACGGAGTAACACTTTGTTGTGGATATGATTTTGCAGAAGATGCTTTTAGCAAAAAGATAAATATTGGTTATTGTCCGATTTGTGGAAGAAAAATTAAGATTTGAAGGAGTCGATAACTATGTTAATGATTCAAGATGGAATAGAAGTTTACTGCTTACCGGATGGCGCTTGTTGCGAGGTCGATGAGAATCACAGAAGCCCTCTGGACTTGGATGATTGCCCACTCGGATACGAAACATGCAACGGAAACTGCTTTTATTACGCAGAGTGATTTGCGATTTTTGAACACATAAGATCCGAGATTTTGACAAAATTGAATTAAGATTGGAGTGACAGAGAATGGGAAAAGTAATCCTCAGAACAAAAGAAACGCTCGACAGATGTGCTATCCAAGGAAAGGATCACGAACTTTGGAAAAACATTTATGAGCTTATGGACGGTGAAATCGCTTACGTGTACAAGAGTGAGGCAGAGGAAGGAAAGTATGTCTTTTGTGGGCTGGCTGATCCAGGAAAGAATAAGGATCTGTTTTTCTTGATCGAACAGGATAGCATGATTGGAAGATATATCGGAGACTGGGAAGAGTTTGAAACAGATTGGGAAAGCGGAGCTTACGAACCAGATGGATGTATTTATTTGGATTTGAGAGATATTAACGAAAATTAAGATTTTAGGAGGAAATTAAAATGGCAAAAATATCAAAGAAAACAATAAAAGAACTTAAGGACATTTTAGACAGAGGCTGCGACTATGCCGATACTCAGACAGTTGTAACAGAATATGCAAACGAAGCACTAAAAGAAAGTGGTTGCGATATTTGTCAGTGTGCCGATGCGATGATAGTTGACTGGGATGACAAGCCAATTTGCACTGTTGAAGAATTTGCAAATATCTTCTGGGATAAAGCAGTAGAGGGCATATTAAATGTATTAAAAACACAAGAATAAGGATTTGAGAGGTAAACTGAAAGTTAAGATTGAGGTGCGAAATGTCACAAGAAGAAAAATATAAGTTGGCGTTATTTGCAGTTATCCGTAACAGTACAGTGATGCCACAAGGTGTTAAACTCGGGAAAACTATGCACGAAATAAACACAATGGCCGTTGCGGTGATGGCAAATATTATGGAGTCATGTGATTTTGAAAAGCTGAAAGAATCATATGAGTCTGTGTAAAACTGAAATTTGATTAAGGAGGCCGAGATGAAAGTGAAGATAGAACCAAGGAAGTCTACTGATCGGGGCGGATACTACTGTATGCCACTTTGTTCCAACGTCCCGAAAGGCAAGCCAGGGTGGAGGCTTACAACTTGTCCGGAGTGTGGAGCGAAATGCTGGCGGATCCCGCTGGCTGATATCGTGGAAGAACAGGGCGCTAAGGGATTGTGTACGATGTGCGCACTAAAGAAAGGAGTGAAGGTGGGGACTAACGATGATGAAAAAGAATGAGATATTCAAGAACAAAGAAGGATACACAAATAAGGTTGCGGGTGCGGCCATCACTGCGGCTGACCAGCCACCAGCGGAGGTCGTACGTTTCCGGAAGATGGTAAAGATTATGTGTGAAGCTGGAGATTTACGAGTGCTTGGAAAAATCACGATTGTAGACAAAAAGGGAAGGCACTGGTAACAGCTGAATCCTTCGGTGAGGGGAGGTGAAAAATTATGCTTATGACAGCGAGCGTGTTGCTTATTGTTGCGGACATTTTGCTGATTATGCTGGAAATATTGCTTTTAAAAGGGATGCGTACCAAAAAGGCAAAGAGCGAAGAAAATGGGATGTATGATGTCGAAATGGTATCAGACAGCGTAAGAGAAAAAATCGCAAGAATAGAGACAAGAATAGAAAAAGAAGTGGGGGTGGGATGTAGCCAGGAAGAACTGGCACAGATGAGAGCTGAGGCGAGAAGAAGAAAGAAACGGGAGGAAGAACGATGACAACAAAGGAATACCTGTCGCAGATCTATCTGCTGAATGTGAAGGTGAAGACGAAACGGCAGCAGGCAGCAGAACTCAGAAACAGCATTGCGGGGATTTCCGGAATCGACTATACCGGGATAAAGGTGCAGACAACTCCGACTCCGAAGATGCAGGAAGCAATTGACCGGCTGATAAGTCTGGAAGAAAGAATCGCACAAGAGATTTTAGAAATGGAGCAGAAAAAGGAAAAAATCGTCAGCCAGATCAATCGCCTGAGAAGTCCGCTACATATCCAGATCTTAAAGATGCGGTATCTTGATTTCTTTGGGTGGGAAGAGATTGCGGAGCGGACAAAGTATTCCGTGCGGCAGGTATACCGTTTGCATGAAAATGCACTCAGAGAGTTTCGGGAAAGAAATAAAATTTGAAATAATTTTAAAGATGTCACGAAATGTCATGGAATGTCACCTTGCACCTGTGATATAGTGTAAACTAAGCGAAAGCGAAAAATGACATAATAAATACTCCTTATTGCACACGATCCGGAACACAGAGAAGCCGGGATATAAATACTCTGAGCGGTTCGAAAGAGCCGCTTTTTTTCTGCCGTCAAACAATCTGCTGAATACGTAAAAATACGTAACAAAACACTTGACATACGTAAAAATACGTATTATAATAGAACCATGATAAGGAAAGGAGATACAAAAGATGCCAATGACACCTAAGGAGATGAAAAAGCTCCTGGAAGAAAACGGTTTCGAAGTTATCAGTCAAAATGGTTCACACATGAAACTGAAAAATCCTCAAACCGGAAGAACGGTAATCGTTCCTTATCACTCCAAAGACTTGAAGAAAGGATTGGAGCAGGCAATATTAAAACAGGCAGGGCTTAAATAGCCCTGCCACCTGAGCGGAGGTTTTGTTATGAATAGATTATTTTATCCAGCAGTTTTCCATACGGCAGAAGAAGGCGGATTCTGGGTAACATTTCCTGATATTCCGGAATGCATGACACAGGGAGATAACATGCAGCAGGCGTATGAAATGGCGGTAGATGCGCTTGGATTGTCATTAAGCACGATGGAAGAAAGAGGAGAAGCGATGCCGAAAGCCTCAACTTTGGATAAAGTGGATCCGGAAGATGGGACACTGATTATTGTCGAGTTTGATATGGCCGAATACCGAAGAAGAAATTCATCGAGAGCGGTAAAGAAAACTCTTAGTATTCCGGAATGGCTGAATGAGGCAGCGATCCGTGAGAATATCAATTTTTCACAGGTTTTACAGGAAGCGTTGACAGCGAAGTTGGGGCTTGGCTAAAAAATAATAAAAAGGGCACTCGGAAACGGGTGCTCTTTTTGTATCAAAAAGAGGGGAAAGCCTATGTTTATTATTTATTTCGAGAACCGCATGGTGATCACATATCTGCTGATCGGAATGGCAGAAGCCGGGCTCCTTGCGTATCACTGGTTTCGTCCGGGTATGACGGATAAGGAATATTGGATGATGGTCAAGTCCTGTATCTTGAACGTGTTCTTCTGGCCGGTGCTCACCACCTTTTCAGTGTTCAGCCTGATCGAGTGGATCTACTGCAAGATTACGTTTAGGATCCGGGCATGGAGAGCGAGAAGAAAGGAAAAGCAGGATGCTTAAGTCGTGTACATACTGCGGCAGAATTCATGATAAGAAATATATCTGCCCTCAGAAAAAGGAGGCCTTGAAAAAAAGGCAGGTCAAGAAAAAACAGGGGGTCTCAGATTTCTTTCATTCGTCTGCAAAGTGGACGAGAAAGAGCAAAGCAATCAGGGAACGTGACCATCATCTGTGTCAGTCATGCCTTCATGGGCTGGATGGTGCAGGCATCAGATACACACGTGATGGTCTTGGGGTCCATCACATCGTACCGATCAGTGAAGATTATGATCTGAGATTAGATGATGACAATCTGATCACACTGTGCAGGGAGTGTCACGAGAAGGCAGAGAGCGGAAGCATAACGAGAGCAGCACTGCAGGCAGCAGTGGAGGCAGGACGGTAAGAGATCAGCGAGGACAGGGCGGCATACCCCCCGGTCTGAAGCGGTCTCTTTTTTAAAAAAATGCAAGACCGACCGCCCTCCATCGAACACAAAAAATTCCCAAAACCATCGCGCCTGTATGGGCGCGCAGGCGCGGGTGTGTGCGCGGGCGCGCGCGAATAAGGAAAGGAGGCAGTTATGGGGAGACCATCAAAACCAGCGGAACTCTTGAAAAGTGAAGGAAAATCACACAGAACGAAACAGGAACTTGCGTTCCGGAAGCAGCAGGAAGAAGCCACGCTGACAGGGAAGAAACTTGAGGAACCGAGAGCAATCAAAGACCTGAAGATTGCCCATGCGACCTTCTTAAAAACGCGGCGTCTGCTTGAGGCGATCAACAAAAATGATGATCTCTACAGCGCGGCCACCTGCCGGTACTGCACCAATACGCAGAAGCTTGCGGATGCAGAGGAATCTATCAAGGTGCTGAAGGCGGAGCTTGAGGAGCTGCGGGAAAGCCGGAGCGATTACGCAGAAGACAAGGCTATCCCGGATTATTACCGGATGCTCACAAAGCTGGAGGACACGATCACGAAAAAAGAGCAGCTTGCGGCCGGGATCCGGAAGGAACTGACGGACTTTGAAAAAGAAAACTGTATGACGATTGCATCATCCCTCCGATCAATCGCAAAGCAGCCGGAAAAGAAGGCAAATCCGCTCCTGGAAGCGCTGGCAAATGCTTAGAGATGGAAAGGCTTACGCTTATGCGGTGTGGGCGGTGGCCGAGACGGAGGGAAAGGTTCCGCAATATGTAAAACGGCAGTGCCAGAGCTGGATCAATATCGTGGATAATAAGGATTCGGACGCGGTCGTGGATGAGAGAGCGTACCAGAAGATCTGTAAGCTCATGAAACTCATGGTTCATCCGGATCTGCACTGTTCGATCTACGAGGGACTGGAAGACTATGCATGGCTTTTTATCACAGCGACGCTGTGCACGAAGTGCCGGGACGCGGATGAGAGATATTACATCACGGCGCTGTTGGAGATTGCCAGAAAAAACTTTAAAACCTTTAATTCAGCGGTGATCTTCATCGTCTTGATGCTGACAGAACCGGCATTCAGCCGTTTTTTCTCGGTTGCTCCGGATCTGTCTCTGTCCTCCGAGCTGAAGCTTGCGATCCGCAAGATCATAAAGTCTTCACCGGCACTGATCGATGAAGTGGATCCGGCGTTTAAGATTCTTCGGTCGCAGATCATCTGCAAACTCAATGATAACGAGTACACGCCGCTAGCATACAGTCAGGACACCATGGATGGTAAGTTGGCAAATGCGTTTCTCGCGGATGAGGCGGGCGCTCTGGATGACTATCCGGTGGAAGCCATGCGATCCTCTCAGATTACGCTCCGGAATAAGCTGGGAATCATCATCAGCACGCAGTACCCAAACGATAATAACGTCATGATTGATGAGATCGACGCTGCAAAGAAATCTCTGGACGGGCTTCTGGACGACAAGCGGATCTTCAGCCTGCTTTATGAGCCGGATGACGATTTGAAACAGGGAGACTTGTGGCAGTCCGATGATCGTTGCATCTACCAGAGCAATCCGGTAGCAGTCGCACATCAGGAGATCTTCGATGCCATCAGAAAAAAGCGTCTTATGGCGACTTTGTACGAGAATAAACGGGAGAATTATCTCTGCAAACACAACAATATTCTCTACAAGGGACTGGGAACGGAAGGATACATCGATATCCAGAAAGTGAAGCTGTGCGTAAGAAAAGATGATCCGGAATGGTGGCGTGGCCGCCGTGTCTGGGCGGGACTGGACCTGTCCCAGACGGACGATAATACGTCTGTAGCGATGGTTACAGAAGAAGATGATATCGTCTATGCGAGAGTGATGGGATTCCTTCCGGAGGGCAGGATCGAGTTTAAATCTGCGAAGGAAAAACTGGACTATAACCGGATGATCCGGAATGGAAACTGTATTGCATGTGGAGATGAGGTGATTGATTATGCGGAAGTTGAACGATACATCTTAGGGCTTGAGGACAAATTTGGCGTGGAACTGATGCAGGTAGGCTATGACCGGTGGAACGCGCTCAGCACGGTCCAGAAGCTGGAAGAGGCGGGGATCACCTGCGTGGAGATCAAGCAGCATTCCTCGGTGCTCCACAGTCCGACAAAGCTTTTAAAGGAGAAGATCCTGAGCGGACAGTTTGCGTATGATGAGAACCGGCTTCTGGAGATCAATTTCCAGAATGCGAGATGTACGGAGGACACGAACCTGAACAAATATGTGAATAAAAAGAAATCATCGGGAAAAGTGGATATGGTTGTGGCAACGATCAACGCGGTGTATCTCCTGCAGCAGGACATGATGTACAATAACGGCTTTGTTGCCATGACGTTTTGAGGTAGCGATATGTGGGTAAGAGAGATGATGGAGCGGCGTGCGATGCCGAAGGGACTGGAAGACAGCAGTCTGAAGCTTACGGACGTGCTCCTCCAGGCGATAGTCGGGAAAACCACGATCGATGTGTCAAACGCGATGAGCATACCGGCGTTCGCTGGGTGTGTAAATGCCATCTGCAACACGATCGCAACGGTACCGATCTATTTGTATGAAAAAAAGAATAATGCCGTGGAACGGCGCAATGATGCGCGGGAACGTCTCTTAAACGGGGACACACGGGACACTTTGACCGGAGCTGACTTCAAACGTGCTCTGGTTTTTGATTATCTGACGGATATCGGTGGATATGCCTATATCAACCGCCGCGGAACGCACTGGCTCTCACTGAATTATGTGGAGCCGTCCAAGATCAGTATCTCAGAGAGTGTGGATCCGATCTTTAAGGACTACAGTCTGCTGGTGAACGGACGGGAGTTCCGCCCATACCAGTTTTTAAAGATGATCCGGCGGACGAAGAACGGATATAAAGGAATCAGCATCGTGGATGAGTCCAGAGATCTTCTGGGAACAGCTTATGCGTATGTGATGTTTGAGCAGAAGCTTGTGATGTCCGGAGGAACGAAAAAAGGCTTCCTTCAGGCAGAAAATAAGCTGAAGCAGGAGGAGATCAATTTACTCCGGCAGGCGTTCCGGAACCTGTATGGTTCCAACGATGAAAATATCGTGGTGTTAAACAATGGAATCAAGTTCCAGCCGGCGGCCAGCACATCGGTAGAGATGCAGCTAAACGAGAACAAGAAGACAATGAGCAATGATATCTGCAAATTATTCATGATTCCGCCGGAGATCATCAACGGGGCCGCGACGGATGCGCAGAAGAAATTGTTCATCCAGGAGGCAATTGTGCCAATTCTCAATGTGATGTGTACTTCGTTAAACCGGGATCTGCTCCTGGAAAGCGAAAAGGACACACTCTTTTTCGCTCCGGATCTGACAGAGCTGACTCAGGGAGATATCAAAGCGAGGTTTGAAGCTTGGGGAATCGCGGCGGATAAGGGAATCATGCAGATCGATGAGATCCGGAAGAAAGAGAATCTGCCGGCGCTTGAAATGCCGTTTATTAAACTTGGACTGCAGGATGTCCTGTATGATCCAAAGACTGGGAACATCTACACGCCGAATACCAATAGTTGGGGTTCTGTAAAGAAAGGTGCGGGAAAGCCGCAGGAAGGAGGTGGAGAGACATGAAAATCACGTTGAGAACGGATTCGATTGAGGTCGAAGGCTATGTGAATGCGGTCGGCCGGGATTCCAGAATGCTGATGGATGAGAACGGGTATTCGTTCCGGGAACAGATTGATCCGGGGACTTTTGCAAAAGCCCTGAGAGCGAAAGCAGATGCGCAGCAGGAGATCAGCTTACTGCTTGACCATAATCAGGGACGTGTTCTTGGAGGAACAGGAAGTAATCTGATGCTGGAAGAGGACTCCATCGGGCTTATGGCCAGAGCTACCATCACAGACCCGGAAGTGATCGAGAAGGCAAGAAACCATCAGTTACGTGGCTGGTCATTCGGTTTCCGGAGGCTGGACAGCAGGGAGGAGTACACGAGTACCTGCCGCCGGATCATCGTCACGGAGATGGATCTGGTTGAGGTTACACTGGTGGATGATCAGGCGATTCCGGCCTATGCCGGTACATCGGTACATACACGGACCGATGGAACAGAGGAGCATATTCAGACACGTGCCATGGATGGAAATGTGTATACCTATCGGGAGCAGGATGAGATCGTTCCGCCGGCACCGCCGGTTGATAACGGTAAATATTACAATATCATCAAAGAGTTAAAGGAGAGAAGCAGATGAACGAGAAAGAGCTGAGAGAAAAGAGAGACCAGATCGTGGAGCAGATGCAGGCGATCACAGACAATGCCACCAATGTGGAGAAAAGGACTCTGACGACAGAGGAGCAGCAGAAGTTTGCGGGCTTAAAGAAAGAGGTCGAGGACATCGACGCGACTCTGGAAGCGATGGAGCAGTCCAGAACCCTTTTACCGCCGGTGAAAACACCGGAGAAGAAGGAACCGGTTGAGGATATCGAAATCCGTACCTTTGCAAACATCATCAGAAACCGTGTTGACGCGAACATCACCAAGACCGCTAATGGAGCCGTGATCCCGACGACGATCGCGAAGAAGATCATCGATGTCGCAAAGGACAGATCTCCGTTATTCAAAGACGCTGAGAAGTACAATATCCGCGGCACCGTATCGATTCCGTATGTTGACACAGACAACGACAATATTACAGTGGCGTATGCGACCGAATTCACGGAGCTGGAAGCGAAGGATACGAAGCTTCTTACTGTGGATCTGAAAGGGTTCCTTGCCGGAGCACTCTGCAAAGTTTCCAGAAGCCTTTTAAACAGCACAGATCTTGACCTTACTACCTTCGTAGTCAACAAGATGGGTGCTGCCCTTGCGGACTTCCTGGACAAGCAGATCATCCAGGGGGATTCCACTCACATTACAGGACTTTCCACCGCGACTCAGATCGTTACTGCAAAAGCGGCAACAGCGATCACAGCGGATGAGCTGATCACACTCAAGAATAAACTGAAATCCGTATTCCAGGCGGGAGCTTACTGGGTTATGGCACCGGATACCTTAACCGCGGTACAGCAGTTAAAGGATGAAAACGGCAGATATCTCTTTAACGATGAGATCAAGAACGGATTTTCCGGAACGATCCTTGGAAAGCCGGTCTACACATCTGACCAGTGTCCGGGAATGGCAGCGACCAAGACTGCAATCTTTTACATCAGTCCGAAACAGGCTCTTGCGGCGAAGATTGTGGAGGACTCTGTGCAGATCTTAAACGAGAAGTACGCAACACAGCACGCGATCGGAGTCGTTGAGTGGGCGGAAGTGGACTGTAAGATCCAGAACCAGCAGGCTGTCGCTGTCCTCAAGATGGCGGCATCATAATGAGGGTGCGGGCACTCCGCAGCTTCGCAGGAAACGGGTTCGCCGGGTACAAGGGGACAGAACTTGAGGTCCCCGATGAGACCGGAGCGGACCTGATACGTGCGGGGTACGCGGAAAAAATCGAGGAAGAAACGGAAGAAGAAACGGGGAATCCGGATATTTTAGAAGCTCCGGTGGATGAGCCGATGGAAATTGTGGATAAACCGAAGAAAACCAGCAAAAAGAAGGTATGAGGTGAGTGATGAAGGCGAGTGAACTGAAAGCGGCGGATCTTGCCGGATATCTCAGAATCGAACCGGACGATCTCGATAAAACTGAGACGGTGATGCTGGAGGCGTTCTTAAATGCGGCGAGAAATTACGCGCAGAATTACACCGGCCAGACGATCGAACGCCTGGATCCACATGAAGATGTGGCGATCGCGGTTCTTTGTCTGGCAGGGGATCTGTATACGAACCGTGATATGTATACGCAGTTAAAGGGCACCGGAAACAGCGTACAAAACCAGACGGTGCGGAGTATCCTTAACATGTACTGCGTGAATTTTGTTCCAGGGGAAAGTGATCTCCTGGGAGAGGAGGAAGGCTGATGTATCTACTGGATGCTGGACGGCTGAAAAAGAGAATTTCCATTTACGGATACCAGGAAGTTACCGACGATCTTGGCCAGAAAAGTACCAGGATCGTAAAGAAAGCTTCTGTATGGGCGGAGATCAAACCGGTTCGTGGCATGGAGTTCCTGGAATATTACCGGGATGCGAATGAGCTGCAGTATAAGATCACGATCCGGTACCGGGATGGACTCACGGAGAAGGATGTTATTGTCCGGGGAAAGAAGCAGTATGAGATCAACTCCATCATCGATATTGATGAGGAGCATATCGCGCTTGAGATCTACTGTACCGAGTCGAAGGACAAGAAGATTCCGGAAATGGAGACGGCGGATGAGTGACTATGAGCTCACAGTTGACGGCCTGGACGACCTTATAAGCGATTTTAATAAAATCGTGAAGAAATACCCGGATGCGGCAGAAAAAGAACTGTATCGTCAAGGTGGGAAGTGGAGTGAGGATGTAAATGAAAAGATGCCTACATCATACGGGAAGGGAAAAGAACCGACCTTAAAAAAATGGAAGCGCACCCGTGTAAGGGATTTTAGCGGACACACACTGGAGATTGACGTCTCAAACAAGGCACCTCACTGGCATCTTATTGAGAACGGACATGAACTTTATATCACGCCAGAGCGGTACGCAGCGATGCAGGAGGGAAAACTTACTCTGAAGGGAGCCAGACATAAAGGAAAACGCCGGACAAAGGACAGTAAAGGAATGATCCATGCCGGTTTCGTTCCTGGAAAGCATTATGCGGAAAAGACCAGGAAAGAATGGCAGTCCATCTATCCGGAAAGGATCAAGAAATTTATCGATAAAATGTTAAAGGACCACAATTTATGAAGAAACCACTTTATACGATCGTGGACGTGAAGAAGACCTGTAATGAGCTTTTGCAGACTACGTTTCCAGATATCACAGTATATGGAAACGGAGTATACGACGGCTATACACGGCCTTCTTTTTTTACAGAAATATTGGAGACATCCAACAACTTAAGCCCGTATCAGCGCTCCCGTGGGTATTCCTACAAAATCACGTATTTTGAAACAACTCACGATGAGAAGCGCTGTTTGGAGATCTATGAAGAGATCCTGTATGTGTTCGGCATCGATGTGACGATCCGGACGGACGAACGGAAGATACGTCTTCTGGTAGACAGTATCGATTTCCAGTGGATCGACACGAATGCGGACAAGATGCAGATCACCATCGATTTTGCGGATACTGTGCAGATCGGCGGAAGAACCGAGACGGAAGACATCGCGGAATCCTGCGAGACCGTGGTCAGAAAGGAAAGTGAGGGAGAATAATGGGACTTGGAGTACCAAGCGTAAACATTGCGTTTATTGAGCAGTCGATCACTGCGATCCAGAGGGGAGAAAGAGGCATCATTGCCATGATCCTTACGGATGCGGGGATGGACGATAAGAGTTCTTTTACGGTGTTTGATGTGTCAGACATCCCGGAAGGGCTGAGTGAGGTGAATAAGCAGCAGCTGAAGTTTGCCCTGATGGGATATCAGACAGCGCCGAGAAAGATCATCGGATACTGTATGAAGACATCGGCGGGATATACAGATGCCTTAAAATGGGCGGCAACCCAGAAGTTTAACTATCTGGTAGCAACAACGGCAGAAACGGATGAGAAGACCCAGGACATTGTATCCTGGATCAAATCCCAGAGAACCAACAACCACATGACATACAAGGCGGTACTCTCCAATACCGCGGCGGACTGTGAGGCAATTGTAAACCTGACTTCCGGAGCAACAATGGGGGACACTGCGTACACCGCGGAACAGTTGTGCTCCAGGGTGGCTGGTATTATCTGCGGCACACCGCTTACCATGTCCTGCACCTATGCGCCGCTTACGGAAATGTCTGACTGTGACCGGCTCACAGAAACGGAGCTGTCGGCAGCAGTGAACCGTGGAGAGCTGAAATTCATGTGGGATGGAGAAAAGGTCAAGCTGTGCCGCGGAGTCAATTCCTTCGTCACGACAGCGGACGGAAAGGGTGAGTCCTACCAGAAGATTAAGATCATGGACGCGATGGACATGATCGCGGATGATATCCGGCTGACCGCCCAGGACAGCTATATCGGAAAATATGCGAACTCCTACGATAACAAGTGCCTTCTGGTGACGGCCATCAACGGATATTTCAACACCTTAATTTCCGATAAGGTTCTGGGATCCGGAAGCTGCAAGATCAACGTGGAGGCACAGAGGAACTTCTTTGTATCACAAGGAGGAAAACTTGTGATCGATGGCGAAACGGTCAATGTGGAAGATTGCTCCGATGATGATATCAAGCGAGGAAACACGAAATCAAAGGTATTTCTGCGGGCAGATATCTCCATTCTGGATGCGATCGAGGACATTGAGCTGCCGATTTATATTGGGTAAGGAGGGAATAACGGATGAATGGATATACATCGGACCAGGTATATAACGGCACCTATGGAGAGGTATGGGTCAATGGAAACTATCTGGCAGAGACCAAGAGCTTCCGCGCTGAAGTCAATTGTAACTATGAGGCGGTGCCTCAGGCCAGAGACCTGATGGATGGTCAGAAGCTGACAGGTCTGGAAGGTCAGGGCGAACTTGTACTGCACAAGGTATCTTCGTATGTGATGAATCTGCTTTCCAAATCTTTGAAAGCCGGAAAAGTCCCGGATATTACGATTATCGGAAAAATCGACGATCCGAGTGCAATCGGACAGGAACGGATTGCGCTGTATCATTGCAAATTCGCAAAGATGATTCTGGCAGACTGGGAACGTAAGAAGATCGGAGAAGAGTCCTACTCCTTCACATTTGAGAAGTGGGATATCTTAGATTCTACAAAATAGGGAGGAATATACCATGAATATTGTTGATTTACTGTTAAAACTGGATTGCGGAACACTTACGATTGCACCGACAAAGAAAGTGAGAATCAAAAGACTCTCAGAAATGGCGGGAGAAGATGTGTACTTCACCGTGAAAGCCATTCCTGGAAGACGGTTTACGGAACTCTCAGAGTCGATTTATGGAGATGACGGAGAGGTCGAGGTAGGAAAAGCCTACGATGCAAACCTGATGATTGATGTGGAAGGCATCGTTGAACCGGATTTAAGGAACGCTGATCTTTTAAAGCACTATGGATGCGTAACACCGAAGGATCTTGCTGAAAAACTTCTGAACGGCGGAGAAATCACAAAAATTTCCAGCGTGATTGCGGATCTTTCCGGATATGGAAAGGATAAGGAGAACGAAATAAAAAACTCATCTACACGGACAACGAAGTAAACACCGCCTACTTGTTATTCCGTGATAAGAATTGGACGCCCTCAGATTACTACGGACTCCCGGAAGGAGAACGCAGGATCGTGAGGGTGTTTTTGCAGCAGGAAATGAAGGAACGTAAGGACGAGCAGGACAGAATCAGGAGGATGACCAATGGCAAGTAGAGTGATCGATGTCGCATTGAAGCTGCGCGATGCATTTACCGGACCGATGAAAGGTGCAATTTCCTCCCTGACTTCCTTCGATAAAGAAGGCACGAGAGTCCGGAAGAGCGTGGAAAAGGTCGGAAAGGGGATCGCAGGTGTTGGAACCGCTATGACAGCGGCGGTGACGGTCCCACTTGCCGGTCTTGCCACGGCATCGGCAGCAAAGTTCGGTGAAGTGGACAAGTCCTTGAAACTGGTTCAGCAGACGATGGGATCCACGGACGAACAGGCGAAAGTGCTGGAAGGAGCAATTAAAAAAGCCGCCGCAAATTCTGTTTATGGAATGCAGGACGCCGCGGATGCGGCATTAAATTACGCGCGTCAGGGATTCAGCGCTACACAGGCGGCGGATATGATCGCTCCAGCGATGAATCTTGCAGCGGGAACCGCGACGGATCTGGCAACGGTTACGGGCGGTGTCGGCAACGCGATGAAGATCTTTGCGGATCAGGGACTGGAAGCTGAGTCAGCCGCGAATATGCTGGCAAAGGCGCAGGCCCAGGCAAATACCACGGTGACAGATCTTTTCGAAGCGATGTCCACGGCCGGACCGATGCTTGAATCTGTGGGGTGGAGTTTTAAGGACCTTGCGGTGGTCACAGACGTGTTTGGTGACGCCGGTATCTCCGGATCCGAGGGAGCGACAGCGTTAAAGACCGGACTTGCCCGGTTGGCATCACCTGCCGCGGATGGAGCTGCAGCGATGAAGAAGCTGAACCTGCAGTTCTTCGACTCGACGGGCAAGATGGATGATCTTCAGACAATGCAGAAGAAGCTGCATGAAAGCTTTGCTGGTCTGAGTGATCAGGAACGCATGTCGGCGGCTGCGGCTATCTTTGGACAGAACCAGATGGGAAAATGGCTGACTCTGATTAATGCGGCACCGGAGACCTTTGCACAGTATTCGAAAGGACTGGAGGATTCCGGAGGAGCAGCGAAAGCGATGGCGGATGCGTTGCTGTCCGGTCCGGGCGGTGCGGTCGAGAAACTGAAATCATCGTTTGATGTTCTCCAGTATACGATCGGTGGGACGGTTGCAACGGCCTTTATGCCATTCATCGAAAAAGCCACGACGCTCCTGGATACATTCAACAACATGGATGAGTCCCAACGGGTACAGATCATCCGGTGGGCGGCAATTGCCGCGGCCATGGGACCGGGCTTGGTGATCTTCGGAAAAATGGTTACTGGAGCAGCAGGAGTATTCCGTGGGATATCGATGATCAACAAGGCCGGGGGCGCTATGAAGCTGATTCTGGGGGCGGTGTCTTCACCGGCCGCGGGTGTGGTTGTAGCGTTACTGGCTATCGTGGCGGTCATTGCTGTGATCGTTACCCACATCGATCAGTTTAAGGCTGCGTGGGGAGCAATGGGATCTGAAATCTCTCCGGAGGTGGCGGAATTGAAAAATGCGTTTGTATCGCTTATGCAGCAAATGCAGCCATTTGCAAGCTTTGCTTCAGGCGCTTTTGTCGCAGCGGTGCTGGGCGGTTTCCAAGGAATGGGAACAGGAATCGGAATCGTGATTCAAGGAATTACGATCGCCGTGCAGGGGCTGACGACGTTGTTTGGCGGTATTGCGATGGTGATCCAGGGAATTACAAACGGAGATCTTGGAACGGCGCTGGACGGCTTGAAAACAGTATTCAGCGGAGCTTTTGAGTTCATTTGTGGAATGATCCAGACCACCGTCGGTGCAATTGGAACGATTGCAGGAGCGGTCAAAGGTGCGGTATCTGCAGTTGGCAGCTTTGCATCCGGAAAGAAAAAGAGTAAGATCCCGGAAAATGCACATGGAACACCACGCTGGGGCGGAGGAATCACCCGCGTAAATGAGAAGGGCGGCGAGATCATGGATCTTCCGTCCGGAACGCGGATTATTCCGCATGATGCGTCTCGTAATACTCCGATCGGCGGGAATATCAACATTGCGAAGGTGGCGGATACGATCGTAGTCCGGGAAGATGCGGACATTGACAAGATCGGAGATGCAATCGTCCGGAAGATCCAGGCAGCAGGAGGAAGAACAGGAGGTTACAGCTACAGTGGAGATATGGCTTAAAGGTTCAAAGAATTTTCGGTTCCCGATCAACCCGTCGGAGTACACCGTAACATCAGAACATGGAAGCGAAACAGTAGATGTCAACGCCCTGGGAGAAATTGACTTGGGAGGAAAACGGAAACTTCGGAAGGTTTCGTTTTCTTCCTTCTTTCCAGCCAGGAGAGAAAGCTACAGCCAGTACGCTTCCCCATCCCCAAAGATATGTGTGGAAACGATCGAGCAGATCAAGAGTGGACCACCGGCGAAGATCGTGATCACCGGAACGCCGATCAACTTTGATTGCCGGATCCTGTCCTTTGAATGGGGAGAGGGCGATGGAAGCGGTGACATCCGGTTCTCGATTTCTCTCCAGGAACATAGGGCAGTGAGCGTTAAGGCATCTGCAGTGGTAACGTTATCGTCCCTGGAAGGCGCCGGAACGACGGTGGATGGGAATGGAGTGGCGAGAACACAGCCGGAGCAGGCTGCAAAGACCTACACCGTGAAGTCCGGAGACTGCCTGAGCGCGATTGCCAGGAAGATGACAGGATCCGCAGACTGGAGGGCACTGTATAACGCAAATAAGAGCGTGATCGGTGGGAATCCGAACCTGATCAAGCCGGGACAGGTCCTTACGATCCCATAACAGGAGGAAATCATGGTTGTAATGCTGATAAAGCCAAAGGATAACATCCAGTATGATATCACAGAGGCATGTCCATCATATTCCTGGTCCGGATCCGCCTCGGAAGCGGTTCGGAGCTTTTCGTTCGAATACCTAAATGCTCCGTATGATAATACCCTGCGCCTTCCGCAGGTAGTCACCGGGGACTTTGTTTCCCTCACAGATGATCGTCAGGGGGAGGTCTTTTACGGGCAGATCTATGGCGTTGAAAAGAGCAGCCAGATCGGAACGATTACCTACACAGCCGTGGATGCGATGAAACATCTGCTTGAGTCAAATGTCCGGGAAGTATACCGGAATATGACACCGGAAGCGATTGCGACAAAGGTATGTGCTGACGCCCAGGTCCCGATCCGTTACCTGTATCCGACAGGAATCAATATCAATTCGATGATCTGCAACGAAAAGACCATGTACGATGTCATCATGGCAGCATATACGAAGGCACATAAGATCACCGGGGACAAATACTTTGCGATGATCTACAAGCGTGGTCTGGGCGTATACAAGGCGGAATGGATTGTTTCTAACTTTACCTTATCTGACTCCGATAATATCTTTTCATCAGATATTCAGGAGACTATGGACGAGATCAAGAATCAGGTCCTGATCTTTAATGAGAAAGGAAAACGAATCGGAGAGGTGAAGGACGATACCTCTCTATCAGACTTCGGCGTCTTCCAGGAAGTTTACACGAAAGAAAAGGGAGTAGATGCGGTAACAGCGGCGAAAGGCATGCTGAAAACACTCCCATCCCAGACGATCAAGCTTACCGCAATAGGGGATATTAACTGTCTGTCCTGTTATTACGTGATCGTAAATGATGGGGCAACGGGACTTTCCGGTCGTTACTGGATCGCGTCAGACAAGCATACCTGGGATGCTGACGGAAATTATACGATGGAGTTGGAGCTGCGTTTTGAAGCGCTCATGACAGAAAAAGAGGCAGAGGAAGAAAAGGCTAAAAAGAAAGGATGAGGCTTATGGCGTGGGATGCGGACATGATACAGCTTATGAAGCAGCAGGGGCAGAGCGGAAGTCTGCCGGGCATTGCCCTGGCAACGATGACAGGGCCGAAGTCCTGCAAATTGAAAGATGGTATGGAACTTGGACCAGGGGAACTGAAATTTGCAGAACATCTGGTCAATCCGCTGGCGGTTAAAGTTGCCGGGCATTGTCCGGCAGATGGTGAGCTGCAGGATAAGACACAGTATATTTCAGCATTGAAAGCTGGTGATACAGTGGCAGTGTATCAGCTGTCAGATTCTGAGGTACTCATTTTAGAAAAGATGGTGAGCGTATGAGCATACTTCCAAGTTTTATGATGACGGTGGCCAGCGAGGTGCAGAAGGAAACGGTTCTGGAGATTCCGAAAGAATATGGCATCAATTTCAAGACCGGCCAGCTTACCGGAAAGATTGTGGAAGGAAAAGAAGCCATCAAGGTATGGATCTGGAACTGCCTGAAGACGCAGCGTTTCCGGTATCCGATTTATTCCTGGGATTACGGGGCAGATCTGGAGCAGTACATTGGACACACCGTGTCAGAGGAATATTTGAACACGGATGGTGAAAGTGAGATCAAAGAGGCGTTGATGGTGAATCCGTATATCGAAGGAATCAGTGACTTTTCTGCTGAGGTACAGAAAGAACATTTGACCTTGTCTTTTAAAGTAGAGACTAAGTTTGGAGAGATGGAGGTGGAGCAGAGTGTATGAGGATAAGACTTATGCGTCAATCTTATCGGATGCTCAGAAGGAGACCGGTGCTGGAGTGCAGACGGGGGAAGGATGGCTGGTCGGAAACGCGTTATCGGCGTTAGCTTATGAAGCGGAAAAGCTGTATATCCAGATGGATTATATCTGCAAACAGAATCATGCGGATACGGCAGACCTCGATGAGCTTGTAAAAATTGCGCGGGATCGAGGAATCTATCGAAAGACGGCCACGAACGCGGAAGTGCTTGTTGAAGCAAACTGCACGGTGCCGATCGGCAGTAGATTTTATCTGAAATCATTCCATTATGCTGTGACAGAGACAATCAATGAAGGTAAGTTCCAGTATCGAGCCGTATGCGAAGAAGCTGGAACAGGGCCGAATGGACTTACAGGAGAACTAACGGCGATCGATCATGTAGACGAACTTGAAACTGCGGAAATTAAGGAGATTCTGATTAACGGGTCAGATGATGAGACTCGGGACAGCCTGTATACCAGGTATTTACAAAGCTTTTCGATGGAGTCATTTGGTGGCAACATCGCACAGTATAAAGAACAGGTGGGAGCAATCTCCGGTGTTGGTGGATGTAAAGTGGAACCAGTCTGGAATGGTCCGGGGACAGTGAAAGTCGTTGTGATCAGTTCTGTGTTTGGAACGTGTTCTGAGTATTTGATTAAACAGATCCAGGAGGCAGCAGTTCCGGCCGAAGGTGGCAGTGGGTACGGATTTGCCCCGATCGATCATGCCGTTACGGTTGAGTCGGTGGAGGCCGTGAAGGTCAATGTTGTGACAAAGATATCCTACATGAGCGGGTATAACTGGAACAGCATTGGAGCAGCGGTAAAGAAAAAAATTGCAGAATACCTGGAATCAATCGCCGCGGAATGGAAAAACGGAGATGAGTCCACAAAATCCACAATCTATATATCGAAGCTCCAGGCAGCAGTGCTGGATGTAGAGGGTGTCGTGGATATTTCTGCGACAACGCTGAATGGGTCCAGCGCAAACCTCGTTTTAAATTGGAATCAGATTCCGGTCTTAGGAGAGGTGACAGCACAGTGAATGAATTTTTAATGCCGAATGTGATCCATTATTTTCCTACGCATATTGCAGACATAGAGGAATTTAAAAGGATTGCGAAGGTGTACGATGCTCAGTTAAAACAGGTCTGGGTTGAACTGGATCGAATGGAAGATAACAGACATTTTGACAGCATGGAGGCATCGGAGTGTACGTACTGGGAAAAGATCATGCAGATCAACCTGACCGGAGAGGAGACGCTGGAGGATCGTCGAAGGAACATAAAAGGACGATGGGTATCAAGCCGCCCATATACATCCAGGAAGTTTAAAGAGGTTCTGGATGCGATGGTGGGAGAGGAATACTACAAGCTTGAGATCAATCCAAAGGAAAAATATCTGAAGGTCAGTCTGATGTTAGAGGCTATTTCAAAGGATGGTTATATTTATGATCTGATGAGGGCAATGGCTCCGGCCGACATGGTTGTACAGGTTATGATCATCTTCAACCGGCATCGATCGTTTAAGCCGTATACACATGCTCAGATGGCAGCGTATACACATTATCAACTCCGAACAGCAACAGATTTTGAGACAGAGTTTAATACACAGGCACACCTGGCAACGTATCGACACAATCAGCTTTCTTCATATATGCAGTCAGCGTTGATGACACAGAAATTATAAAGGAGACAATTATGGCAACAAAAACATCGAATTATGAATTTAATAAACCGGAACAGAATGATTTCTATGACGTGGATGTCCAGAATGAAAACTGGGACAAAGTAGATGAAGAATTGTCTGAATTTGATGATTCTGGAGTTACTGAGGATATTAAAAGCTTTCCGGACTTTCTGAGTAAATTTGTGACTGGAAATAAGGTGGCCATCACGTTACGAAACCTAAAGGCAGGCCTGCAATTCGTTTTACATGCCGGACAGATCGTCAACAACTGCGTGACGGACAACGCCGGCCTGCCGCTTTCGGCGGCGCAGGGGAAGGCTTTGATGGATAAGTACACTCAATTGTATAGTGAAATGCCAATTATAGGGAAATTCACCAATAAAAAACACAAAGACATCATTAAAATTGGCTCTGTCGTAAACTCTCGCTCTGTCGTATGTGTATTTCCCAGATATAATACCCTTACTACTGTTAGGTGTATATATTCTTCGCTTGAAATTAGTGCTGGAGAAGATCAATTTCAGCTATTAGCATGGGATACCAATACGCAAAACGATTCCACATCCACAAACTTGGAAGGATACTACATTGTAATGCCAATGTTGTCTAAGTAATAGCTTTACTTTCGTTCTCGTAGCTATCAAACATAAGCAGCCATGCCACATATATATGTACATTTGTTCGTGTAGAACCATCAGATTCTGACGGATATTTTGGTACATCCGGATTTAGTATCTTATGGACGCGCACTTCAGTTAACTATGGCTGGTGTATCTTAATATCTGATAATCCCCAAATGGTAGTTTTTGGTCGGAATTCCACTGGATGGCATTGGTATGCGCCGTCGTTGACCGAAGTATCATAGCTTTGTATCGCTAAAAGTTCCGTTATTACATTTTACGATGCCGCAATCGTTAAAAGCCAAATATAATACTGCTCCGTATTTATGATTACCATATATATAACCGCATACGCAGAAATTATTACTATCAACTAAATTACAAGCAAATACCTGATTTTCTGGAAAGCTATTCCATAATCCTTTTATGGTTGTAGCATGATTACCTTCTAGATTGGATGTGCCTAATTGGGCTGTAAAAATATTTGGTAAATCATCCTTTGTTGCAGATTCGGCCCAGCCGACCCACGTGTTATTATATTTGGTATTTGTATATATTTTTGACGATGCGTACGGGACAACAATCAAAGATATCCACGAATCACTTAAATAATTTGCAATTATCATACCTCCTCTTGATGACAGAGGTGCATTCATTGCGCCAGCATCATAGTAATAAAATCCTGATGTCTTTATGCTATACAGATCCGTGATTTTCTTTACAATCGGGATCCCGGAATTACTCAAATTGTTATTTGTGGTATTCAAATCACTATACAATTGAGTGAGCAGTTGGCAGAGAAAGCCCCTATCCTTTACAATAT
>ERZ772871.431-NODE-431-length-43163-cov-6.9492_pt1 | contig 43163 bp, 62 predicted proteins | sample MGYA00511899_ERZ772871 | MGnify/ENA primary metagenome ERZ772871 (study PRJEB29015, sample SAMEA2737693) | human gut metagenome | biome: human gut; feature: human-associated habitat; material: faeces | place: China | collected 2012 ... | reverse complement strand
TCAACTAAACACAGGTTTAAAACAAAAAGAAGTCAACCGTTTTTAGGAAATGACATCACGCAAACATACCGCCCATCTACTAGAGAATCAGTTTTTAAAATTTTGACTTCGCAATTGTTTCTGCTCACTCCGGAAATCGGGATCAAAATAGTTCCAGCTGAGTAGAGTTGTCCTTTTTTTGCTCTTTCGATCGTGGCGCACTCCGAGAGCGACCTAATAATTGTTTTTCCCACTTATTAATCTCCATTACTTCCTCATAGCTAAAACCGGTTAGCTTTTTAATTTGTCCAAGAAGTTCCTTTTCCGTCTGTTTGATTTCGTCGTCTATCTGAACCAGTTCCCGGACAGAGTTTGCGAAGTCGACTGGTTCTTCTTGCTCTAATCTGTCAACGTATCGGGGAATATTGAGATTGAAATCGTTCTCTTCTAATTCGTTTGTGGAAACCAATTTCGAAAAGCCCTGGGTTGAATTCCTGCAGCGGATTGCTTCAATGACGAGCTGAACATGCTCATCAAGCATTTCATTTTGTTTTGACCGTTTCTTGAAGGACTTAGAGGCGTCAACAAATAAGGTCCCACGGTTGTTTTGTTTGCTCAGTCCCAGCAAACAAACAGGAATTGAGGTGTTCAAGAAAAGTTTGTCCGGAAGGCCGACTACGTACTCCAGAAGCCCTGCTCGGATCAAATTCTCTCTGACCGTCTTTTCTCCGTTTCCTCTGAATAAAACTCCATGAGGAAGAACGGCTATCAATTTCGCGGCATCACGCAAATGATGTAGACCATGTAACACAAATTGAAAGTCTGCATAGGATTTTGGAGCAAGACCGAAAGCCTTGTTCTCTTCGCTTTTTACTGGAGTCCATTTCACAGAGTAGGGCGGATTCATCACTACGAAATCAAATGTCCGGAACTCTGGCTCATCGGAGGAGACGGTGATAGTGGAAAATCGTTCCCCTTTGCTGAGCCGATAAACCGCTTTTAATTCTTTGGTCAAAACGTCCAGATGAAGAACTTCAGCCTCTGCGTTCCGGATAGTCAGATTTGTCAGAAGGAAGGGAATAGCACGGTCACTAAGTTCCTCAGCGTGTAAGAACGCGTCCGGAAACTTGTTCAGAATCTGTATAAGTAAGGTTCCTGTTCCGCTGCATATATCAGCAACCGACCCGGAATCCGTCATCTGAGAGGCGATAATCTGGGCGATAGAGTCAGGTGTGAAATCCTGTTTGAACTTATCCCTATCTCCATGTTCGGATTGAAACAGGTCTCTCAGGAAGTCGATTTTCAAATCTACGTTGTTAGAAACGAGGTACTCAAAAAAATGATTCTTCTCGCTCTGATTTAGGACTGTCTGTTTGAGACGATCAACTATTTTGTACGCCTCAGAACATTCAAAAAACGATTCAAAAAGTTTGGCAATTTCCATAAAAATAAAGCCGCTCAATCGACGGCTGTTTGATCAGGATGTTTTAGTAGAAGACGTTTTTTCTCTTTGGCTCGGCGAGCTACTTTGCATTGGAAGAGAAGAAGATTTCCTAACTTTTCGGCATCTTCAATATCTAAGTTCAGATAACTGGTTGAGAGACCATCGTGTCCTTTCATCCATAATGTGACAACCACTTCATCTTCGAACGGTTTCAGGTCGGAGTAGGCATCCACTTCAACGCCGATGTGGTCTACCGCCTCGGGTTCTCCTAATTCGAGGTTAGTGTCAATTTCTAACTCAATGCTGTTCTCACCATTGATTGTTTGATTGGCCAATTGTTCAATCGTTTTATTGCTGAATCTCATCTTGGTCTCCAGTTGTCTGTTTTAATTCGTTTGGTTGTGTGTACGGTCATTTCGTACAACTCTCGAAATAAGTTTTATTACCGGCGCCGGTGAAATCCTTTCGGAGAAGCTATTGGCATAAAGGCGAAAATTGTCTTCTCCCGAAGCCGCCAGGTTCTGCCTTCGTAGAAATCAACGTCATAAAAATTGAAGCCCTCGTCTATGTACCTGAATATGCAGATTTGATCCTGCTGCGGCTTGAACTCCGGATAACCGAACCATCGCTCCTCAGGCAGGTACTCGCTCTCGATATCGTCAAAGCTTCCGATTACATCCTTGGCTTTGAATACTCTGGTGTATTCATCCATGAGGGGCTCTCCAGGCAATTCGTCTCCGGTTCCAGCTTCATCCAGAGCATCGACCCAATCTTGCAAAAGACTATAAACGTCATCCTCAAAACGCTCTCTGAGCTGTTTTACGATCTTGATTTGTTCGTCTCTACCCATGTTTTCTTTCCTTTTTATAAGGGACTGGTAGTTCTTTGAATGCCTGAATCTGGGCTTGTATTTCTCCAACCCATTCACTGTCACTGCCAACTAAACCCCAACGACCGATCCGAACTTCTGATCGCTCACCGATTTTTACCGTGATGAGGTATTCACCTTCCTCCGGAGGAAGGATTTCCGGATAAGGGTTCCAAGCCTCTTGCTGGTAATCCTCGCAGAGAGAAAAGGCGGAAGAGTTGACTACAAAGGTCATCGATAAGAGTGGATTTACCTCTCTATAAAAACCGATAATCTCAGGAAACTCACGCCGATCAATGTCTGCACGGAAATTCTCGTCAATCTCTTTTTCGCTGAAGTTTCTTCTGAGAATGTTTGCAACCCTGAGGTCGTTTGGTCTCCATTTCATTGCCATATTTGTTCTCCGTACCGGTAGGCCCTCTCAGGGCTGTAATCGACATAACAGAATTGGCCCGGATAAGTGAGGCTCCGAGCCACTGCGTTCACCAGTTCCGTTGTTTTCCCATCGGCTGAAAGACGCATGGCCTTTTTGATGATCTTTGTGTTTCCATCGTCCGTAGCAGCTATGACACCGGCACAAATAGGATTGGCTGGAGCAGGTGTTGACATTCTTGATTGTGGGCGACAATGCAGAATGAAATCACACCACCTGCAAAGTCCGTCTTTGACACACTGATTGTGGTCTTTCAGGTAGGCAGCGATCTTCACAGCTGTGGGTTCGTCCGCAAGAATGTACATCCTGTTTAAAAAGTCCATATAGGACGGCCATTTTTTATCTGTCCGGAAATCTTCCCAGCACGATTTAATCTCAATGCCGCAAAGCTCCATACCGTAGCCGATTCCCAGCACGTCTAGTCGGTGCTCATAACCGTTGCGGTAAGAGATTTCCGTATTCCAAACACCGCCGGAAACAAGATTTTCATTGAAATTTAAATCTTTCTCTATCGCTTCTCGAAGTTCATTTCCCGGGTGAATACGATATTCAAACGTCCTGTGGATAGTGAATTGCGGGATTGCTTTGAAACCACGTTCTCCGAGGTAATTTTGTGCAACTTCAGTTAAAAGCCGTTCTTTTCTACCTCTTTCGGCTTGAGAGATATTGAGGATTGGTTCTTCATCATTACACATCAATTTTCTCCCAGCTCATCAATTCCAAACCATCATCGTCAAAAGGAAACAATTCACCGCAACTGGTACAGAAATCTCCATTTAAAAAAGTCAGAATTTCATACAGTTTCATTCCGTCCTCTGGATAGTTCGCAAGAACAACAATTTGTTCATAATCTTCGAATTGATGATTTCTAGGATCATCAGTGTTTTCAAGTTCGAGTCTCATTTGTCTTCCTCCGGTTGGTACGGAGCTGGGAGGGCTCTAAAAGCAATCACATCAAAATGTGCGGTTTCCCACCTTTCCAGCATGTCGAAATAGTTTTGTTGCACGTAATCCGCATCTTCGTCTTTAATTGTCACGAGGTACTCTCCGCATTCGGGAGGATTAACCTCAGGGAAGGGGTTCCAGTCGTCTGGATCGTATGCGCGAACTCGTTCTATTTCTGATTTACTGACCGATATACATCCCCATGCCCCACTTTCGCCGGGAGCGCTTTGAAATTCAAAGTTTATAGACTCGTTATAGATGTCATACTGTTCTCTTATTGCCTTCTGGACATAATCTTTCCCGCAAAGAACGTTCAGGGCGGTTTCAATATCTGGGTTCTTAAACCGATATGCGTAATTCATTGTTTTCTTCAAAAGAGGAGCCCCGATTTCGCAGGGCTCTTTGTTTAATGAATTGAGAAGGGTATACAGATCCTGATCATCGAGTTGGCCTAGACTTATCTTCCAAAATCCTTCCTTTTTTTTGAACAGTCTGCCGATTGCTGTGTCGTCTAATTTCACGACATACAATTTTTCGCCTTTAGATTCGAATTTAATTTCGCTCATAGATTGACCTCCTGGGGACAAGTTGTCCCTATGAATAAATCTTCCCTTTGGCAGCTCGCATGCTCTCCAGATTCTCAAACAGCTTAATGACGCGTTTTATTTCTTCCTCAGCATCGAGCGGACAAGAAAAGTATTGGTTATTTAGGTGAGAAAATAAAAAGGCTCCGAGGTCTTTCCCGTCAGAGAGTGCGTAAAGACTGTATTCAAGCCTGAACATAAATCCAAGATCTCCGTAATCATGGATGAAACCGACAACGAGGTTGTAACCTAGGTTTTTATTTCTGTATTTAACCTGTACCCGACCATCAACAGTCTTTAATTTGATTCCCATTTATCCCTCTCTTAGCCGCCAGTTGGTCGTAAGCTGTTCTGAAAGTCGAGTACCAGTCGGAGTATCTGTATGCCAAGAAACGATCTCCGTTTTTTGACATATTCAGTTCTGAGAAGTTCATCAGGGCTTGCATGCACTCCTCGAAAAACCTCAGGATGTGCTTGTGCAGTTCTTCTGTGATCTGATAGACGAATTCCCGCCGTTCATCACTGAAGTAGTCCTCCGACTCAATTCCCTTTTCGATGATCCTCAGGATTCCATTTGCCCGGATAAAATCCGTAGGGCTGAGCGGATGATCTTCACAAAAATCAATGGAGAACGCGGAGTACATGAGATCGAGGTCGTCTTTGTTGTATTCGAATTGTTTCATTGCATGGTCTCCGGCCCATCGTTCTCAGGAGTTTGATCCAGTACATCCAGAACTCTCAGGCAGAACTCTTTCAGCCATTCTCTTGGAAACGCAGCTAGGTAGGAATTCCCTTTGACATCGGTCATTTCCAAATAAGTCGAGCCCGAATCCTGGTTCATGAATCCCATCGAAAAAACGGCTAGGGTTCGCTCCGGAAAGTCTCCTCGTTGCAAGAATCTAACTGCTGATTGCTTGGCATCCTCTAATGCTTCCCGGGTTTTAATGTCTAGTTTTTTCATGTGATTAAGGCCCCTCATCGGGGCCTCCCTTATTGATTTACTTGTGCTCTTCGGTCTGCTGCTGAGGTTCCTGTTCGATGACTTCGGCGTCCTGAATGTCCTTGAAATCGTCAACAGAAACGGCATTGATGTCGATAACATCTGTCGGGTCGATTTTTTCCCCGGCCTCTCGTTTCGCGTCAACATTAGCCACCTGCAGGGCTTCAATTGAAACTGGCAAGTATTTGAAGAGGCGTCTGATAACCGTTTTCAGGGCCATCTGTTCAAAATACGTGTTCCAGATGTTCTTTGACTTAGCCTTCGCTTTAACAGCCTCAACCTCAGCGCGAGACATGACCTCGAACTGGTAGCCGCCACCGCGTAGGTTTGCGACCGCGTAGACAAACGTGATCGGTTTTTTGATGCGGTCGGCCTCAACACTTGGTACGTGATGAATGTCCGGATGCAGGCCGAGTTGATAATTAAAGTCGTCACCTTCGTGGACAGCAAAAGCAGAGAGGGACAAAACTTGTCCGGAGCGGCGGGCCAAATCAATCATGCCGCGGTACCCAAGAATTAACTGGCACTGGTTACCGTACGGAACAAGGTACGCTTGCCCAAGGGCAGACCCAGGTTCAAGACCAAGCTGAGCAGACTGCATGACCGCTCCGAGGAACGAGGCCGGTGTTGTATTGAGAAGGGCCGGAGTCTTTCGCAATTCGGTTGCGGCAATTCTTGCCATGCGATCGGCGCTCAAGTGTTTTGGAACGGCTAAGGCCAACTGCTTTTTGAACTGGTCAGACAGAACTTGCTGAACGATTACCGGAGCTTTTGTCTTTGGTTTTGCGACTGGTGCAGAGGGTGCGCCGACTGCTGCGGCGAGTTGATCGGAGGTACTCATAATTTTTTCCTCATATGTAAAAAGCCCCAATAAAGGGGCGGTTTATCCATCTCTTGAAAAAGTTACCTCCTGGTGCAAGTATCTAAATGTCATGCCCGCAAAGTATGACTTTTATTAACTTTTTACCAAGAGGTAACAATGCAAAAGTTTTCTTATGATGAAGCTTCAAAGATCATCCTGGAACTGATTAAGTCCAATGGAATAACTCTTCCAACGATGGGAAGTAAATACAACGTAAACAATCCTGCGCCTTCGTCTGAAGAAAGAAATAAGGACTTAGCACAAACGCAGGCTGCTTACTTGAAAGAGTTGTATGACGCTTTGACTACTTCCAGGACCGAAGAGTAATAAAGGCTCTTAACAAACTTTCTAAATAACTCGCGGGGTCTTTTATGGCCCCGTTAGTAGTTCCCTTCAAGAGAGCTTTTCTAATTTGTTTTTTCAATTTTTTCTTCATGTTCTTGCCTTTATTTGTCATGCGCACACACGCATAACGCGAGTGGTGCTTTCTTTCAGATAGTCAAAGTAATCATTCAGGTGTTCTTGCTTGAAGGAGTCGGAGTCGAAGCGCTTGGATGTCTGTGTCTTGTACGTCAAAACCTTCTTGCCGTCCAAAGTCAGAATTTCGTTGTCCTTCATGTCGATCGCGATCTTGGCTTTAACCGCGTCTTGTTGCTTCTTGAGCTCCTTAATTTCGCCATTAAGACGAGCATATTCGCCGTAGTTAATAGCCAGATCACCTTGAGCTTCGATAGCTTTACCATTTGATTTTCCATAGAGCTTCAGAACATCTTCGATATTTATCGGTTCAGGAGGCGTTTTAGTTAGAACATAGTTGTTCCAGAACGCAGAGCATTTTTCTTTGATGACTTGGAATACATCCGGGCGAGCATCAATCCAGTACATTCTGAAATCGGAACCACCGATTAAAACTGCCAGGTACATACCGCGAAGCCGAAGAATTCCGCAATACCACTGAATTTGCGTCTCGTAGTAAAGCGGGATCTCGTGCTCTGTTCTCAGGTTGTTTTGCTTGATCTCAATTTCCTGCGAAGGTCCCCAAAGATCTGCAGTGAAGGCATGGGCTGTTTTGGCCTCAAAAGCAATGTCTGTGGTGATAGGACGATTGCCATATTTGGCGATTTCTTTTTCGGTCATCTCCAGCGGACGAACTCGCTTAGCAATATCCGGATTGATAATCGCTCTGTCGATATTTGCGATTGCCCAGTCATTTTCCGGATCAACAAACTGGTGATTGACGTTTTGCAGTTTGAAGCCTGTTCTAAGTGCGAACTCCTTTGCGACAACTTGCTCTAATGTCGTCCCCCAGTAGAGGGAAGAGGTCATCTCATGTTCCGGAGAAAGTCCGAGTTTGTCGTTCCAAACGTCCAAAGGCGTCCTCCATGGGCTCAGCTGAAGCACTGCTGCTACATCAGAACCGCCGATACCTCGGCGCCGACCTTCCAGCCATTGTTGTTTGTCTTTAGTCATGTTTTTTCCTTGCGTGTTGGTGTTAATAAAAAGAACTTGGGAAATCTGTCTTTCTCTATGGATTCGTCATGAGTTCGGGGATGAACATCAGAAGAATGAGAACGGCGAAGAATAGGGCGCAGGCAAAAGCCACCAGAAAGACGTTCTCGCCGTCTTCCGTCTTGGCTTTCAGGACTCGTCCGATGACCGTTAACAACAAAACCCAACCCGCTGTGAAAACTGCTAACTGGATTCCATTCATGCCTCTCATGATGTTTTCTCCATGAAAAAAGCCCCGTCGGAGGGGCTCTAAATATTTATCTATGTAAAAAAGACCACAAACTGAACTAGTTGTTGCGGCTGATTATTTTCATGATCACTTCGCCAGTCTCTCTTCTCGTCTCTCTGAGATAAAAATTGATTGCTCTGAGTTGATCAATGTCTGAGCAGTCATTTGCGTATGGAGTAGACCTTAAAAGCGTTATAACTTCAGTGATTTGCTGCTCAATGCTGAATACTTTTTGTCTTGCATCTTCCAGCGTTAGGATTGTTTTGAAGTCTTCTTTTTTAATCTTTATCATCTGACGTTTCCTATTAAAAAAGACCACATTCAAAAGCTCCCCTGAGCGCAAAAAACTGGAACTAACAAAAATTGGTAAAGCCCGAGGAGCTTATGAACGTAGTCTTGAGTTATTAGGAATTTCCTAATAACTGAGATGCTCGTCTTTCCGAGCCGCCAGGGTTTTTGCACGTTCAACACGGATCCCTCTCACCCTAACCGCTATGCGCCTGAACGTCGGTAGTGGAGTGAAGCTCTTCCATCATCTCCACCGGCACTGGTACTCTTGGGAAGAGCCGTATTCTTTATCTGAATTTACCTTCAGCCAGGTTCATGAGACGTTCGGACTCCTCGCTGAAAAAGCTATTTATTTCGTCAAGTTTCTTTTGAAGAGACTCGTCCGCAAGCTGGCAATTTTTGAGCTCATACTCAAAATCGTTAATCAGTTCGGCAATCTGTTCAGCTTTCCCGGAACACTTCAGAGCGTCCTCAACGTCTGAGTAATCCCGTTTTTCAATTACAAGCCTTTCCATTTACATCTCCTTTATGGTCAATTCATTCAGAAACCTCTTCCGCTGCCGTTCAGTGAACAGAAACAAGGGATTTGGCAGAAAAGAGGTTTGTGGATGAACTTGTTCAAAAAATGTACAAGTTGGAGTGCCGTCTATAATGAGGTCTGACGGACTGGATCAGGTTGACCCTAGTGATCTTCCCCAGACGGAATGCAGTGTGAGAACACTGAGAAATGCGTCCCAGTGGCGGGCGCCGGAAACTGTCCTAGAGGCAGGCCGGCGCTTTTGATTTTTCAACAGTACCGGCGCAGGTAGTTGTAGATTTCATCGACTTCCCAGCCGCGGCCGAACATCATTGCGTAGTCCCAGCAGTTTCCATAATCGAACTCATTTCGCTCGGCTAGCTTGTCGCAATACGCTTTGGCAGCTCTTTTCTGTTCGAGTAATTCGAGCCTTTGCTTTTCCGTTAATTTCTTCGGTTTTTCCATTTTTATCTCCTCAAAAAAACAAAAACTCCCTCCGGAGTTGTGACACGCTAGGACGGATATTCAGGAGATCCGGAGGAAGTTTTTGTTTGCGCTCTACAGTTTCTCTTGCGAGAGCGCTTAGCTCACCCGGCTTACGATGCCGAGCCGCCTGAGTTGCTGTTCTTGGTTTTCATTTCCTCGTTTGGTTGGTTTCTCGGGACCTCAACGCAGGTTTGCTGTTCTTGATACTGCGTGCATCTCAAATGCCTTTATTTGTCAGAGGTCTCTAGCTGAAAAGTGTTTCGTGGCTACCGTTTGCCTTACTCATTCACTTCACTGACTGCTGGTGTTCGATTGTGTGTCTTCGCGTGACCAGCACCGCCTGCATCGGCCGTTTCGAATTTTTGCGCTCACAGACTCTGCTGCTGTCTGCTGCGTCCGGGTTTAGTACTCCATGGCCCGGATTCTGAAATTGTTTACCTTAGAGGAACATCGTCTTGTCCTATAAATTTGATAAGCAAATATTACCATATAGGTAATAAAAGATGCAATCAATTAGGTTAGTTTTTTGTTACCAAGACGATAAGAATTTTTAATCAGAGGGTTTGTTGTTTTTTGGGGACAAAAAAAAAGACCGCCGAAGCGGTCTCTAATTTTTCAGATGCTTAGAGGAATTTTCTGGAGATTTTTACATCGACAAAATTCATCGGCTGTATTGGATAAGTCCATGGACCTTTATATTTTTTGAACTCTTCAAAAAGCTCTTCTTCTCCATCGAATAAGGCTCTCATTGATGTCTCAAATTCTCCAAGGCTAACTATAGTTAACTCATCCGTGTAGTGATAAGTTCGCCTCCAAAGTAAGTCAAGAAAAAGACGAAAGATTTGTTCTTGCGTTGGATTGTCTAAGTCCACATTGTCCCAAACAGGCCAGGGAAGACTGTCACATTTTTTCAGAATCGGATACCAAAACTCCCATTCATCCCAAGTCCAGTCGCCATTTGTAATTAAGTCAGGGAGCGGTTTTTTCTTATCAATCAGTGAAATGACACTCAAATCTTTTCCCATTCTTTGGAAGATTTTTCGCTTGAATTCTTTTCTTTGTTCTCTTGTGAGTCCTCTTATGTGATTCAAAGATAGGTCTATTACGAAATCAAAATGACTTTTGGTAGGCGGTCCTCCGTTAAATTCTTTCTTTTTTGTGTAAACATCTTTGTATGTGAGTTCCTCAGGAACCGTCTCTTCAATTCCTACCGATTCGACTTCGCCCTCTTTAAAGGTTTTTGTATTAACCTGAGAGCGAAACGATCTTAAAAAATCAAAAATCCCCATGTATTCTCCTTTTTGGAATAGCTGCTATTAAACAAGTGAGATTTTTTAATCGTATCTTTTGAGGTTCATTGAATTAACTACTCGTCCCAGGACTTGTAGTCTAAATTCGACTTCTTTAAGCGGAATTTCGAAGGGTCTGTAAAGGGAGTTGTCCGAAATAAAGAGAACAGCTCCGGGGATGCGCTGAACGCGCTTTACATACAAGTCTCCATCCACTAGAACGCAAAAAACACCGTCCCGCTTAAGATCTCTGTCTTGGCGGTCTACCACAATCAAATCGCCATTTCTAAAGGTTGGCTCCATTGAATCACCAGAGGCGGTTATGAGTTCATATCCTTGCTCTCTAATCTTGCTAATGTTTTCTTGGAACCAAGGACGTGAGACCTGGATTTGTTCAACAAAGGCCTCATCCTCATAATTCTGAACCCCGGCGGACCCGCAGCAGGCTTGGATGTTGATTCTTTTCAAGTTGATGATGTTGTCATCTGGCCAATCGTCTGGAGTGTGGTTGGTATCCATCCAGCCATAGCTAAGCCCCAATTTTTCTTCGATATCGCGGGCCAGCTTGTCGCCCATTTCATAAAACGTTCCGTTTCCTCTGTCAGATCGATTTCTTATCTGGCCGAGCGAAGGATGATTCCGTTTCCTGCCTAACTGTTCGTTTAGCTCTGCCAGGGAACCGGCTCTAGTAACAAGTGTGTTCAAGTTGTCTCGACGAATTTCAGCAACTGTTTTCATGATTATCTCCTTAGGCACAGATTACCAAATTGATAATTGACACTTACCAATTAGATAATGATAAAATCTAACCAAATAGGTAATGGTGGTTTTTATGAAACTTGCTGAATTTTTTGAATTGACTGGGGCTCCGTCTAAGAAGGCATTGGCCGATTATTTAGGTGTTCCAGCCTCAAATATTTCAAATTGGATTAGGAATGAACGTCCTATTCCTTCCCGTCACTGCGCAAAAATCGAACAGTTCACGAAAGGTGCAGTGAAGATGGAAGAGCTCCGGCCTGATTTTCCTTGGGATGATGCAAAGAGAGTTATTGCCGATCGGATTTCTTCCGTTTGAATAGGAGCGCTAAAAAATGCGTAAATATTCGAGCATTACACCCAAATTCTGGATAGGGAAGACTGGTCGGAAACTGAGAGGCGATATTTCGGCCAAATTGGTTGCGGCTTATCTGCTCTCTTGTCCGAACAATGACATGACCGGAGTCTTTTATTGTCCGCTGTGTCAAATCTCAGCAGAAACTGGTCTCCCGTTAGAAGCCCCTTCGGTGCCCCTTCCGAGCCCCTTCCAAGGTCCTTTAAAGGGTATTCGAGAGGCTTTAGAGACCCTTCAAAGGGAAGATTTCGCCATTTACGACTATGAAAGCGAGTATGTGTTCGTCAAAAAGATGGCGCTATTCCAGATCGCACCGGAACTAAAGCCAACAGACAAGAGAGTAACGGGCATTAGGACAGCTATCGAATCCATGCCTGATAACTTTAAGCACTTGTTTATTAAAGAATATAACGAGTGTTTTAATCTTGGTTTCAAGAATATTCCTTCACCCGAAATTCAAGAATTCGGCGTTCAGACACAAGAAGGAGACGAGCTCCCATCAAGCCCCATAGAAGCCCCTTCTAAGGCCCTCCGAAGCCAAGAACAAGAACAAGAACAAGAACAAGAAACATATACACGCACCGAAAACAACGAAAAACAGTCGGAACTTGCAGAAAATTTCGCGGGGCGTGAGTGTGAAAAACCAGTTTCTCTAAAAACAGAAGCCATTGAGGAAGAACTTCCGCTTGAAGAGCGGGAGGCAAGTGTTTCCAAAAAGGAAATAGTTGAATCGAAGCCAAAAAAGGAAGTCAAGACACAACGCCTCCAGAAACCTGAGGAACTGACTGACGAGTTTTGGCAGGACTTTTTTACTTATCGAAAGCAAAAGAAGGCGCCGGTAACAGAAAGAGTTATTTCGCTTCTTCGTAAAGAAGCCAAAAAAGCTGGCTGGACGTTGGAGGAAGTCATCAATGAAATGATGGTTCGCAACTGGACGGGATTCAAGGCTGATTGGGTTAAAGATGATTGGAAAGATCCAAATGCTCATTGGGTCTCAGCAGCCGAATACAACAAAGAGCTTCCTCCCGTCACGTATTCAACTGGTGCCAAAACCAAGTTTGTAGAGAGGCTCCATGCAGGCATGAGAGCCTACGACATCAAAGACCTTCCCAACAATAAGGAGCAGAGATGATGTTTGCCGCTGCTGCCGTTGTTCGAGACGATCAGGGTAGAACGTTTTACGAGCATCCGGACGCATTTACGACTACCCAGTTGGTCTTTTTTCCACGTCTGACTGACAGTGAGCTAGCTCTCTATCAGGCTGATGCGATCTACGAAGATGAAATTGAGGTGTTGCCCAGAAGACGGCCACAAGTTCCGACGGTGCTGTTTTCGTTCTGTGATGAGCCTAATCACATTAAGGCCGAATTTCTCCGAGGAAAGACTGTCCTGATCGACTTTATCGACGTTGACGATACGCCGGAGCTCAGAGAAACCGTCCGCCGATGGATGCTTGAAATCCCTAAAGCGCTACCTGCCGCCGTCATCGTTTCGGTGATGTTCAAAAACAAACAACTGATTGCGTGGAAATTTGACTATGAATCCAAAAAATACAAGCGTTTCGCCTGAGCTTGATGACTACTGGGGCGATCCGACAGGTGGAGCTGAAATAGAAACTTCTTTGTCGGAATACGAGAGTAGGGCATACAAGACACCTGAGTTTTTCATAAACAAGGACGTTCTTGAATTTAAAAATGACTTCCAGAACTATCTGGAAGCGAAGAAGACTCATGTATCCAAGTTCACGCTTCCCTTCACACAGACTAATGAAGGTTGCATCGGCCGACCAATCGACTTTGAATTCCGCCCTGGGGAGCTGACGGTTTTGGCTGGCGAAAACGGTTCCGGAAAATCTCTTCTACTAGGGCAGATCGGACTTCACCTCATTTCATGCGGGGCTTCTCTCTACATTGCTTCCTTTGAAATGGCTCCGGTACGGACGATCGAAAGAATGCTCATGCAGACGGTCTGCAGCACCGAGAAACGGATGATTGAAGAGCCAGACGTTGACCTCTTCTTCAAACAATTCGCCTCCAGAATGCGAATTTGTGACCTTCAGAGAAAGGTTTCTCCGGACGAACTTTTGCGTCTTCTTGATTCAGCCGTCCGCGACTACAGGTCGGACATCCTCTTTGTTGACTCTCTGATGATGTGTGTTAGGGACGATATGGACAAGAAGGAAACCGATTACGTGATGACCAAACTGGTTGAGTTTGCCCGGACCAACAATGTCCACATTGTCGTTGTGGCCCACTGCCGTAAGCGTGGCGATGCCAGTTCAAAAACTTACTCCGTCTTTGATTCAGCTTCAAAAGACTCAATCAAAGGGAGCTCCAACATCACGAACATTGCCTTCAATGTTTTCGTTTTGGCTCGTGACTTCTCCAAGGTGCAAAAGAAGGCAGAAGGAAAAGATGTCGATGACACCAAGCCTGATTTTGTTTTGAACCTGTGCAAGCAGAGAAACGGGGCTTGGGAAGGGTTTATCAAGCTTTGGAGAGACAACGCCAGTTTGAATTTCTGCACGTCGTGGACGCGTGTACCGGTGAGGCCGTGGCTCGAGCTAACGCAACAAGAGCCAGCTCCTGAACCGTATTTTTAGGAGGTTTTATGTCAGAGAGTGCATGGCAGCTATTGATGATCATTTTGGCGCCGGTCGTGTTCATCAATTTGGTGATTTTTGGGCTACTGGTGAGGGCGGCGTTTGAAATCGAAGGGGAGGAAAAGAATGCAAATTGACAGAATAAATGGAATGGAAGTTGTTCGTTGGACTGCCGAGGAATACCGGAACCTCTACGGGGAATCCGTATCGGATCAATACAGGTGGGCGAGCGAGTTAGGAGCAGACCCGGATAAAGTCAGAACGGAAACTCTGAAAGCGTGGGGACTGCTTAAACGCAATTCCGATCTAATCGGTGAAGAGCCTCTTAGGAGGAAACATGAGGTTTGACTTCTCTTACCTACTCAAATCCCTCGGTTGGATGGGCGGTTTGCTTTATCTGGCTGATGTAGGTTGGTTTGCTTACGACGGCTCAAACATTGATTACTGCCTGGCATTCCTGATCGGCATTGTGATCGGAGCGGCAATCTGCTCCATTAGGAGAAAGTCTGAATGAGCGGTTGCTGCCTCTATTGCATTCATGCTCAGGCTTACTGGGTAGGGTCAGATGGAAAGAAGCATCTGCCTCCAAAACAGTCCTTTGGGGACATGAACATTTACTGCCACCATCCCGACAAAGGCGCCGGCATCGAGTGCTATCCGATCTCGTTTGCCCGGTGCTCAGTGTTCGAGCAGGCAGGGGATGAGCAAATTCAACGCAGGAGAGACTTCTTCTCGCAGTTTGAGCGTTGGCCTTCACACGCTCAGATCATCGCTCAACGGAACTCTAATGTTCTAGAAACAGCATCAAACAATTCAAGCAAACAACACAAATCCATCAGGAGGGATAAATGAAAAGGTTTTTACAAGCAAAAGGCAGGCTCAAGGTCGGTGAAATGAACCGAACCGAGGCCGCCTATCGAGATTACCTGGAACAACAGAAAAACGCTGGGTTAATTCTCAAATACTGGTTCGAGCGGTTCACATGGAAGATTGCCTCAAACCGATGCTCATACACGCCTGATTTTTTGGTCATGCGTCCGGATAGATCGCTTGAACTCCACGAGGTCAAAGGTTCCCTGAAAATCTTTGCAGATGACAGCAAAGTTAAATGCAAGGTTTGCTCGGATGAGTGCCCGATCCCGCTTTTTGTCGTCACGCCTAAACCGAAGAAAGATGGAGGGGGCTGGAATGTACTGCCTTATTGATGATTTTGACATCCCCGTTTTCGTGTTTTGGTGGATCAACTTTACGGTCGCGATACTTGTTTTTATGAGGATCACGCTTTGGTTTGCCGACCTTCTTAACGAAAACGACAAGTTGAGACGAACTTCGAAAATTATGGGCTTGTCAACCCTTGGAATTATCTACATCTACTGCCTGTTTAGCTACGTGAGGACTCTTGGATGACAGAAACAGAACAAAAACTCATTGACGATCTCAGACCTCGTTTGGACAACTGGCGCCGGGCATATCGTGACCGTGTTGTTAAAAACGTCTCAATTGCCTACGCAGTAGAGAGAGCTCTCGCATTGACGAGAAACAAGACGGATTTTTCTGAGGATTATTCTGGTCCGGAAGATCGATCTGATGATTTTGGAAGAAACGTTGACCAAAGAGACGCAGACTTGCTCAACTTGGTTTGGCAATACTTGGATGTGCCCGGAGCCGAATTTTTGACGATTGGCGAAGGAGGACTAACTGTTAAGACGGCGAAAAACATCATCCTCCTTTATGTATTTTCCAATAATTATGCTCTGCGTAGAGCTGGGCGGAAAATTTGGAAAGTGAAGGATATAAAACTAGAGGGTTGGATTAAGGAATCTTTGGTTTTCTTTGCCCTTAGGCTCAGAGCTTATGAAGCGGCAAAGGCTAATGCAGAAAAACAATAAGGGAAAACCGTGCGAATGTCTCAGGTAAAGATGGGATATTCGCCGGATTATTTCTCAACTTGCCCTGATAAAATTTAAAAATTACATACAAACCCTAGGAGATCGAAAATGAATAAATCCCTTTCTGTCCTAGTTGGACTGACTGCTCTTCTATTGGCTGGATGCAAATCTGAAATCACGATGCCAGTCACATACTCAGAAGTTTTTGGCGCTCCGGTCATTAAGAATGCCCGATTGGATATTGAAGTTCCGGCATGCAAAGAATACAAGAGCGACTTAGAAAGTTCTTCTGTCTTAGAGGCCAAGCAAAAAATTAACTACGTTTTCCCAAATGCGACTTATTTGGGGTGCAAGAGAGGAAGCGGAATAGACACTTTTGCCCAGTTTCAACTTCCATTTAAAGTGGGCGGTATTGGGCTGAAGGATTGCAATGCCAATGAGATTTGCGTCGGTTCCTCTCAAAACAATCAGTTCATGAATGTTTTTATTGGAAAAGACATAAAAACCAAGATTGATGAGTTATCGCGATCAGCCACGATTTATGGTCCGAAGGATGTGAAGGTACGGTTAGTCTTTAAGAACGATACAAATCAAGCCCTCGGAATCGATTACATAAGTCTCTTCTTGAGTGATGGAAAAGAAACCATTCCAGTGCATAACGTGAAGAATGCCAAGTTTAACTCTGGGTTGGCCGCGTATATGACATTGAGTGACGTTGCCTCTGCCTCATTGCTCCGGAGGGGCGTGGTTAGTGTTACGAGATTCCCGGATAGAGAATTAAAGGAAGTGGAAGCACCGGCTAAGAAATAGCATTTATTGCAATGGGTGCCTCGGTGTGGTATTGTCAATAAGACAATTTCAAGCCTGTGATACTCAGGCGCCGATAGGCTTAATCTGAACGGGTTCCTTGCGGAGGAGCCCGTGTATCCAAAGAAAAGAGGATGCGATGACTAAGCCAATCGATTACATAAGAGCTCCGATTTCGGGGCTTTTTGTTTTTCGGCCGTTCGCTAAATCTTCGATTGTCCTTCCGTACTCCAAAATCGAATTATTAAAGAACAGGCGGACGGTCAAAATTCTCAGCGGTTCCATTGTTGCCCACAACATTTATCGACAAACCGCACAGCCTCTCGGTGGGCTTAAGCACCGAGCCATTTACAACATCCAGCAAGCCTAGATTCCCAACGGGAAGATGCTCACTCCGCTGGATTTCTAATTCTCCTGACGAGAATGGCGGAGAAAACCGCCTGAACAAACTATCTCCTGGGGTTGGTTGGAGTGCGCTCGGCTGAAAGATGTCGGGCGCACCTTTTTTAAGCTATGAAAGAATCTGAACTCAAAATTCTCTACAGGCCGGTCAATGACCTGATTCCGTACGCAAATAATGCCCGGACGCATTCTGAGGAACAGGTGAATCAAATCGCCAGTTCGATCAAGGAATTTGGGTTCAACAATCCAATCCTGGTTGATGAACAGGGTGGAGTGATTGCCGGACATGGACGCTTAAAGGCGGCCAAAAAGCTTGGTCTTAAGTTTGTTCCGACCATCGAGCTAAGCGGATTATCCGATCCTCAGAAGAAAGCCTTTATCCTCGCAGACAATCGAATTGCTCTGAATTCTGGTTGGGATATTGATCTCTTGAGAATAGAGCTGCAGGAATTGCAGGATACAGATTTGGCGCCGGTCACTGGTTTCTCCGACGAAGAGCTGAATGCTTTGTTGTGTGGAACTACCGAACCCGCTGAGCAAGAGGACGAACCGGAAAAAGAGGAGCCCGAGGCAGACAGCTTTAATCTGACGCTCTCAATTCCGATCGAATACAAAGAGCAGGTTCAGGATTTCGTTAAAAGTTTCGGACCCGAGGATTTAATTCAGAAGATCATCGATGTGACCAGTTAACCAAAAGAAGGTTGAAGGCATGGAAGAAAAAGTTCAAAAGAAGCGGACTCGTCCACGCATTCAGATTGATCTGGAGAAGGTTGAACAACTGGCTCAGGTTTGTGACAACGAGGAAGAGATTGCTCTCGCGCTCGGGATTAGTTATCGAACCTTGAGAAATCGAAAAAAAGATTTTGCCAATTTTGCCACCGCCATAAAAAAGGGAAAGGCTACGGCCAACGCCTTTGTTGGTGGCAAGTTGATGGCTCTCATCCGAGAGGGAAATCCGGCAGCGACCATTTTTTACATGAAGAGTCGCTGTGGGTGGAAAGAGACTGACCGTAAGGAAATTACCGGCAAAGATGGAGAGCCGGTTAAAGTCGACAAGGTTAACCAGCTGGATCTAAGCAAGCTCACCTTGGAACAATTAGACGCGCTGGAGGGTATTGTGAATGCGGCTTCCAACGATACAGGAGATCAGACTAGCTAAGGCCCGAAAGGGCTTGTCTTACTTCACATTGCACACAAAACCTGACTACCTGCTCGGCTGGGTACACAAAGAAATTTGTGATGAGCTAGACAGGTTCCTGCAGGACGTGGCGGACAAAAAGTCTCCTCGGCTAATTATCACGATGCCTCCGAGATCCGGGAAGAGTGAGCTTGTTTCTAGGCGCTTTCCGGCTTTTGCCCTTGGGAGAAATCCGGAGCTTCAAATCATCGCAACATCGTATTCTTCAGACCTATCACAGCGCTTCAACAGAGATGTTCAGCGCGTAATAGATGATGAGAAATACTTTGACCTGTTTCCGAATACTCGGCTCAGCAATTCGAGAGTGCGTACCGACTCCCGGGGATCCTATATAAGAACCTCTGACCTCTTCGAGATTGTTGGTCATGCCGGCGCCTATCGTTCTTGCGGTGTGGGTGGGGGCATAACAGGTCAGGGTGCCGATATCCTGATTATCGATGACCCGATTAAAGACCGAGCTCAAGCAGGTTCTAAGACTATTCGAGACTCCATTTGGGATTGGTACACATCGACCGCATACACCCGACTGTCTCCCGGAGGAGGCGTCATCGTAATGGCCACCCGTTGGCACACAGACGATCTGATTGGTCGATTGATCCAGAGAATGGGAGAGGGAGATACATTCCGGATCGTGAATTATCCGGCAATTGCGGAGCATGACGAATTGCACCGCAAAGCTGGGGAAGCTCTGCATCCTGAGCGGTATCCGCTCTCAACTCTGCTGCAGATCCAGAAAACGATCGGCAGTCGTGACTGGGAGGCACTGTATCAGCAGCATCCGGTTCCCGATGGCGGTGCTTTATTCAAGCTCGAGTGGTTTAGAAGATGGACAGCAACAAGCCTTCCGCCAGAGTTTGACCATACGCTCATGTCGTGGGATATGACGTTCAAGGATTCCAAAAACTCCGACTATGTGGTCGGTCAAGTGTGGGGCAAAAAAGGACCGAATTTTTACCTGCTTGATCAAGTACGGGGCCAATGGGATTTTGTGAAGACAAAAGAGATGGTCCGAGTTCTTGCCCATAAGTGGCCGCGTGTTGTCCGGAAGCTGGTTGAAGATAAGGCGAACGGATCGGCGGTGATCTCTGAGCTGAAATCTACGGTTTCGGGATTTGTTCCGATAACGCCCACTGAATCGAAAGAGGCCCGGGCATCGTCCGTCACTCCTTATTTTGAGGCAGGGAATGTTTTTATTCCGGAAGACAGTGCAGCGCCTTGGGTGCCGCATTACGTCAGTGAGTTGCTTGAGTTTCCTGCAGGTTCTCACGATGACCAGGTGGACAGCACAACTCAGGCATTGAACTATTTCCGCAACGGCTCAGGCGTCATTCTGACCCGAGAGCAGATGCAGCAGGCACGTTTTAGATTTTGAAAATCATGAATCAACTGGACGAAAACAAACGCCGAAAGATCAATCAAGAGATCCTCGACGCGGCAGGCTCTCGCTTCGTGCCTCCTAGAACATCGTTCTCTTCGGAAGATGCTAAAGCGCTCTTTTATCCTCCGATCACTTTGAACACCAAAGAGCCGGAGAAAGAGGAGTCTCGCTTCACGAACGATGCCGCGATTGGCTCGAGTTTCAACGCGTACTATGCATCTTTGACACAGCACGCTTTGGACCTAGGACAGTTCCCGATGACATCGTTTGTCGGTTACGGTGTCCTTCAGAATATCGCCCAAAACGGCATGATCCGCACCTGTATTCAGACTGTCGCGGATGATATGTGCCGGGAATGGATTCAGGTAGAGGGCGGTGAAGACGAATCGGCGGATAACGTTAAGCAGCTCCAAGATCTGCAGGAGAACAAGTATCGACTGAGACGGCTTTTTAATGAAGCCCTGAGCCTCGTCGGCTTCATGGGAGGATGCTTCATTTTCGTTGACACAGGAGTCGAAGGAGAGGCTCTAAAGCTCCCTCTTAATTTCTCTGACAAATCAGCAGAACTGGTTGGCGAGGATAAGTCGGTCAAATTTATTGTCATTGATCCGGTAAATGTCTCGCCTGGTTTTTACAACGCCAACCAGCCGCTCAAAGATGATTACCTTAAGCCAAAGTCTTGGTTTGTTTTTGGGCAAGAGGTGCATGCATCTCGTCTTATTCGACTGGTTGACAATGAGCCCCCTTTACTTCTGAGGCCAGCCTATAACTTCCTTGGAATCCCACAGGCTCAGATCTTATGGGACTATGTGCTGCACTGGAACAAGGCCAGAGAAACGGGCGTCAGCATTCTGGAGAAACTCAACCTCACGGTATTCAAAACAAATTTTGCTGAGGCTTTTGAAGCTGGCGGGATTGAGCAGTTAGACGCGAAGATGATGCTCTTACAGCGTTATCGCTCTAATGAGGCCATTTTTGCCTGTGATTCTTCCGAGGATCTGCAGAACATCACACTGACGATCTCAGGAGTTGAAGGCATTATTCGTCAAGCTCTGGAATTCATTGCGGCCATTAACCGTACACCGGCGGTCAAGCTGCTCGGAATCTCTCCGAGCGGTTTCAACGCTACCGGTCAGAGCGACATCCGGAATTACTACGACCATATCAAATCAAAACAAGAGCTCAATCGAGACGCAATTCAAACTGTCTTGAAAGCTATCCAGTTGGTGGAATTTGGACACGTTGATCAGTCCATTACATTCAAATTCAACGAACTTGGAGAGGCAGATGCCGCGGCCACAGCAATCACGGCCAAGACGAAGGTCGACATGTTGGCTGTTCTGCAGGACCGCAATGTTCTGAGTGCTGAAGAGGTCCGTGAGTTTGTCCGACGCGATTCCGATATGGGTTTGGACTTCATTCCGGAAGAATTGCCGGAAGGGATGGAGGGAGAGCTCATGACCGATGATCCCAGTCAGCAGAATGAGCTGATGAACAACTTCCTGAAACAGCGCTCGGCCGAGAACGTGGCGCCGGCGCCGAAGGTTGATGAAGACAAAGCTGGAGAGATTTTCTAATGAAGACTGCTCGTGCTGTTCAGCCGAATCTAGGCAGACAGGCAAAGTTCAAAAAGAAGCTCGACACCTTCTTGCGGTCCTTTAGAAATAGGATTCTCAACGAGATTCTCCTTTATCTGTCCGATGCTGGAGGATTGACCGAGGACGCTTCCTTAACGTTCCGTCCGGACGATCCTCTCGATCGCGCACGGCTGCGGAATATCAAGGAACGAATTAACCGCTTGGTTCTTCGTGATCCGGATAGATTCCGTCGCAATGTTGATGACTTCATAGCCCGTAACATGGGCAACTGGATAAGAACGGCGGATCGGGAAACACGCCAGATTGCTGAGTGGTACGTGAAAAACCTTGCCGCCGATGTCTCGACAGCTCAAAAGGCATCGCTCAAGGCGGCGGGCATTCCTGATTCCGTTTTTGCTTATGAGATGAGGCAGACGCGCAAGCACTTCTTCATCACGCCTCAGGCAATAAATGAACTACCGGGAATGGTCGCCGACACGACGAGCCTCATCAGCAACATCACAACATCCGAGCTGACAAATATTCGCTCTGCCTTTATGGATGCTTACGAAGGTCATGGCACGTATTCGCAGATTGTGGAAGCCCTTGGACGATCTTCTTCATTTACGGCTCAACGAGCTCAGCGTGTGGCAATTGACCAAACGCTGAAACTGAATCAGCAGATTCAGCAGGCCAACTGCAAAGGTTTAGGGATTACTCGCGGGGTTTGGATTCATGTCCCTGGCAAGTACACCAGTCGAGAAAGCCACATTGAGATGAACGGAAAAGAGTTTGATCTTTCTAAAGGCCTGTACGACAAGGAGGTCGGTCGGAACGTGATGCCCGGTGAGCTTTATTGGTGCAGATGCCAGTTCAGAAGCATCCTTCCGGATTAAACATTTTCGAGGTTATTATTGTGGGAAATCTAAAACGCACGGTTGCAATTGATTCTGTGAGTGTTCGATCTGTGGACGACAACGGTTTCCTCCATGTCCAAAAGTCTCCGCTGACAAGAGTTCAAGTTGCTCCGTATTACGGGAAAGAGATTGCAGGCTGGCGAGAGCTCGGATTAGACCCTGAAAAGATCTATCACGCCTATCGACCGCCTGAAGAACTTAGTTCTCCCGAAACTATTCAATCAATTAACGGTATCCCGATTCATCTGGAGCATCACGATGATCACGGAGCCCCCGAGAACAAACAAACCCGTGTGGGTACTACCGGAACGGACGGAGCTTTTGAGGCTCCGTTTTTAGTTAACTCTCTACATATTTACGACCAGGACGCACGCAGCAGGATCGAGGACGGTTCAATGCGTGAGTTGAGCCTGGCATATACGTTCGAGCCCGACTTCACGCCGGGAGAGACACCTGATGGAGAGAAATACGACTATGTGCAACGCCGGATCAGAGCGAACCATCTGGCGCTTGTGGAAACTGGGCGCGCTGGGCCTGAGGTAAGAGTTCGCGATTCTAATAAGGACTTTCTCAATATGGAAAAAGATGACGCTGTTGAGCAGGCTGAAGTGACGTTAGCAAAGGCGATTATCGATTTGCATTCCGTTGATCCCAACGGAAAAATCGTTGACGGCGCTCAAGATGATGACAAAGACGCGATGATTCAAAAAATCATCGAAGGACTGAAGGCAAAAGGCCTGACGGACGAAGAAGCTGAAAAGCTTAAGACAACTCTGTCTGACCTGGCTTACTCTCAGGCTACAGGAGACGAAGATCCCAAGCCTGATGATCAAAAAGAGGCACAGGACGACGATCCGGAGCTCGATGAAAAAATGAAGGATCCGAACTTCAAGGCTGGTTTTGAAGCTGGCGTCCTTTATGGCGAAAAACGTGAGAAGGACGATCCTAAACGCCTCGATTCTGATCACGAACGCGAAGGCGAAGAACGCTATCTCGAAAAAGAAGCAGAAGATGCACTGAAATCCTGTGGTCTTGATGAAGCTTCTGAAGAAGAGAAGAAGGCTTTTGCTGCCGGATTGAATTACGCCCAGAAGAAAGATGAAGGCGCACAAGATGAGGATCCGAAACCTGATGATGGCAAAGAAGAAAAGAGTTCTGCCTCTGACTCCATGAAGATTCTCCGAAACGCCATCTACTCTGAACTGGCCGCAATCGAAGAAGTCAAGCCGGTGTTAGGTGTTATCCGTGCCGGATCCTATGACTCCGCAGGTTCCATCTATGTGGCAGCACTCAAGAAACTCGGTTTGAAAAACATCCCCGCATCCGAAGCTCGTTCTGCGTATCGCGCCTACATGCAGGGTCGAAAGGCCTTAGCTGGTGCGAAAGACTCCGGCGCCAAGGTGACCGAGAAGCCGACTGCCGTCAGCGCAATTTTGAACAATGTTAAATAAATAGGAGATTTTTTGATGCTTCAAAAATCTGTAGGTCTCTATCCTGCTATCGGTATTCCAGGACAGCAGGTTGCATTCAATCAGGCCGTCTACACGCCTCAGAACTACTTGTCTGACGGTACTGTCCAGTGCGGTGGTTTTGCGTTTGCTGTAGCCGCCTCCACAACCGGAACAGCCGTGAAATTCCCAATCGCATCCTTGAAGGGCTCTGCAGGGGCCAAACCGATCGGTTTTGTTGAGCGCACGTTCACAGCGTCCATCGAGCTGGGCACAGATACTCCGGACATTTATCCGAAAGGGGCTGAGCTGACGATTGCCGTTCGAGGTGACTACTACATCGTCGCACCTGCGGCAGCAACCATCGGTCAAGCTGTTCTCTGTGATCCGACCACTGGCGCCATCACATTTGGTGCTGCCGGCGCCGCAAATGACACCGGTTGGACAGTTCAGACGGCTGGTGCAAAGGGCGACACGATCATCATTTCCAATCACGGCCTCGGTTATCAGCCTGCCGCGAGCGGATCCTAATCTGAGGTAAAAAATGAACGATTTTGAATTAGCAAAGCAAAAAGGCGTGCATGGTGTGGAAGCAAAAGGATTCATGTCCTATTCCACAGACGCCAAAGGTAAGATCAACGTCGACTACGATGCAACGGTTAAGGCAATGGCTCGAGATGCCGCATTGCAGACTCCCGTGTCTGTCGGCGTCCCTTCCGTCTTCACGACATTCATTGACCCGCAGGTCGTCCCCATCCTGTTTGCCGCCCAGAACGCTACAAAGATTTTCGGCGAAGAAAGAAAGGGTGACTGGACAGATAACTTCTTCACCTTCCCGGTCGAAGAGTATGCCGGCAATGTGACTCCTTACTCTGACTTCGCAGAGAACGTCTCCACAGACGTGAACGTTGATTACCCGACTCGCGAAAACTTCTTGTTCCAGACCGTCATCAAGTATGGCGATCGTGAAGTCGGCCTTGCGGCCAAGGCCAAGTTGAATGTTGTTTCTTCTAAACAACAGGCTTCTGCTTACGTGATGGCGATGGCTCACAACAAGTTTGCGCTTTATGGCGTCGAAGGTAAGAAGGTCTACGGTCTGTTAAATGACCCGAACCTGAACGCTTCGATTTCTCCGATCTCCATCACCACGGGGTCTACCGCTAACTCTACGTGGACAGCAAAGTGCGCTGCACAGCCTGAGAAGACTGCCAACATTGTCTATAACGACATTAACAAGCTTTGGGCTGAAATTAGCAAGAATAACGGCGGTTTGGTTGATCAGAACTCCCGCATCATTCTCGCTGTCAGCAACACCAGAGCTCCTTACCTGACCGAGCCGAACTCCTTCGGTCTTACGGCCATGACTATGCTCAAGCAGTCATTCCCCAACATCGAGGTTGTTCAGCTTCCTGAGCTGACTACAACGGCTGGTGAAATGCTGTACATGACTGTTCCAGACCTGTTTGGCATTGAGACTGGTATCTGCGCATTCTCTGAGAAGTATTTCTTGGGTCGTGTGGTTCCGGAAATGTCAAGCTACAAGCAAAAGGTCGTTGGCGGAACTTGGGGCGCTGTTATTCGTCGTCCCAGCCTCGTTGCCACGATGCTCGGCATCTAACCTGAACTAACCAGCTACGGAGGCCCGATCTCTCGGGCCTCTTTCTTAGGAGATTGAAATAATGGCTCGTACAAACACAACTCAGAAAGCAACATCCGGAAAGGTTGTCGCAGACAATTTCAGCAATACCCAGAAGAAGAGCACTGCTAAAACTCAGTCCACGGTGATCATTGCTTGCACTCTGGCACACGGCCTCAAATTTGATGATGTGCCGAATGGCAATGGCGGAACAAAAACGATCGTTTTTCCGGGCGTAAATGATTCGCTTAGAGGAAAACGTGACGGGATCCTGCTGGGCAAGGGAAACTCTGTCGCATTCCAGATCGATAAAGAGGACTGGGAAAACATCAAGCGCATGCATGGTCAGGAGGCTGTATTCACAGGCGTGAATGGCGGTATTCCGTGCCTGCTTGAGATGAAATCAGTTCAAGAATTCAGAGGCCGCGAGGACGAGTTAAAAGAAGCGTCCCACGGCCTCAATCCGATCGATCCTGAATCGGTCAACGTTGAAGAAGTTAAGAACGAAGAAGGTTAACAAAATGGCTGTCGTCGTCTTTGATCCTGAAAAATTTCGAATCCTTCATCCTGCGTTTTCGGATGAAGTTAAATTCCCGGACGAAACTCTTCAGTTCTACTTTGATGTGGCGGTGGAGTTCGTGGGGAATACGGACGCCGACAGCTTTGCTCCCTATGATCCGGACAACAAGATCTATACAAGGGAGCGCCTTCTTGATCTTGCAACCTGCCACCTGCTGACACTCAGCCAGCAGCCGAACGGTCAGGTTGGCAGGATTGCTAGTGCTACGCAGGGAAGTGTGAGTACCAGCTTTGATCTTCTGAAAACGAATACTTTTGTCGGAGATTGGTGGGCTCAAACACAATGCGGCGCCATGTACTGGACGCTGACTGCCAAATACCGAATCGGCGGCCGAGTTTATCCGGGAAACAATTACCATCCGTGGGGATGATGATGGGCATCAAAATCACATCTAACAATGCGTTCAAAAAGCTGTCAGAGAAACTCAAGGCCGATAGCAATAAAAAACTAGAGGTCGGAATAATGATTCCGGACATTGCCACCATTGGGATGTATTTGGAATATGGGTGGACCCAATCAGTGACGAGTAAGCAAGGACACTATCTGTCAGCCCAGCTAGGACTTCCTCCGAACAGCAAATTCACGACCCTGTACATGCCTCCGCGTCCGTTTATGAGAGCCACATACGCTCAAAAACGAATGGATTGGCAGGAGAAATTTAGGTCCCGCTTCCTAAAAACGTTCGACATAACGCATTCGTTAGGCGTCATGGGGCAAATGGCTACCGATGACATCAAGCAAACGATTCGAGAAGCAGGTATTCCTGCTGGTTCATTTCCTAAACGATCAGAGCTAACGATGGCACTGATGCAGGCAAGAGGAGAAATGGACAAGGCCAAGAAAGCTAAAGGGAAAGGCACTCTGCCTAATAACGTGATGACCACGAAGCCTTTGACGCTGAGTGGCGTCCTGCAAAGCTCAATAACTTGGAAGGTTTCCTAATGTCTCTCAACCTACATGCAATTGTCCGTCAGGCAATAAACGCCAACTATGCTGACGAAACCTTCAAGCTGTATCGATCGGTCGGTCAAAAGAATGTAGGAGGGATTGTCCAAGCGTATTACGCACCAGCAGAGGAGATTCAAGGGAATTTTCAAAGCGAAGGCGATAGCGCGTTGGATCATGCCAACTTAGCCGGACAGAACACCATCATCCGGCGCCTGTATCTCTTCGCATCGAGCGACCAGAAGCAGCGACCTTGGGCAATCTATAGGCCATTAGCGAGGTCGGGAGATTATGTCGAAGACTCCAAGGGAGGCCAGTGGCTGATCACTGCGGTGATTGAAGATTTTTCCGATGCCGGTTGGGAGGCGGTCCGCTGCACACTCCAAACCACGCCTCAGAAGCTGAACATCGTAGAGGAAGAAGATGAAAGCACAAAACCTGACCCCGAACATCCGGACAGCGATCCAAGAATTTCTTGAGATATTTGCAGTTCCGGAGGTGGCGCCGGAAAACATCTTCTACGGTAACCAGAACAATCTGGCATTGCCTCCTGAGGGGAACGATTACGTCATCTATTCCTACATCTCCAGCGTTCGTCATGGAACGAGCGCTGAGGATTGGACGAAAGACCAAACCGATGACAATGTTTACCTCTCAACGACTACAGAAGTCTTGGTTCAGGTCGATTGCTACGCTTCGACGCTAAACGGCTCCGACGGCATGAATGCGATGCTGAGAGCTCAGGCCTTGGAGACTGTATGCAGGTCTCAAGTAGGCGTGCTGTTCTTTGTTGACAGAGGAATCAGCCTGCTTCATGCGGACGATCCGAGAGATACAACCATCATCGGAGACTCCGATAACTATGTACGAAGATCCACGCTGATGATTCACCTCAGCATGCAGAGCCAGATCAAGGTTTCGATGGGCTTCTTTAGTGCGGTTGATGTTGACCTGAAAAACGTTGATGTGAGCTACCCGCCGAAGGAAAAAGAATGAACGAGCAACTTGCTTTCAAACTTGGGCGTGCATTCAAGCTCGGACTAATGTACGGACTTGGGAGAACTTACGCAACAAACCCTGGCGATGCTCAGGATGCCGCAAAGTGGATAACGGTGAATGGCACTCATATACCAGTCGGTAAGAATGGCAAACTGGAAGGGAAAGTAGGAAAGAAGGTAGAAAGCCAGCAGTCCTATCCGAAATCGGGGAAAAATCTCATTGAGAGTCCGCCTTCAAAGGATATTCATAGTTACTTGCAAAAGGCCGGAGGCAATCCCGCTAAAGCTATCGTCCTCTATTACGACAATGAACTGAGAGGAGGTTCGGTTAGCACTGAGGTGGAGATATCTGGGAAGAAGCAAACAGTTTCTGTCGTTTTCGATGGCAAAGGAAGAAAGGAATTTAAGAAATTTTCCGGGTACCTACGAGAAATACTAGAGGTTCTTCCTTTTGTTCCAGAAGTAATAGAAAAAGGCTCCTACTTCGGGAGGAAAGAGGCTGTCAACCATTCTCCGCAAGTGGCCTTTCATACAAAAATGAAAAACGTAAGGGTTAATGGCATTAAAAAAACAGTAGCTGTCGATATAGGAGAAACGTCACGCACTGACTTCCATGCGTACAACGTCAACACCGAAGGAAATCGATGGTTTGATAAGAAAAAGGCTTCTTTTGAAATTGAAATGAGAAAAAGAAAAGCCAGAGACGCTGTGCTATTACCGCCTTCTAAGGGCTCGGTGAAAGGTTTACACCGGTCAACAGAACAATCTCTAGCTATGGACAGAATTGTAGAACGGCCCGAAGAGCCGGTCAAGATGTCAGTCCTAAGAATAAGAATTTTATGAAAAAAATAGCCCCGTTCAGTTGGTAGCTGAGCGGGGTTTGAGTTAACTGATTGCAAGGGAATCAGTCAATATGAACATTTTACACGACTTAGCGGAGGCCCTAACCATGGTCACTGCCGTTCCTTTGTATGCAGCTCTTCCCGTTTACCTAATCGGTTACGGACTCGCAGTTTGGGTGATTGCGAAAGCGATTAAGGCTGTAAAGGATATTTTCAGATAAATGAGTTTCTGGTGTGGCCTATAGCCGCTCCATAAAAATTATCGTCGGCGCCTTCTGGCGCTTTTTTATTTTGAGGAAAAATATGTCAATCAATGCTAATCGATTGGTTTCTATCACCCCTCGCATCATTGGAGCTGGGAGCGCCGATCTTGAAACAAATGGTCTGCTGCTGACCCAGAATGCTCTGATTCCTGCAGATTCTCCGGCACTGGAATTTGTGACCGCTGCCGCTGTCGGGAATTATTTTGGTGCCGAATCCCCTGAGGCAGACTTTGCTAATCAGTACTTCTCCGGAGTGAACAATCAGCAGAAGGCGATCAATCGTTTGTTTGTGGCACGCAGAATCAATGCAGATGCCGCCGCGTGGATTAAATCAGCTCCGATCACAGCTCAACTTTCTGAACTGACAGCGATCAAGACCGGTTCCCTGACGATTTCCGTCAACGGCACAGAAAAAGAAGTCGTTAGCCTCGACTTCTCCACGGCCAAGTCTTTCAGTGACGTTGCCACTGAGCTGGCTTCTGCAGTAGGAGCAGTTTCCGGTGCTTTTAACTCTGACCAAAATGCCATCATCCTGACCACCACAGAGACAGGCGATACCGCTTCAATTTCTTTCGCTACAAAAGCGACAACAGGAACGGATGTTTCCGCATTACTTGGATTGACTGAGGATTCCGGCGCCGTTCTCTCTCAAGGTTCCGATGCTCTGACACCTGCTCAGAACATGAATCTTGTGACTTCTGTTTCTCGCAACTGGGTCGGATTCACAACCTTGTATGCAACAGAGGTTGCTGAGGCTTCCGCTTTAGCGGCTTGGGCCGACATTGATGATGACTACGTGTACTTTGATTGGTCAACAGACACAAAGATGCTTGATCAATCTACCCAGTCCACAACGAAAGCCGCCCAATTAGCGGAGAACAACTACAACTGTTTGGCGATGGTTTACGGTACCGCTCAGGATGCCGCGGCCTTCCTTGCAGTTGGTGCCTCAATCGATTGGTCTGCAATTCAGGGTATTAAGACGTGGTTCGCAAAATCTGCTTCCGGAATTAAGGCTTCCGTTCTCAGCGACGAAGTGGCCGAAGCCTTGGATGATCTCAAGGTCAACTATGTCGGAGCATTTGCAACACGCAATGCAGAGTTTGACTTTATCAACCGTGGTTGCTTGCTCTCCGGAATCTATCAATGGATTGATGCCCTGTACGGCATGATTTGGTTCAAAGCACGAATTCAGCGGCAGATTATGGACGGGTTCGCGGCTATCAATCGCGCTCCCTACAACGCTATTGGCTTTGCTTATGTTGAGGCGTGGTTGCTTGATCCCATCAACGATGCCAAACGTAATGGCGTGATTGATACAGGGCTGGCATTGTCCAACTCCCAGATTCAGCAATTGTTGACAGAAACCAACAACTCAACGATCAAGCAGGATCTCTACTCAAAAGGTTATTGGTACCTCATTGAATCTCCGTCGGCAAATGTGAGAACCCAGCGAGGAAGCCCTCGTTTGGGACTTTGGTACACCTATGCTGGCAGCATCCAACGAATTGAGATGCCTTTGACAGCCGTAATGTAATCAAAATTTCACAACAGCAAAGACCCGTCGTGATGGCGGGTTTTTCATTTAGGAATGAATAAAAATGCCCGTACAAAACTTTGACATCACATCCGCCAATGCGTCAGCAGTGATGACGATTGAAGAGCTTTACCCGAACGGCCTGAAACTGGAAAGATTCTCCACAGATGCGGCTATTGTTGCCGATTCCCAGCAGGTTGCCGAGACCCGAATGGGTGTTGACGGTCGTATGGCCGCCGGAGTCACACCGAATATTTATCCAGTCACAATCACGCTTGAAGCAAACTCTCCGACAGCGGCCGCATTTACAACGCTGTTTGAGGCTATGAGCTCAAATAAACAGCTTTACGTTTGCAATCTGACAATCAAGATTCCATCAATTGGCAAGACCTACCAGTTCTCCAACGGTGTATTGCAGACAGCAAACCCCATGCCCGGACTTAATAAAGTCTTGGCTGCCACGACCTGGGTATTCCACTTCGAATCTATGGAGCGCATCTAAATGAGAGAGCCGGTTATCTTCAAAACAACAGACGGCGATAAGCAGCTGACGTTCAAAATTTACCCGTTCCCAGCAACGAAATCAGAAGACCTCTTAATCCGGATTCTCCTTTTGACAGGAAAAAACCTCGATTTAGACGCCTCTGTTTCGTATAAAGAAATTATTAGGGCGCTGGCATCCGTCCCTCACATGGAAGCGAAGGCCCTCCTAGATGAGCTTCTGACATGTGTGTACAAGATTGATGGCAACAATGAGCGTCAATTTTCGTATGACGATGCCGACGGCTACATTAGTAACCCGATGACTTTGATCCGCCTTCGTGTTGAATCCCTGAAGGTGAACTTCAGTTTTTTTCAAAATTTCGGGAAACTGTTCTCCCACGTAGAGCCGATTTCCTAGCAGATTGCGCGAAGGTTCGGGGAGTTGCCCAAGTTAGCAACTTCCCGCCTTTGTTCTCCCGGCTTATATCCGGAGGAATGGCAACCCTCACGGAGTTGCAGACAACCATCACGCTTGAAGAAGCGTACCAGCTCGATGAGATCCTTCTAGTCAAAAACTACAACGCGTGGCTTGCAAATAAATCGGATTAGAAAATGGCAAAAACAACTGACAGTCTGTTAATCGACATTGGTTTAAATGCCGATGGAATCATTGAGTTTTTCGATAGTCTCTCAAAGAAGATCGATTTCTTGATCAAAAAGTCTGCGGATGCCGGAGACAATCTTGATGAACTTCTGGGCAACCCGATTGGTGATCAAACAGCGGCAGCGGTCGAATCAGTAAAGAAAAATTCTGATAAAGCCACTGCCTCAATGAACCAAGCCTCGCAAGCAGGTCAAAAGGCAGGAAAAGACATTGAGAAGGGAGCGAAACAGGGGTCTCAGGCCCTACAAAAACTCGACTCAATGGCATCTAAGGTATTCTCTGCAATAAAGGGATATGCCGGCCCTTTGGCGGCCATGTTCGGCGCCCAGATGATGTTCACAAACTTCATTGATGAGGGCGACAAGTTAGACAAGCTCTCAAAAGAAGTCCGGATGAATGTCTCTGAGCTGGACGCTTGGAGAAAGGCGAACGTAGCTGCGGGAGGTTCAGCAGATGCGTTCACTAATGCTCTGAAATCATTCACCGAGCGCACCGGAGCCAGCGCCTCTGTTTTCCTGCGCATGGGAAAACAGCTCAATGGCATGAACGATGCTCAGGCTAACTATGCCCTGAAGTATCTCGGCCTTACCCGGGAAAGTGCTGCGGTATTCCTTCAGAACAACAAGCAAATGAACGAGCTTGTTGGGAAGTACCGGCAAATGGCGCTGTCTCCTAAAGACGCGGAAAACGCCAGACGGTTCAAAATCCAATGGGAAATCACAACCATGTCGATGAAGAACCTCGGCAATCAGGTTGCCAAGGTGTTTCTTCCGTACATCGATAAGGGGATGAAAAAATTTGGTGAGTTCACGGACTTTGTTGCGCAACATAGTGAATTCATCAAAATAGCACTGGAATTGGTTGCGGGAGCCGCGGCATTAGCTTTAGGTCCGAAGTCGGCGTTAATGCTGGGGGGAAAGGCCTTAGGACTATTAGCCAGTCCTGTTGGGTTGGTTGTTGCCGGCATCGTTGCTTTAGCCCTTGCATTAGATGACCTCATCAGTTTTGCAAAAGGAGGACCAAGCGCGTTTGAAGACCTGCTCAGATCAATGGGCACGTCTGACGATGAAATCAAGGAGCTTCGCAAAAGCTTCCAAGATGCCTGGAAAGCCATCCAAGACCTGATGGACGCCCTAAAGCCTGTCGGAGATCTTTTCCTGCAGGCTTTTGGATCTGTCATCAAGGTAGCTGTTGAGACAATCGTTCTGACGATAGGGAAGGTTGCTGAGGTAATCGCGAAGGTCATCAACTCTGTATCCGGATTAAGGGATAAGTTTGTTGGTGCCTTTGAATCTATCAAAAGCAGCATTCAGCCGATCGTTGACTGGATCTCCAGTGCCCTGTCAGACATCACAAATTTTGAAATGCCTTCTTGGGTTAATCCCATGAACTGGTTCGGAAGTGATGACAAGAAGAAGGCTGTGGTTGCACCGGCCGGGGCTACTGCCGGAAATGCCGGAGGAGTCGTCAAAGAAAAAGGCAGAACGACAAACATAAACTCTCCGATTTCCAACCAGACTGTAGTTAATTTCAACGGAAATCCGGACAAGGAACAAGTTATTCAAGGAGTTAATCAAGGTGTCTCTCAGGCCATGCAAGGGTCTACAGATATGTTGAATAACGCCGCTTCGGGGGTTGATTTCTGATGGCGTCTATAAATTCAATCATGGGATTGTCGTGGGCAGTCGTTGGAAACAACCTGCTTCCGTTTATTCCCTACGTTTCGATTGCTGCAGTTGACGCAGACCAGAGCTCTCGGATTCCTACTGAACCGATCGAAAAGGGCCAGTTGGCCGCTTACAACATTGTGCGAGAACCTGAGCGGGTAAACGTCGAATTTTTGTTCAACGGAAGTTATGCCGTTCAGGTTTTGGCGCTCGCAATGTTAGACCGGAGGATGAACAGTACAGACACTTGTACGATTTTTTCTCCGGCAAAAATCTGGCGGAATATGGCTCTGGAGCACTATGACTTCTCCAGAACCCAGACTTCCAATGCCTGTATGTTGTCGATTCATGCCTCTTTCGTTGAGATCATCACGGTCAATTTGAACCAGCAGAAAATCGCGTATTCGCCAAAGCGATCGACTTCAGCAGTCAAGGTAAACACTGGTCAGGCCCAAACAAAACCAACGATGGCTCAAAGCTTGATCAAATGGGCTGGAGGCCTCGGCAAGTAGAAACCTTTTTAACCATCTGGTTGCAATGGTGGTGGAACATGATCCAAATCAATATTTCAGCTCTGCCGTGGCAAGAGTTTTCTGTCGTGTTGGACGGTCAGAATTGTGTCATCAGCCTGAGGCAGGTGGCCGAGCACATGTACTGCAATCTGACATGTGAAGAAGTCGAGATATTTAAAGGCCGCAAGGTTTGCGTGGGAACCGACATCAATACCTATCCTTCGCCGAACTTTAAAGGCAAACTCAGAATGATCGACATTCTGGGCAATTCAGATCCGCAATATGAAGGATTAAACGACCGCTGGATCCTTGTGTACGCAAGCGAGAACGAGGTTTTAAATGGTGCTCAATGAGACTACATACACGCAGAAAGACATCGCTGTAACGGTCGCTATGGACGGACAAGAAGCGATCACTTTTAAAGACTTTGCTGTGTCTGTCTCTATTGATAAATCAGGTTGTCCGGCATATCCAAAGGCTTCAGTTATCCTGAAAGGGTTGTCTCTGAACACAATGGAGCGGCTGACGCATCTCGGCTTTAAGTCCTTTTCTTTGAAGCGGAACAAAATCAATATTTCCGCAGGACAGAAAGGGAAGACCTTATCAGTTATTTTCAAAGGCGAGATCATCAATGCTTGGGCGGATTTCAATACAGCTCCGAGTCCGGTGTTCAAGATCGAGGCAAATTGTGGTCTTTTTCCCGCTTTAATTCCACAGCCTCCGATTTCTGTCACAGGTGACCAAACAGTTTCTGGCTTGATTGAGCAGATTTCAAATGAAGTTGGATACGTCTTGGAAAACAATGAAGTTACAGCTTCAATCCGAGATTGCATTATCAACGGGGACCCAGTGACAAAAATGCGTCGAATTGCTGATGCAGTTGGAGCAAATCTCTTGTTTGATGATGAGAAAGTTGTTCTCATGCCGAAGAAAGGAAGCCGGAAGACACAGGGCGAATTGCCATTGATTAACTCCTCCAACGGCATGATTGGTTACCCAACATTCTCGAACAATGGGATCAACGTCTCATGCTTTTTCCGTCCGGAGTTGAGGATCGGAGCGAATTTCAAACTGGAATCAATCGTCCCTCATGCTTCCGGAACTTGGAAGATCGTCTCCCTCAAACATGAATTGAGTGCGAATGATCCGGCCGGCGGTTCTTGGAAAACTTCAATCTCCGGAATTTATCCGAGGTGGTAAATGTCAGACAAAGAACTTAGTGCGAACTATGACAACTTCGCCTCCAGCAATCCGTTGAACTCGATGGAGTTTTTTATTCGTTCGCTGATCTCTCAAGTGGTAAGTACCTCCTTGCCTGTTGTTGTGACGGCAGTGGAACGTAAAGGAGAAACTGCCGGCGCCGGATATGTTACGGTCAAGCCACTTCTCCAGCCAAGAAACAATTCCGGAGACGGTTTGGAAGTGACTACTATTCCAAAGCTTCCGTATTTTCGTTTGCAGCATGGCAAAGCCGCGATTATCTGTGATCCTAAGGTCGGAGACATTGGGCTGGCAGTTGTAGCAAAGCATGATATTTCAAACATCAACGGCAGCACGACTCCAAAGGTTCCTGCAACTTATCGAAAATTTGATCCGTCCGATTCGTTCTATATCGGAGGATTCTGGGGGAAAGCTCCGGAAGTCTTTATTCATTTGGAAGATGAAGGGACTATCAAGATTAAAGCTCCGACAAAGATCACGATGGAGGCTCCGGAGTGTGAGGTCAATGCGAGCACCAGTTTCACAGTCAACTCTGCTCAGATCAATTTGAACGGACCGATTTCCGGCGGTGGTTCTGCCGGGGCTGATGCGACATTCAGTGGAGATGTAACCGCTAAGAACATCAGCCTTACCAGCCACACGCACACAGGCGTCCAGAGCGGAAATTCAAGCACCGGCGCCCCGCAGTAAACGAGGAAGTTAGATCATGCCGCATACAGCAAAAACAGCTCTTCTGAATCCTCAGTCATGGGATCTGCAGCTGACAAAGGAAGGAAACATCCTCCTTACGTCTGGAGCTTTGGCAATAGCCCAGAACTTGGCTAATGAGATTCGGTTGTGGACCAACGATGCCTATTTTCAACAGGCCAACGGCATTGCATGGAAGGAAGCCCAGCTAGCTAAAAAGTTGGATTCCTCCGTTCTGGCTCAGTTGATTCATGAGGCAGGGAATAGAGTCGATGGTGTGAAGTCCGTTGATTCTGTGGACATTACCGAGTTCGATGAGGAAACGAGAACTCTTCACGGAGAAATCACGATGACGACTGAACAGGACGAAACAGTTTCTTTTGTGTTCTAAAAAATTATGGCTCAAATCATTTTTAATCCGATGATCGGCGTAGAACTTCCGAGTACGCAAGAGATTCGGTCAGATCTCGGCTCCCGGATCCAGCAGGCGTTTCAAACATCACCTACAGATCCGCTTTTGAACATCGAGCCCAGCTCACCAATGGGGCAGGTCCTTGATCTGATCGTGGCCGAAATCGAGGCTAAAAACTCTGAGATCCTTTTCCTGTCGAATATGGTGAATCCAGATCTCGCAACAGGGAAATTCCTAGATGCGCTGGCAGCTCTTTACGGTTTAGACCGCAAAATCTCCGAGCCTACAGTGGTCAACTGCGTGCTTACAGGCTTGAAAGGGACGGTTATTCCGTATGGCGCAATCGCGCAAGATTCTCTCGGCAACCAGTACAGACACTCTGCGGCGGCAGGAGCGCGAATCGGAGACACCGGAAGCGTCACAACAACCTTTACCGCTATTGAACACGGCCCGCTAGAAGTAGCCGCCGGCGCAGTGAACAGAATCGTCACAACGATTGCCGGATGGGACACTATTAACAATCCCTCCGCTGGTGTGGTCGGTCGAGATGAAGAGACGGACGCAGAACTTAGAAACCGCATGGTCGAAAGTTATGCAGTCAATGCCACTGGGTATGTCGAAGCGATTGAAGCAAACCTAGCGGCGCTTGAAGGCGTTCTCGATGTCAGAGTTTTAGAGAATCCGACGAATGCGGCCATCACCCAATTTGGCGTGAGCATCAATCCTCATTCCATTCTGGTCGCCATCGTTGGCGGAGAAGATGAGCAGATCGCTCAAACGATCTATCAGCGAAAGGACGCAGGGTGCGGGACTACCGGAACCTATCAGGTTTCCTACACGGATTCTAGGTTCTACAACGCTACCTACGTGTACAACATTGTCAGACCTCAGAATCAAGCCTTGAAGGTTAAGATCGAATTCTTTGCTACTTCAATGAATCCGACTGAGAAAAACAACGTCATTCAGGCTGTAATCAATGACGTTCTTGGACAAGGTTCAAATGATCGCGTTTCATTGGCGTCGACTGTCTACGCTTCTCGGTTCTATGCCGCAATTCAGTCAGCGACAGCGGTTCCGGTTGCATCCATCCAAGTAGCTTTAGGGACAGGTGCTTTCGGATCCAGTGTCCAAATTCCTGCGAATGTGGAGCCTACGATTCAGGAGTCCGATGTCTCTCTGGTATTCCAGACAGGAGGCTAACGATGGCTGATTCTGCAACTTGGCGGAACATTCTGAGTGTCGAGGATTTCAGAAAACTCTCAAATGTCCGATCGTTGATTTCTATTGCGCTCCAGTCGCAGTATTCGCACTCCGAGCGATACCGACAATTAGGGTTACTTTTCAATGCCGAATTAGACGCGTCCCCTCAACTGGACGCGTTTTTTAATTTCATCTTGAACCCTGGGACAGCTTCTGGGGTTTGGCTGGATTGGTGGGGCAAACGTGTAGGCGTGAATCGAAACCTTGTAATTGATGGGCAGGACACACGACTGGATGATGAGTTTTTCAGATTCTTGATTTTTTATCGGGCTGTTGTGAATGTTTCGAACTCAACGGCTGAAACCATCAATTCTTTGCTGACCCGTCTTATTGGACTTCCAGCATTCGTAAACGATTATCAGGACATGACCATCAACATCCGAATTGTGGGGGAGCCGAATTCAGTTCAAATCGCGATTCTCAAAAACTACGGACTGTTGAATAGGCCTGCGGGCGTTCTGGCAAATGTCGAAGCCGTTGTGCCAAACACATTGGTCTTTGGTTTCTACGGATCAAAACTTCTTCCCTTCAATCAGGGCGTATTCAATCCTTCAAAGGTTATTGATATATGAGCAACTATCCTAAATTTCAAATTCCCGGAGTTGTGGCAGCTAACGGGGAATACACGATTCCTCCCTTAACTCCAACCGAAGCGGGAACTGGGCGATTGTCTGTACAGGAGGGCTGGGGTCAGGTCAATGCTGTTCCGATTGAACAGGGTGGTATTCCGCCGCACAAAGCAGACTTCAACGGTGTCTTGTTCCTGTTATCTCAATTTGCAGTTTGGTTCCAGCAGGGTGGAATCATGAATTACTCAGCCCTACTGGATTACGAGGTTGGCAATGAGGTCATGCAGAACGGAACTAAGTACCGCTGCATCCAACCCAATGGCCCCTCCAGCACAAAGGTGGCACCCGGAACTAACAGAGCTGTCTGGAAAAATATTGACATCACAGTTCCGGCCGGCGCCGTTGTTCCTTTTTACAACGTGACGCTTGGCGGAACGGGAAATAGGAATCCAATTTTTTGGGGAACTACTCAGGCTGATGTTGGCTGGGTTTTATGCGACGGAGGCTCAGACGGAAGTGGAGGCACTACTCCAAATTTAGTTGGAAAGTTTGTTAAGGGATCCTTGCCGAAGGATGCCGGAGCAACGGGAGGATCTGCAACGATTGAAATTCCGAGTCTGTCTGTGAATGGAACCATAGGCGGAACAGCGCTTACTGTTGCACAGTTACCCGCACACTCTCATGAGGCAAGCACCGGAGGTGCAGGTGATCATACTCACTCAAGAGGAAGTATGAACATAACTGGCACCTTCGGCGGATGGGATTGCCAAGGTGGTCTCGATGGTGGAGGTGCTTTTTACGTAGATAGTTATGGTAACTGGAAGGACGCTGGAGGTTCATTCAAAGATGATGTTCTTCGTCGGGTTGGTTTTAATGCCGCAAATGCTTGGACGGGAACTACCTCAACGAATGGGAACCATGTTCACACAGTATCGGTGGGAAATACAGGAAGCGGACAAACGCACACTCATCCACTAAATGCAAATGTAAGCATCTCTGGCGTTACCAATGAGCCGCCTTTTTACACACTTGCCTATTTTCTGCGATTGCCGGAGTAATTGAACATGGCAAAAACGAAATTTCAATTTCATTACACGCCCACAGGAACTGGCGTGATCAGCGGCCCAGAGGTTCTGAAGCAGACGGAAGATGCAATCAACGATGTCGGAGCTTATGCTGATCAAGCTTCCGATAATTCTTCGGAGGCCCTTTCGATTGCAAAGGAAGCTCGTCAAACGGCTCAAACCGCCAATTCAGCCTCATCTAACGCCTTAGCTCAGGCCAACGCTGCTAACGAAAAAGTTGAGACGCTGAAACAAACGGTCGATGACTGGGATGCTGACATCCAAACATCGATCGCTCAGTCGAAGTCTGCTATTGATGCATCCACGATTGCGGTAAATACCTCTAATTCAGCTCAAGCGTCAGCATCAGCCGCACAATCGGCGGCCCAAAGTTCTGCCGCCAGCGCCCAAACAGCGGAAAACAACGCGGCCCAAGCCGTCCAAACAGCACAGACTGCTCAACAAGCAGCAGAGACAGCCCAAGGAAATGCAGAAACGGCACAGGCGGCAGCTCAAACAGCTCAGACAGCGGCACAAACGGCAGAGTCCAAGGCTTTGGAGGCGGCTGCAAATGCTTATGCAGTTCGAGTAATTGATCAGGTTCTAACGGCTTCCGGAACTATCCAGATTGCTGATTTAAAACCTCAAGGAAATATAAAAGCTGGAGACACGGTTGTCGGTACAGATGGTCGAATGTTCCGGATAAGTTCCGTAAACACAACTGCAGGTACCGCCCTTTTATCGGCAGACTACACAGACTTAACTCCTTCTGTTTCTTACGAGGCTCCCCAAACCCTATCAGCAACTCAACAAAATACGGCGAGAAGCAATATCGGTTTCAGCGCTGGAGTCGACAGTTGGGCTGACGATAGTTTCAATGATCGGACCGATGATTACTTATGTCCGATTCTTGAAGAATTGATCCTCGAGAACGGAGGAACTCAACAAGAAATCGACAACATTAAAAATGCCCAAACAGGACAAGACGCAGGAACAGAGAATCCTTAATTAAGGGAAAAGTATGAAGACACTTGAAGAAGTTAAGCAAGAGATGCTCTCAAGGGCAATGAATCGACCTTTGTCTAAATATTCATTAAAGGACTCTGACGGGAGGATTGCAGTTTCGTCTAATTCTCCCGGGCATCACGCATTCATCGACGCGAAGGATGAAGCTTTTGCTCAAAGTCATTACACCTTGTCAGAAAGATTTAAACGAGAAGACGGGACCATTATCAAATATTGGAAATTAGAACCCAGTCCTAAGGGATATTTCCAGAGTGCCGACGGAGACTATTACCTTTCAACTGAGCTTCCGGAACTGGATGATGATTTCGTGAAACAGCAATACGAGCAGGAGGTCAGAGGTGAGCGTAATGCTCGAATCTCAGACACTGATCGATATGTTCAGCTGCCGGATATCACAGTTCAATCTGCCGCAAGAATTAAGCGATCTCAATTGACAGAAGAGGACAGAAAAGCATTGTTAGATTACCGGCAAGAGCTCAAGGATCTTCCAGAGAAACAAGGATTCCCATTTGTTGATTACCCGGAATTTCCCACAGCTTTGGCTTATGAATTAGAGCAGGCAGTCAGCGATCGTAGTTCCATCAAACAGAGAGGTTTCTTTCATGCTTAAAGAATTGGCAAGTTTGTTATGTAGTTTGTTTGTTCCCCGCAGAGCTACAAGTCTTAGCAGCGGTGGGGAGGGGTAAAATAATTTATGGAGAGAATCTCTCTACTGTTGGTCTAACTGATTTTTCTGAATCCGTAACCGCTACCACTCTGCCTTACGTTGTTCCCTTTGACGGATTTGCTGTTGTTTCATGGCAAGCAGTCTGGCAAGGCTCTCCCACTTTTGCTTGGTTCCCAATCCTATTTAACAACCATAACGTTCACACGACTGTCGAAACACAAGGACTGTCGTATGTGTTTTCTTTCCCAGTAAAGAAAGGAGTAACGATTTCAAGTGGTGATGTTCAGAATGCAAAATTTATTCAGATAACGGTTTACAAAATTAAGTAACAGCCCGGGCTCCTGCTCGGGCGAGGAGTCTAAATGTCAATCCTAAAATCATTGTTGCAGCGACTCTTGGAAACACGAACTACGCCTGATGAGGCGGGGCATTCTGCTATGCCCAGTGCAACAAAAACGATATTTTTCAGCAAGGATGAAACTGTCGGTTCTTGGGGAATACTCAATGCTGGGATAGCCCCTGACGATGGGTATTTATTTGTCAATGCTAGTGCCGAGGACAATACGAATAGCGAAGTAAGAGCGCAACTTGGCAATATTTTTCATGTGTCTGCACAAGCACCTGCTCCAAAAGGTTTAGGGGTCGCAATACCCGTGAGCAAAGGAGCTTCATATTCGGTAGAAGGAGCCTTTGTTTCACACATCACAGTAGGATTTGTCAAGGTAATCGGGGGGGGGCATAAACGCCTTATTTGGAGGGCCTTGTTATGCTTAAGAGCCTTATCCAATTATTTTCCGAGAAGTTTCTGCAAAGTAAAAAGTCTTGGGTTGCGGAACAGTGTGCTCCGATTGTCCACAATGGCACTAACATCCCTTGCACAAGCACCACGGACTTCTTTAGCTATGTTGCGCCGTGCAACGGCTGGGCGACATCTCGATGCAATTCAAGCACGGTCTCAGCACTTGAAATTCAAGTCGAGAATGGGCAAATGGCGCTTGCCTCTGTCCTTAACGGAAATACTGCTGGGTGTGGCCTCTGCTGTTATGTTAAAAAAGGAACCACTATTAAGTTCTTATGCCGAGGTGGAAAGACTTCGGATTATTCTATTTGGTTCTACAAAGCAAGTTCAGACGCTTAGTTCTTCGACAGGAGGCGCATTATGCTAAAAAATCTAATGCGGCTCCTTTTGTCCAAGTTTTACAGCAAAAAAGAATCTGAGACGGTGGGACATCAGGCTATGCCGTCCGTATCGGTTATAACCTTATCTCCTACAACGAGTAATGTTACTGGGTGGGCTCCAGTTTACGAAGGGATTGCGCCTACAGATGGCTATGTTGCCATAAGATTCACGGCAGATTCCGATAATTGCATTGCCGCAGCACAGACGACCAACGTAAACACATTCTCAACTCCACAAGTTAAGGGAGATGTCTTAATGGCCGCTTGCCCAGTGGCTAAAGGACAACCTTTCGGACTGTACGCTCGAGAAGCACATAACATCGCGTGTTGGTTTACTAAAACCATCGGGGGGGGGGTATCTTAAATCTTTTGTCTCAGATGTTCGCAAGAGAGGTGAGCTATGTCGCTTAAAGGCCTTATCTCTCTGTTTGCCGAGAAGTTTTTACAGAACAAATCCTCGTGGGTTGGCGGTCAGGGCTATCCTTCAGGCAATCAGACGACCTTATCTTTGCAAAAAGACACTTGGAGCAAATATGTGGCACCAACGGATGGATACTTCTTTGTTAAAGAAAACAACGCCGAAGACATTGAAAACGTGTCTATTTACACGCCTGATATGTACGTTTCTTGCGTTGGGAAAGACTGGATCCGCTTGTTTATTCCCGTCCGCAAGGGGCAAGAAGTTTCTTACTACTTTAACGTTAGAGAAGGAGCCTCAAGCAGTTCGACAACATTTGCATTTGCGAAGTCTGTCGGAGCTTCATAACTATCTTGCAAAGGGAGGTGCATTATGCTGAAAGGTTTATTGAGCCTCCTATTGTCGTTGTTTTATTCAAAGTCTGAGTCAGCAGAGGTGGCCAGCCAGTCACTTCCTAACGAGACGGATTTCACCTCCGTTACGCTTAACACAAGCCAACCTGATACTTTTGTTGCACCTTATGACGGGTATTTCTGTATCGTTGTAGATACCGGGGGCAGTATCAATGTTTGGGGAGATGGTTTACAAAGTTCTAATTACTCTCTGAACAACGGCCAGAGCAAACTATTTGTTCCAATGCGAAAAGGGAACATTATCGGTTACAGCATTTCCGGAAGGCTTATCTTCGGGAAATTTTATAGGCTAGTCGGGGGGGGGGGTATAAAGTTATTGAAGATCTTATCCTTAGGGGGGGTGCAATATGCTTAAGCA
>ERZ772871.383-NODE-383-length-48022-cov-27.4698_pt1 | contig 48022 bp, 56 predicted proteins | sample MGYA00511899_ERZ772871 | MGnify/ENA primary metagenome ERZ772871 (study PRJEB29015, sample SAMEA2737693) | human gut metagenome | biome: human gut; feature: human-associated habitat; material: faeces | place: China | collected 2012 ... | reverse complement strand
TCTTTGCGTCAACTCTAACCGAAAAACACTTGAAATTTGTTAATTGCGTCGATATACGTCGTAAAGCGTCGAAACACGCCAAACAAAAACAGCCCCGCGGAACCGCCTGAAACGGAACCACAGGGCTGTTGTCATGCTATGCAGCCTTTCGGCCTGCCGCCGGAGCGGCTAAGTGTTATGTCTCCCGCATGGTACGCACTGCGCGTAGGCGCGCGGGAGACGATGCGCCGCAGCGCTGTGTAGCTTACTTGACCTGCTTCTTCAGGCGGTCAAACTCGGCATCTGCCTGAAGGGCTGCAGTGGTGAAGCTGTTGTTGTTCCACCAGCTCACCAGCGCGGCCACAGTAGTGATGCCAGCGGTGACCAGCTGCTCCACGGTCTGGCTCTCGATGGGCAGGACGGGCTTGCCCAGTGCAGACAGCACCTGATTGGTCAGGGCCAGCAGCAGGCAGGCGGTGCGGGCAATGGTGCCTGCGGAGATGGTGGGTGCGTTGTAGGTGTGTGCGTTCATAGTCAGTTCCTTTCTCTTTCGTGTTCGTCTGCTTCTAAATCAGCGATGCGGTGGTTGACCACCTTCATCTGCTCTTCCAAAATTGGGACGCGGCGGGCAAAATTGTTGTGCTCCCGCACCTCGCGGGTCAGCTCTTCCAGCTTGGTGTCGGTCACGGCCTGACTGCGGCTGTTGGCGATCAGCACGCCGATCAGGGTCACCGCACCGGCAAGGATGGCTGAGATGATGCTTTCCACTGGTCTCACCCCCCTCACAGCGTCCACCGGCTCTTGTTCGGGCGGGTGTCTACGTGCACCCAGCCCTTGGCCCGGCCTGCCTTGACCGGGTAGCGGCCCACGCCGCCCCAGCCGGGCATCAGGCTTTCGGCGTAGGCGGCCACAGCCAGCGGGTCGGTGTCCTGCACCTGAATGTCCGCGGCGCGGCCCAGCAGGTGCTGGCTGGATCTTGAGCCGCCCACCCTCGTGTTGTGGCTGGCTGTGCGGTAGCCGCTGGTGATGGTCACAGGCTTGCCGAAGTGCTCCCGGATGCACTGCAGCAGCACCACAAGGCCCTCGTCAATGAGGATGGTGTCGGTGCCGTCGCGGCAGCGGAACTCCCGCACGCGGAACGCGGGAGAGAGCTGCTTTGCGCCGTCCTTCTTCAGGCTGTACTGTTTGATCGCCATATGTATCACGTCCTTTCACGGGGTCAGGCCTCGATTTTCACGTTCTTTTCCAGCTCCTGATCTGCATTGTCCTCAGCGTCCTTACTGCGTGATCTCCTCAAAGCCGCTCTTGATAAGAATTGCCTTGACCTTCTCCTTCAGCAGGCGGGGGCAGCGCTCATACAGCGCCTTTGCTTCCTCCGCGGTCTCTGCGAACATGATTTCCTGTGCCCATAGTTTAGCCATCATAAGTGTCATCCTTTCTAATTTTTGTGCGATTCGTTTAAGCATACACAATCTCCGACATTTCCATCAGACATTGCTTAAGCATCTTGTTATCTTCCTGCAGTGCTTCCAGCTTCTCGTTAAGTGCCGGCTCCGGTTCGGGCTGGTCCGCAGGGTCAGGCTTTACTCCGCCGTCCGTTACCTCGTAGCAGCCCGGTTTATCCGCGATGCTCCACAACGTATCGCCCACAGCGCAGGCGGCATTGCGGGTGTTTACTGCTTCCACCATAGCGGTGTATGCATCGCACTGCGCCTGTGTCTCCACAGGTTTTGCAAGGGCATATCCAATTTTGATTTCCATGCCGCACCTCCTTTACTTCCAGCGACCTATGACGACAATACTTCCTCTATACACATTGGATACACATAATCCAGTAGTAGTACGATTGAATACGTAACATTCTACGTTGGTGCTGTAAGTTATGCTGGTGCCAAGAGTAAAACCGGCACCATAATTTGTGTTAGCAAATGGCACAGGAAACGGAAAATAGGGAGTGTAGCCCTTTCTAGACCAGCCGTCGAATTTGAGCCAGCAAATCTGTGTGCCATCGGCAAAACGGATATAGCCATCACCGGAAGCCGTAATGGATTTGGCGGAAGAAATCTTGTTGTCTACCTGCTCCTGCCATGCATTCAGCATGGAGTCTATCTCAGTTGTATTATAAGCGTCAATGGATGCCGTGCCATCCGCACTGATTTTTAAACCCTTTCCTGATTTAATACCGCCCAGTGTGGTTGCGGTGGCAATAGGGAACTTGATGCCTTTCACCATATCACCAGTAGCCTTTGCGTCAGCAGGGGCACCATCAACGCTCAGCGTCTTGTCGGTGCTCACGATGGCCGCAGCCCTGTCCGCTTCAGCTTTGGCAGAAGCGGCAGAGCTTCCCGCGCTCTTTGCGTCTGCGGACGCTGACCGTGCGCTTTGGGCCGCGCTGGTGGCGGCAGTCTGGGCCATGCTTTCGCTCTCTGCAGCTGCTGCGGCCTTTTCCGTCGCGGTGCTGGCTGCTCCGGTGGCGGTCTGAGCGGCTTGCAAAGCAGCCTGCTGCTGGCCTGTCACTTCCTCGGCGTACTGCTTGACGTACTCCATGCCCTGTGCGATGTCCTCACGGACTTCCACGCCGCGCTCAGCCTTACGGATTCCCGCAATGGCTTCATCAAAAGTTTTATCCATAAAACACCTCCTGTCCCATTAGCCTGACATGTACCCTTTGAGAGATCGACTCAAATCGTAAGCATCGGACGCTTTGCGTGCACTCAAAGCCTGCAGGTCACTGATGCTGGAAAACTCAGTGCCAAATGTAAACTCCTTTTTATCCGGCGAATCCAACGGCTCAACAAGCTTGGAGCACAGCAACCAGGTATCTACACCATGCGGTGCAGAGAAAATGTGCGTTTGCTTTCCAATTGCAATACGGCTGACATCAATATCAGCGTCTTTCAAATCGACTGCTTTGACCGTCATACCGTTCAGATAGCGCAGATTTTTGGCAAGTTCTTCCTCTGCCGCATCCAGCAAAGACTGCGGCGTGCTTTCGATGCCTTCAATAAAGATCACTTTTGTGATGATGCCAAAAAGCTTTTGCGCAGCCAGATCGTTTGCAGTTTCTGTAATGGTTTCTCCCCATGAAAAAACAAGCCACGATTTCTTTCTGGCACCTACCGCGATCACCCGCGTGTAGATATCCTCTGCTTTGACGTAGTTGGTCAAATCCAGCAAGTTGGTTCCAAAAGCCACCGTCTGGCTGTTTTTATCGGTGATTGCCTGCAGATAGTCCAGATACCGGCGCGGTTTTCCGTCATGATCTTCTGCATGGCGCAGCACCAGATATCCGCCGTACTTTTCCACCAGCTCATTCTGCAAGATGTCCCATGTAACGCCGTAGTTTTTTTCATCGCCAAAGCTGTATGTAGGTTCCTTCACATCAAACAAAAAGTGGGGATCCGTCTTGCCGTTGATAGCAAGGCTGTATTTCCCGTTTTTCTCGGTGATCTTAAAGGTCTTGGATTCAGATGCCCGCTCAATGTTATAAATGGAGTACGTGCCAAAATTCTTGTTGCAAGTACCGCAGACAATTTCAGCTTTTTTCACTTCGACCGCCGCGGCGTATGTTTGGCCCTTTACATAGGCTGCAAACAGACGCACTCGGAAATTGTTGCTTCCAATCCGTGAAATAATGCGACCGTTCGCAATGTGCTCTTCACCGATTTCCCAGCTCAGGCAGGAAGCTTTGCTGCTCTCTGTTTCCTCATAGAAAATATGCGTTTTTCCATCCACGGGGTCTACAATTCCCCAATGGTAAATGTAATCTCCATCATTAGAATCGTAACTGTAACCCACCTGCACGACTTTGATGCCGTCTACATAGGGCACAATCATGGGAATGTCCATCTCGACTTTTCCGGGAGTAAACGCCTTGTAAGCGTCAACCTGCGCGTTGTGGTTATCGCAGATCCATTCCAGGAATTGCGAAAAGCTCACATTTTTTGCAGCGTACGGCGCAATGCCGCTGTCATTCAGATACGCAAGCTCCCCTTCGCAGTAGATTTTCTGACGCATCAAAAAATCCTGCTCATGGCTCATAGGACGGCCCTGCCAGATGGAAACGCCGTCCTGTTCCACCTCTACCGTAGTGCGCAGCTTTTGCAGCGCAGAGTGTGCCACATTGCCCAGCGGCATGGTAAACTCAAAAGAGCCAGCTTTACCCACTTCGCGGGTCAGCGTGGGGCTGATGAGCTTTTTCGTGTCGGTAATATCGCTGATATCGTGGATACAGACCTTAGTTTTCCATGTGTCTACACCCGTCTGCACACCAGCATAAACTTTGTAGCTCATAGGCTTGCCCCCAAATACTTGATGCTGATGCTGCAGTCTGCCGATGCAGCAAAAACAAGGGTGCCCACCACACCGTCCGGCATGGTAAGGCCCTCAATATACTGCCAGTCGGTGGACTTGGCCAGAATGCCCACCTCAAAGCCGTTGAGAGACACCGCAATGTCAGCAGCATCCTCGCTGCGCTTGAAGTAGATACCGGCCGCACGGGGCGCACCGGTTATGGACACTTGAACGTCCTTGTTTGCCTTGAGCGGGATATCCGTGTAGTTGCGCACAATATCATGCTCAAAGTTGAAATCGTCCCACAGCCAGTCGTTGGTGCCGTCGTAGACGCTGCGCTTGAAGGGGTTGCAGGTGCCGGTGATGGTAAAGGTGCTGGAAAGCCGGTCGCGGGATGGTGTGACTTTCCAAAGCCCTTCCCAGTACCACGCCGGGTCTTCATCAAAGCGGCACTGCAGCCACTTGCCATGAATGGCATTGGCAATGGTGCTTTCGATGTAAGGCCACTTGCTTTTTGGCGCGTTGCAGAGCAGCTCCATGGTGATGGTGCGCTTTTTATAGTGCACCTTGCCGTCGTCCCATGTGGTCAGGTTCAGCAGCGAATCAGAGCCGGTGACCTGCACAAGGTATTCTTCCGGTTCTGCCGCGCCGATTTTAGGGCTGCCTACCTTGAGGTACAGCCCCCAATCTGTCAGGGTGTGAAAATTGCCGATTTTTGCCCCCAGAAGCTTTGCCATTACACACCCCTCGCTTTTCGTTCCACTGTCACGCCAATGCGTGCATCTACGTTGGTCGCCATGCGGGTCGACAGCACGCCCACCAGTTCACCGGAGTCCATGACCACCTGACCCTTGCCGATGTCGGGCAGATGCTCGTCCAGCATCCCCTCGATGCGCTCCAGAATGCTGGTCTGCCGGTCAACAATGGCCTGCTGGCCGGTAACGCGGTACTGCAGGGCTGCACGGGTGGAGAAGGTACCCAGACTGTCATACACGCCGGTCTTGTCAAAGGGACTCTGGTAGTGGCTGACGGTGGTGTCGTTCTTCTTATTGAAAGCACTGAACAGGGCAAAACCAATGCCCACTGCACCCACGGCAAGGCCGAGGATCGCGGCAAGCACGGGGTTCGAGAGGATCATGCTGCCCACCTGCGTGAGGACGCCGCCCAGACTGGTGGCGATGCCGCCAAGGCCGCCCATGCTGGAAGCCAGACCTGCAATGCTGCTGCCGACCTGCGTCGTCACGCCGCCCATGGCTGTGCCGATGCTGCCCAGCACATCCACGATCACCGACCCGTTTTTACTCACGTCACCGGCAATGCCTGCAAAGCCGGAACCACTGCCACCCGCGCCCAGCAGCTGCTTTCCGGCATCCCAGATGGAGCCAGAAATGTCGCTGACGATCTGGGACAGGACTCCGTTGATCTGCTGGATGATGGGCTTGCCGAAATCGTCGATGGCCTGCTTGGCGGCAGGCGCAAGACCGTTGTACAGGGTGGAAATGACCCATTCGCCGACGCTGAGCCAGTCCTGACTCTTCACGGCTTTGTACAACGTGCCGAAGGTGCCCAGCACACCGTTATTGGCCTCTTCCTGCCAGCCCTTCACAAGGCCGGAAAAGCTGTTTGCACTGGCCTTCTTGAGCTCCTTCGAGGTCTGCTCGGAGCCGTCTGCGGCAATGGTGGTGACCTTTTCAGCCGTCATCAGAGCGCCATTGACGATCTCGTTAAAGGTTTCGGTAATGACCTGCTTGTGCTGTTCGGTGCCGTCGGCCAGTGTTTCCGTGACCGTTTTGGTGGAGGTCTGGATGCCATTCACAACGGCATCGGTGGTGGAAGTGACTGTAGACACCACATCCCTTACCGTTTCCATGGTCTGTTTGACGGTCGTCTTGCCGTCGGCGGCAATGCTGGTGACGGTCTTGATGTCCTTCAGCACACCGCCCACCATCTGGCGGGAAGTCTCGGTGATGGTCTGGGTCTGCTGCTTCTTTCCGTTGGAAAGCTCCTCGTTCACGGTCTGGGTGGTGCGGGTGACTTTGCCCAGCACCTCGGTCACCGTGTCAGAGTAAGAGTTGACCACCGATGCGGCGGCCTTTGCGGCTGTGCCCGCTGCTTTCCCTGCACCGGCTGCCGCATTGCCAGACTTGGTATAGGCCGGGATAGCGATATCCGCCACGGTCTGGGCGCTGTCGGCAAGGTCGGTGTTGGCAGAGGTCCAGTCGGCCAGTTCGTCACGGCTGGCAACATCGGCGATGGTAAAACCGGCAGTGGCTGCGGTAGCGATACCCGCCACTTTACCCTTGCCGGTCAGGCCGTTGATGAAGCTCTGGATCAGATTCTTGCCCCACTGAACCGCCTGCGAGGGCAGGCTCTTGATCCAGGCTAAAGCACTGGAAAAACCACCCTTGAAGGCATTCAGCATGGAAGAGCCCATGCTCCTGACGCCGCTTGCCACACCGGTGAGAATGTTCTTGCCGATGTTCAGCCAGTTCACTGCAGAAATGACCGATAACACGGCCTGAAGGATCTTCTTCCAGTTGGCCAGCAGGTCAGGCACGGCTTTTACGATACCCACGCCCAGCTGCACCACCAGCGAGACGCCCTCTGCAAGGAGCTTCGGCATGTTGTCGTTGATGATGCCGCAGATATTGATGATGATATCCGGCACATAGGCGATGAGGTCCGGCAGACCCGCGATCAGGCCGTTGGCCAGCTGGGTGATCATGTCCAGACCGGCGTTCACAAACTCTCCGGCATTTTCCCGCAGGTTTTCTGTAAAGGAAAGCAGCTGCGGCAGAGCATTCGCCAGAAAATCCGGGATGCCTTGCGTGAAGCCCTGCGCCAGAGAGCCGAGAAGCTCGGTGCCGGTCTGCACCACTTCGGGCACAAGGCCGTAAATGACCTGCGGGATGCCCTGCAGCACATTGCCGATCATGGGCAGCAGGTTGCCCACAAGGTAGGTCCGGGCCGTGTCCGTCAGTGCCTGCAGGGGTGCCGTCAAGTCTGCGCCGGTGCTCCAATTGCCCAACACGTTCTGCGCCGCTGCCTTCATGGCCGCAAAGCTGCCGGTCAGGGTCGTTGCGGCTTCTCTCGCCGTTGTGCCGGTAATGTCCATCTCCTGCTGGATCACATGGATGGCGCTGTACATGTCGGCCAGGTTGCCCAGATCATAATGGACGCCGGAGATCTTCTCGGCGTCGGTCAGCAGACGCTGCATTTCGGCCTGCGTGCCGCCATAGCCCAGCTTGAGGTTGTCCAGCATGGTATAGTTCTGCTTGGCAAATCCCTGATAGGCATTCTGGATATCCTGCATATCCGTGCCCATCTTGTTGGCGTTGTCGGCCATGTCCACCATGGCCATGTTGGCAAGCTGGGCGGCGGCATTGGTATCCTTGCTCACGCTGGAAAGAAGGCTGGCCGCAAAGCTGGTGGTCTGCTCCATGTAGTCGTTGGCAGAAAGGCCCACAGTCTGGTATGCCTGTGCAGCATACTGCTTGACGGTATCGGCGCTGTCCTTGAACAGCGTTTCGATGCCGCCGATGCTCTGCTGCAGGGCACCGCCCATATCAAGGGAATCCTTGATGAGCTTGCCGATGCCCGCCGCCGCTACGACCTTTTTGATGGTGCCCACCAGCTGCGTGCCGATGCTCAGGCCGGTCTTTGTGCCAAGGCCGTCCGTCTCTTTGCCGAACACATCCTCCAGCGCGCCCTTGATGCCCTGCGCCGACGGTACGATCTGCACATAGGCTTTTGCCATTTCAATGTGATCTGCCACGTTCAACCTCCTTCCACGGCACGCATCGCCGCTTCAAATTCTTCCGGGCTGTCAAAGCTCTGCACATCCGAAGCGTTGCCGCCTTCCCGGCCCTGCAGACCGTCCAGAATGAGCTGCGGTGCTGCACCCTTGCCAACGCACAGACGCCAGTACAGCAGGTGCAGTGCGTCCACCGTCTCCGCCTGCAGCAGGGTTTCAAGCGGCACGATCTGGCCGGAAAGCTTGAGCATACAGCGGCTGCTCTCCGGCAGACCTGCGGCAAGGGTGGCAACCAGATGCAGCGGCAGGGTCCGCCAGTCCAGCACATGGTAATACTGCGCAAAATCGCAGATCAGTGCGTCCTCGTCCGATGCGATCAGGTCGGCGAGGATGCAGAGTTTTTTCCGTCCTTGATGCAGGACACCAGCTCACCGAAGGCCTTGGCCAGATCGTCCAGCGCCACGGTGCCCTCCGGCGTGCGCAGGTGTTCATACAGGCGCTTCTTGCCCTCCGGGCCCAGCAGGTGGTTGATGGCAGTAAAAAGGCACTTGCCGCTTTCATCCGTATCCAGAAAGACGATGGCCTCAGTCAGCTCAGTATCCTTGCGGAAAATGTTCTCGTCCAGCTCAATCTCAAAGCCGGAACTGGTTTTAGCGGTGATCATGCCGTTACCTCCTTACTGACCGTGGCGCTCTGGGTGGCCTGGCTGGCAGCACCGGTGGCAGAGATCAGATATTCATAGTGGGTGTTGTGATCATCGTCCGGCACGGCGGAAATGGTGGTCTCGTAGCCCACGGGGGACTTATCCGCGTAGGTGATGTCACCTACCTCGGTGACAGCTGCTTCCGGGATCACGACGCGCTTTTTGGCGTTGTCCTTCATCATCATATCCACGACCCATACGCAGGCGGGCTGCGGGTCAGAATTTGCCTTGACAGTAATGCCGGTCTCCAGCGTGCCGGAAACGTTGTTGTCACCATAGACAGCCGCCAGCGCGTCCGGGTTCATGGCCTCAATCAGGGTGAATTTGAAGGTGTCCGGCTTTTCGCCCTGGGTGCTCAGTACGGTATCACCGCCCCATGCAGAGGTGTCCTCGCTGGAGGGGGAGTTGGCGTTGGTCAGGCCGTCCTCGGAGATGTAGCCCAGAGACTTGAAGGCAGTATCCAGTGCTTCAACGGCGTTCTTGGGCAGTTTGCTGCCTGCAGGCGCACGCCAGACGGCACCGCCCACCTTGGGCTTTGCCGCAGTGACATTTTTTGCTTTTGCCATTTGTTTTGCTCCTTTCGGTTCAGTAATGCGTGATAGAAAAAACGGCCTGATATCTGGGCCGTTTGCGGGTGGTGTCCGGGAAACGATAGTCTGTGCTCAGCTCACAGCTGGAAACCTCCGGCAGCTCTGCAGCATCTTCCATGGCGGCCTTGACCTCCTCGTTGAGCCGGGAGGCATCCAGTGTGCCGTCATGATCGGTGGCGTTTGGGCCATAGGACTGCACGGCCAGCGTGGCGGCATACAGGCCGTCCTCGTAGCCGGAGCCGGTCTTTTCCAGCACCACGAATCTGTCCGGGACCGGTGTGGGCACCGTCAGGCGGACAGGCACCGACAACCGCCCGGACAGAAAATTTTGAATCAGTTCTTCGATCATTTCTTTCTCTGGTAGCTCCTCACCGTGATGACACGCCCATCTTTCAGGCGGCGCTTGTGCTCGTGCACTGTTGCGCCGCTGCGGCCGCCGGAAACTGCTTTCAGCAGAGTGTTGTTGGCCGAGTTGTCGTTATAGGCCTTGCGGGAAGCGGTTTCCACCACAGCCACCGCGCGGGTGGGGGCCACATAGGATTCGTAGCCATCGCCGCAGCGGTCCTTCACGGTGTCGGCACGGTCTTTCAGCACCGCCTGCATTTCAGGGGAGCGCAGCAGCGCCCGGATGCCGGAGCTGTTCAGCTCGATGCGGATCTTACTCAAACCGCACCACCTGCACTTTCTTATTCCAACACAGCGGAATCATGCTCTCAATGCCCTGCGCAACGCCGCCGCAGGTGCGGAAGGCCTGACCGAAAAACTCCACCTTTGCATCCTCCCAGCTGTGGGCATCGCCCTTTGGGATGGCCAGCGTATAGGCCAGCCGCCGCCCGGTGAGCTGCAGCTCGGTGGTGATCTCCTCGGCAGAGGGCTCACCCACCAGCACGTTGTGCACGGTGACGGGCGTTTCCTCATAGACGGGGTTGTGGGCGTCGTCCTCGCCGGTCTGGGTCTTGGTGTAGAGAGTGACATTGATTCCTTTCAGCATAAATCCTCCAGAGGGCTGTGTGCCCCGATGCGGCTGCCGACGCCCAGCAGCTTCTTTTCCAACTTAGAAAGATACAGCTCGCCGGAAGAGCCGCCGCTCATCGTCCAGCTCTGGCTGTAACCCAGCGCCGTGGCGGTGCCCTGCGTGGAGCCCACGGGAAAGGATACACCGCCCCCGCTGTCGCTCTCGCCCAGCTGACGGCGCACCATCCGGCAGGAGACCACCCGCTTGGCGTCTTTGCCTGCATCCGGGTTGTAGCTGTCGATGATCACGGCCGCTTCGGCCAGCAGGGCAGCGCACTGTGTCTGTTCGTCTCGGGACAAGGCGCGAAAACCTGCTTCCACGTCCTGCACTTCAGCGTAAAGCATGGCGGCACCTCATCAGATGGCAGCCTCGGTGCGCTTGATGTACAGGGTCTGAGGTTTGGAGACTTTCAGACCATACACCTTGCGGCCCTGCACAGCGGATGCACCGATGTACTTGCCGGAGCCGGACAGGTCCTGCAGGTGCACCGGGGTCTGCCACTCCATGACGCGGTGACACCAGTTGGGGTGTCCGGCGATAAATTCCGTGGTGGTTTTCTTGCTGGCCACACGAGTAGTGGATTCGTAATCCATATTGTTGGACTCGAACACGTTGAAACCGGCGATACGGCCAATGACGCCCTGCTGCACCAACTCCTGAGACAGGTCGCCCTGCTTGATGAAGTGCTCATCCAGCATCAAAACCTCCAGATATTCGGGGGATGCAATGAGGAAACGTCCCTCGTTGGGCACGCCCTTACGGCCCAGGACACGCTTTGCCTCCAGTGCCAGCTTGTAGGCATTGGTCTCGGTTGCGGCAGTCTTGGTAGCGCTGATGGTAGCACCGACAGCACCCTCCAGTGCGTCGATGGACTTTTTATCCACGGACAGAGCCAGAGAGTAGCCAGCGCTGTCCAGACGGTCGGCCACGATGTCGTCCGGCACGCTTGCGGCATCGTAGCCATCGATCAGCTCGTTTACGGCTTCATCGTGGTCAATGTTCAGGTCCAGATAAGTGGTGGTGCCGACTTCCGCGTCCACGCCGGTGGCCTTGTTGTACTCCTTGACGGAAACCTCAGTGTCACGCACCGGGATCTTTACCTTGCCGGAAGTAGGGTCGCCTTCGTAGCGGCTGTTGAAAATGAGATTATCGCGGGTCACCAGAGTGTTGCGCAGCTTTGCGTCAACAAGGGAAGCCCATCGCTCCTGATTTGCGTGTGCCATAAGATGCCTCTCTTTCTCCGTGCAGAGCGCACGGATCAAACTTTCAGATTCGGATTCAGCTTTGTAAATGCAGCCAGGACGCCGTCCGGCTGACTGGGAACGTGATTCGGGGTCCCGCCGTCTTTGAGGATGGGATATCCGGCAGCCTGACCTTCACCAAACGCCCACGGGTTCGCCTTTGCGGCATCGTCCAGCGCCTTTGCAATGTCGGTGCTGCGGTCGGCAGAGCCCTTCAGGGCGTCCAGATCCAGCAAAGCACGCACCGCCTTGACGCTGCGGCCCTTCCTGCCCAGGATGGCAGTGTCCAGAGCGTTGTCAAAGGCAAAGCCCTCGGCCTGCGCCTTCATGTCGTTCTGCAGCTGGGTGACCTTTGCCTGCAGCCCGGCTACATCCACGCCTTCAAAGGCTTTCAGGCCGTCCTGCGCGGTCTTGAGCTGGGCGTTTGCGTTATCCAGCTGGGTCTGCAGGGCCGTGGCGGCAGACTTCTCCCGGTTGATGTCTGCGCCGTTCTCCTGCATGATCCAGTTGAGCTGCTCGTCGGTGATGCCGGGGATCTTGTTCTTCACGTCTTCACGCTTCATGGTGGAAACTCCTTTCGTGTGTGAGACCTCAGTTTTTTACACTGTTCTCTGTCAGTGATCCGGTCGTGGGCGGGATACGCGCCGCCCGCCGCATGGCACCGTTTGCAGGGCTCGAACCTGCCGCTTCCGGTTTTGGAGACCGGTACTCTTCCAACATGAGCTAAAACGGCATAAAAAAGCACGGTGCAAAACTGCATCGTGCTTAAAAGTGGGCAAAAGAAAACCACGGTGCATGTGCATCGTGGTTCAATTACTGTTCCTGTTCCCAGGCCCAGTTTTTAAATTTATGATACGCTTTCAACGCTTCCTCAGGAACAGCAGAAAAGTCTTTTTCAAGAATCGCTGTACGGTAAGGATCAAACGTATCGACTAACTTTTGAATTTCCGGGGGATAACCCAATATACACATGTTACGTTCGCCTCCTTAACGACATAAATTCCGCCTCGACTTCATCAAAGCGGTCGCCTAAATACATATCAGCAGCATATTTGCTGATTTCTCCTACATTATCGCGCGTAATGCCAAGTTTGTCAATGCGTTCCCTGCACTTTTTGCACAGAGCATCGAGATACTCCCCGCGATTTTCGCGGGTGATCGTCCAGCCGGATTGCCGGAAATCCTCTGCCTGCTTCATGTGCCACATTTCATGAGCTTCAACGGCACCAGCACCGCCGGATGCTTCCTGCACTGCCTTCTTGCCGATGCTTTCAGCGTAGTAAACGATATTCTCGCAGGGGTCATAGACGCCCACTGCACCGCGCAATTCGTCATCACTGACGATCACGATTTTAGGCTTGCGGTCAATGCTTACGCCCCAGTCGGTCAATGCGTGCTCAGTGTTCTGGTTGACCTCATGCAGTGCCTTGGGCTTGATAGACGCTTTATCTGAAACAAAAACCGGCGTTTTGTAAGATTCGACCTGCTTCACAGAGATTTCAACAGCTTCCGTTCTGCGGGTCAGTGTGATCTTACTTGCTGCACCCAGATCCTTGCGGTATGCCTGCGCTGCATACGCCGCCCTCTTTTGTGCATTGATGCGCTCCCGGTTGGCGGCGTAATCAATGCGGCGCATTTTGTTGATGTCGCCGCCCGCCTCACGATACTGCCGGTAATACTTGTCCGGATCGTACCCGGCAACTGTGGTGCGGTGGTCGAACCGGATGGTAAACTCACAGTCACAATGGGCGTGGATATGCTCCGCGTGCCCGCCCTTCAGCAGTTTCTGGCTGGCCTTCTGCCAACCATTGGACGCCAGCGTAATGCAGAAGGGGCAGGTGTCACCATGGGGCACCCATGCCCATTCCGCGCCGTCGCGAATGGCGTTTTTCAGGGTGGTGTCCGCACCGGCACGCTTGACAAGGCGGCTGACGCCGTTTGGCAGGTTGGCGGGGTTCTGGTCCTTGGTAGCGCTCACCATGCGGGCCACCTCGCCATAGCTGGCGGTAGCGGTAGGCTCTGCGGCGGGCACATACACGCCCTGCGCCTCGGCCAGTGCTTCATACATCTGGCAGGCCAGCTCTGCGCTGCCTTCACTGTACTTGGTCACCAGCCCGTAGGCGTAGGCCACAAGGCCGTCAGTGTCGGCGGTGCCGTGGGCGTCTATGTATTCCCGCATGAGCTGCCAGGCTTTCTGGTTCAGCCGGGACAGCCGGGTGATGTACTCATTCCACGTTTTCGCTGAGATCTGCATTTTCCATCTCCATCAGCAGCTTCTGACCGCGCGCCCGCTGCTCCTGCGCCTTGATGCGCCGGATGTCCGCCTGATCGAAGCCGATCATTTCCAGAAAGGTATCCGTCCCGGCAAACTCCTGCCGGGCAGATGCGATCTTGATAGCGGCATCTGCCGTCACGGCCACGCTGGGCATGGCCGGATTTCTAAAGTGCGCCATGATACCGGTTTCTTCTTCGGTCAGATCAGAAAGCTCACAGCCCCGTGCCACGGCCTGCGCCATGCAGGCAATGGTGCGCAGGGCGTCGCCGTTGCCGGTGTTCAGCTGCTGGGCCAGCAGCACCAGCGTCTGGCTCTGAGCAAGGATGGCATCGCTGCTGGTGGGGTTGGCGTCGTTCACCACGCCCACGTCGGTGACAGTCAGGCCGGTGGCCGCTGCAAACTGGGTGGCCGTCATGCGCATCTTCTCCACATGGGGCTGCAGGCTGCCCTGCGCCAGCTGGCCGAACTCCGGGTTTTCGCCGGTCTCCGGGTTGGAGGTGGCTGCGATGATTGCGCCGACATACTGTTTAAACTTATCGGCAGTGATAGCATCGTACTGTTCATCCGTCACACCGAGAATGTATTTCTGCGGGGTGGTGTCGAACTCCAGCGCAATGGTAGCGTTGGCGGCTGTACGCACATAATCATCGATCAATGCCCGGATGGGGCGTTTCAGGCGGCTGCGGCCAAAGGGTTTATTGTTGGTCGCATTCCAGATCAGCGGTTCCATCAACGGACGCTTCATCTGGTTCGGATATCGCTTTGCCGTCCAGATGCCGCCTTCCAGGCTTAACACAATGGTTGCATCGTCAGTGTAAAAGTTCACAAGGGATGGATTCCAGACATCAGCAACAGATTCATCCTGTGCAGTGTCGATGATGGAAAACCCATAGTCGATGCGACCTTTCTCACCATTCCAGCAGGCAGCTGCGGTGGCAGGAGAATTAAAACGGATGCGGCAGCCGATGTCCGAATCCTTGGAAAGGGTGGCAAACACGCAGCCGTACTTCAGCTCGTCCCTGCAGGCCTTGGCGTACTCGGCCACAAGGCGGTTATCCTTTACCAGCCGGGCAAGGCTGTCCAGATTGCCACCGCTGCCCACAAAGCCGTCAAACATGGAGCGTGTGGCCAATGCATCCACGGCTTTCTGTCCCCAGCTGCAGCCTACTTCCAGTTTGCTCAATCCTTTCGGCAAAGCGATACCAAGGCTGACATCCTGCAGTGTGATATGACCTTCGTAGTATTTGTCCTTGATAACATTGTTGCCCTGGTGGGTGTTATAAATATTGGTCAATTCCTGCAGCTGTGCCAGTTCTTCCGGTGTCAGGCCGTCCACACGGCCAAAATTCAAAATCTGCATGATGCTCCTTTCAGCCGATCTTCATTTTGCGGGTAGGGTCGCGACGGCTGGTCTTTGCGCCCCAGAGCGCCAGCGCGCAGGCTTCCACCGGCAGGCTGTTGTCTCCGCCAAAGCCGAAGCCGCCCGCGATGGGCCGTTTGACGGCGGTGACAGCGCTTTCGTCCAGCACCGTCTGAGGCTTATACCATGTCAGGGTGCCCTCGCTGATGCTATTGGTAAAGCCGCTGACGGCGGCGATCACGTCCTTTGCGGATGGCCGGATCACCGAGTTCTTTGCCCGCCATGTGTCCTTGATGCGTTCCACCAGCACATCCACGCCGTTGCGGCCGTCAATGACCACACAGCTGGCCTTGCCGTACCGGTCGTTCAGCCAGTCGGCCAGCCATGTCAGGCCCTGACCGGATGGGCGCATCTCCAGCAGCGACACCCGCGCGGGGCCTTCTTTCGGGATCACCGCGCCGCACAGGCACACGGCGCTGCCGTCGGCGGAAAACTTGACGCCATAAGCAGTTTTGCCTTCGGGCTTTTCGTCCTCGCTGGCGCAGGCTTCCCATGCGGTGCGGTCGATGGCATAGTCCAGATGCTCCGTGATCTCCGGGCTCCACCAGCCCAGCCGCTCCCGCGCAAAGGTGTCCGGGTCCAGCTGTTCGGCTTCGCCCTCAATGGTGGAGAACTGGATGCGCCGCCCCAATGCCGGGTTTGTGGCTGCCCAGCGTGCCGGGTCCTTCACATCGCCGATCTCCGGCACCGAGAACTCGAACCATGCGGCCTTTTTCGCTTCGCCGTCCAGTGCACGTTTGCGCAGGGCGTGGAACACAGTACCCACGGCATCCGGGCCGGGTGGCGTGCCCACGTAGATGGTCTGTGGGTTCAGGCTGGCGGAAATGGCGGGCAGAAAAGACCCCTGCGCGGTCTCGTCCAGCTCCTGTGCCTCGTCAAAGATCAGCAGGTCGCCGTGCTGGCCGCGTCCGCCGTTGCGGGTGCGGGCCAGAAACTTGATGCGGGCACCGCTTTTCAGGATGATCTGCTCCCGGCCAAGCGCCGTTTTGATCTCGGCCACGTGGCGGCGCAGCTTTGGGCTTTCAAAAAAGGCCCGCATTTCCTCAAAGGTCTCGGTGGCGGTCTTCTGCAGGTGGGCGGTGTAAATGACTGTCTCATTGAACAGCAGCATCCCGGCTTCGGAGCGTCCCTGCACCAGCAGACTCTTGCCGTTCTGGCGGGGGACACTGCCGCCCGCTGTGGGCGCTGCCCATTTGCCGGACACTGTGCGGCTCATCCAGTCGTCCAGAATATCGCTCTGCCACGGATCCAGCACCGTGCTGCCTGCCCGCAGGATGCGCACGGCATCCTGCCCGTCAGTCGCCGGATACTCCGGTGCGATACGTGCGGACGGCTCCTGACTTCCCATCATGCTCTCGCTGTGCGAGGATCGCGCCGATCTCGTCCGTGTCATTGTCTGCTCCTTCGATCTCTTCAATTTCCCGGATGGTCTCCCGGTATTGTTTGGTCAGCTGGGGCAGGGCCCGGCAGTCCTTGCAGGCATCAATGCCGGTTGCCAGCACCTTTGCCAGCTGCTTGAGCTGCTCCAGTCGGGTGCCTCGGGCCGTGATGCTTTTCATGGTCGCCATAGGCCAGACCCCCCCTTTTTCAAATTTTCCCTGTGTGTAAATCGGCGCTGACGGCACTGGGGGTCGCCGAGGGCACGGGAGGGGGCCCCTCCCCACCCTCACCAACTACCGTCTGAAACGTGCGGAATCTGCACGATTTTAGCCTGTTTTGGGCCATTTTCGGCGGTTTTATTGCCTTTCTGTGCATTGCAGAACCAGTGTGCGGCCTGTAGGTTCGACCAATCTTCTGCAGCGGCCCGCGCGGACGGGTAGCCGAACTGTCTCCACTTGGACACAGGCTTGATCTCGTCCACTACAAAAGACAAAGGATGCTGTGCATCAGAAGGCTCATCATAATGGATCGGCCCGAAACGCCCATGACAGATGCCGCACTCGCAGCCCATTGCACGCAGCCGCGCACGGTGCTTGCGCCGCAGCTGGCCGTTGGCATAGCGCGGATTGCCCATACTGCACACCTCCTGCTTCATGGTCTGGCTGTAAAAGAAAAGCCCGCACAGATTTGTGCAGGCTGGATGCTTCCCATGTCTCTCCGGTATAGCCCGGGGCCTTTTCAGGGGTGGGGTATCTGCAGGAAGGGCAGGGTATAAAAAGACCCCGGGGGTGCTTTGCAGACCCGGGGTATCAAAAAAGCCGCCCGGAAGATCCGAACGGCGGGATATAACAAAGAAACCCGGCTGGTGCATTCAGGCTGTTGGTCGGGAAAGGTGATCCTCTGTGTCAGCCGGGCAGCACAAAGCCCGCAGGGATGAAGGGAGTAAGTCTTTCCTGCGGGCTTCGGCATTTTAAATTTTAGCAGGGGTTGACAGTATTATCAAGTCCGGTTCGCTCCGGTTCAGTCCGGACTTTTGATATTCAGTCTTTTTATGGCCGCGCTGTGGCGCTGGAACATCTGGCTGCGGGAACTGCGGATGTTGATCGCGATGTCCGGCCAGTCCTCCAGCAGGATGTACCGCCGGAACAGGATCATGAAATCCACCTCATCGTCCAGCTGGCTGAACACCTCCATGATCTCGGCCCGGATGGCATCGCACACGGCAGACTGCGCCTCAGCGGCCCGGCGGGCCTCGTCGATGCGTTCCACACTGCGGGGCAGAGCCTGTCCGTCGCCGCTGCCGCCCGGCACAGGGGAAAAGCGCTGGGTGGTGTGGGTGGCATCGGTCTGCAGCGTGGCCAGCTCGTCCAGTTTGAGCAGCTCGAACCGCTTTGCCGTCCGGTACCGCCAGAGCCATGCCTTTTTCTCTTCGTAGGTCATTACAGTTCCTCCACCCGGACGAACACGCCGCAGGGGTCCGACCAGAATTTTTCCACGATCTCGCTGCACACCTGCGCGTCGTCGGCCCAGAAGTGCAGGCGGGTCATTTCGTCCTTGAGGGCCTTTTCCAGATTATCGGTGTCCGGCTTTGTGGTGCGCCAGCTGCCGTTTTTGCGGCCCTCGGCAGGGAAGCACCACTTGACCAGCAGACGCACCGGACGGCCTGCGGGGATGGGCTTTTCCGGCGCGTGGGGTGCCAGATGGGCGTGGAGCTTGGCACGGGTCTGTTTCAGTTCCGGGCTGTCGTGGAGCACCGCGTGCGGCTGCCCGCCCTTCATGTAGGCGTGCAGCTGCTTTGCGTTGTGGGTGGTGGTGGGCGGCTGCATGGGGATAAAGAATTGCATGTACATGGGGTTCACCTCGTTTTTCTTTTTTTCAGGTTTTAGCGCCAACGTGATGGGGAGGGCTCCCCGAATGGATGGGGGCTGTGTACGCCCCATCCTTCGGGATGCCCCATCACAATTGCAGTTGCAGTTTTAGCTATTATATATAGGCTATTTTGCACTGCAAAATCTGCAGTCATAGCGGCTATAACTGCAAAATTGCAGTTTTTCCTGTCGTGCAAAATAGCGGCTATTTCTGCATTTTTACAACAAGCTGTAATTGAAGCTATTACAAAATGTTTAACCTGCGCTGCCGGGTTCCTTGCGTCCCACTTTCTCGCCATCGATCCAGAACCGTCCGTCATCTTTCAGCCGCGTCTTGATGGTGCGGGGCTTCAGGTCCATGTACTCGGCCAGCGCATAGACGGTAACTTCGCCGTCCATCATGCAGGCTTCAAAGGCGGTGTCCAGCTCGGCCTTTTTGTCCTTGGTCACTTTGACTTTATCGCCCCAGCGCTTGGATGCACCGCGGCTGCCCAGCGTTTTGAAATCGCTGTCCGGCTGCAGGTCCTCCAGCAGGCCGCTGTCCGGCTTGTGCACAGGGTAGTCGAACCAGAGGTTCACCGGGTCGAAGCGGGCAAACTCGCGCAGGGTGCCCTCGATGCGCCATGCGGTCATGCCGTCTGCCTTTTTCTCGGCAGCCGCGACCTCAGCATCGATGGCCCGCAGATCTGCAAGGCCCAGTTTTTCCTTTGCGATGGTCAGCATCCGGTGGCGGCTGAGGGTATCATCCAAGCCGTAGGCATCCGCATGACCGCGTTTGTCCAACATGGCCTTGATCACGCGGCAGGCGGCTTTGTTATGCAGCTGTTCCCGGATGGCATCGGTGGGCACCAGCTCGGTCATGTCCAGCATGGCATCCGGGTCGCGGGCGAACACGCCGGAGCCGGATGCACGGTCCATGCTGCGCTTGCCGCCCTGCGCACCCTTTGAGTGGTGGTGGCAGTAGATCACGGCACAGTTCAGTGCACGGCACACAAGGTCGAACTGGTTGCAGAACTTTGCCATCTGGTCGGCAGAGTTCTCGTCGCCGGTAATGACCTTATAAATGGGGTCGAGGATCACGGCGGTGTAGCCTTTTTTCTGGGCCCGGCGGATGAGCTTTGGGGCCAGCTTGTCCATGGGCACGGACGCACCGCGCAGGTTCCAGATGTCGATGTTCCGCAGGTTCTGCGGGGGCAGGCCGAGGGCGGTGTACACGTCCTTGAAGCGGTGCAGGCAGGAGGCCCGGTCCAGCTCCAGATTGATGTACAGTACCTTGCCCTGTGCGCAGGAGAACCGGCCCAGCCACGGCCTGCCTTCAGCGATGGCGATGCACAGCTCGATGAGGGCAAAACTCTTGCCCGCCTTGCTTGGGCCCGCCAGCAGCATCTTGTGGCCCTTGCGCAGCACCCCGGTGATGAGGGCATCGGCCAGCGGGGGCAGGCTCTCCCAGTCGTCGGCCAGACTCTCGGTCTCGGGCAGCTCGTCGGTCTCCGCTTCCAGCCAGTCCCGCCATTCATCCCAGCAGGATCTGCCGATGTTCGTTTCCAGCAGCACCTGCCGTTTGTCACCGCGCGGGATGCCGGGCATCCGGGAAAGGCGGGAAGGGTTGCGGTTCTGCTGGTCGATGGTCAGGCCGTTTTTCTGGCAGGCGGAATAGAGATAATCCACACGCCTGCGGTACTCGGCGTAGTCCGGGGCATCCACCTTCACGATGGCGTGGACGCTCTTGCCGCCAGAGTAGACCAGCGCCGCACAGGGCAGTTCCAGCTGCTTGATGATAGCCTGCTGCTTGCCCAGCTCCATGTTGTCGCACTCTACGAGGGCATAGCGATAGGCAGTAATATTGGCATCCTTGCGTCCGGTGCCGTCCACAGGGTTGAAGCAGATCCATGCACCTACTTCAGGATCACAGTCGCCCACCACCTTGCCGAGGTCGCCGCCGCAGGCATCCAGCTCGGTGATGAGCTGCCCTGCGGTGCGGGTCCAGCTGCCTTTTGCAGGTCGGCGGCGGTCGGCGGCCATAAAGCTTTCGGTCACATAGGCCACGTATTCATCCGGCTCAAACAGGGCTTGCAGGTAGCGCTTGAGCTGGTCGGCGGGGTGCCACTCTTCGGGCAGGGCCAGCTCGTGGGCTTCCACCCAGCGTGGATCTACCAGACGGCCCTCGGTTTGTGCGCCGGTGCCGGCAGAAATATCATCGTTCCAGTCCAGAGCGTGGCCTGCGGGGCCGCTCCATCCGTGGGAGTAGGCCAGTTGGAAAATGCTGCTTGCGGTGACGGGGCTGGCCCCGCCGCCGTGAAAGCTTTCCCATTTCTTGACGCACTCGCCCTTGTGATAGCGGCCCGCATCGCGGGTGCTCCACTGTTCCCAGATGGTGACGGGCAGGCCGGAATCCTTCAGGGCCATGCCCACCATGAGCCATTCGTCATAGGTCAGGGCGGACGGGGATACGAAGTCCAATGCTTCCTTGAGTTCATTTTCATGTTCCATTCGCGTTACCATCCGAAGTCAATGTCTGATGTGGGCGGCTCCTGTGCAGGAGTGTAAGTCTTTGGGTTCACGCCCTTGGGCACGCCGCGCCAGCCCTGCACCGCAATGCGGTCGATCATGTGTTTGGCTGCATCGAAGCTCCATGTGCCCACGCTCTGGAAACCGTAACGTTCCAGCACGCGGATCTGCTTGGGTGTGGTCAAGCCTTCAGCGCGGCGTTTGTTCAACCGGTCCAGCAGCAGGGAAGCCTTACCAGCAGATTCTACAGCGTCCGGCAGGATGCCCATTTTCTCAAGAGCAGCAGTCTGTTCAGCGCTGGGCGGGCCTGCTTCCCAGCCAAAGGCCGGCACATACCCGGCAAGGTCCTCGGCCTGAATGCTCATTTCGTACTGCAGCGGGTCCACGAGACGGGCTTTTTTGCGGCGCTGTTCTTCCAGCTGCTTTGCAAGGGCTTCTTCCCGCTGGGCCACCACGTCCTCGCTGGCCTGCACGGCTGCTTCCTCGATGTCCTCCGGGCAGCCGGTCTGGGCAAGGTTCTCGGTCATCTGCCGGGCCACGGCGCGGTCCTCACAAACCAGATCCGCCGGGCGGCAGAGCTCGTGCTTGTCGGTCATCCACAAAAAATCCAGCAAAAGCAGATCGCTCTTGCCCGGGGAGAGCCGGGTGCCGCGCCCTACCATCTGGCTGTAAAGGCTGCGCACCTTGGTGGGCCGCAGCACCACCACGCAGTCAACAGACGGGCAGTCCCAGCCCTCGGTGAGCAGCATGGAGTTGCACAGCACGTTGTATTTGCCTGCATCGAAATCCGCCAGCACTTCCTTGCGGTCGGTGCTCTGGCCGTTGACCTCGGCGGCACGGAATCCATGGGAGTTCAGCAGGTCGCGGAACTTCTGGCTGGTCTTGATGAGGGGCAGGAACACCACCGTTTTGCGGCCCTTGCAGCGCTGGGCCATTTCAGCGGCGATCTGTTCCAGATAGGGGTCCAGCGCAGTGCCGAGGTCTCCCACGGCGTAGTCTCCGCCGCTCATGGTAACAGAAGAAATGTCCAGCTTCAGGGGAATGGTCTGGGCCATGATGCGGCACAGATAGCTCTCTTTGATGGCATCGGTCAGCTTATACTCAAAGGCAAGGCTGTCGAACACCTCGCCCAGATTGCGCATGTCGCCCCGGTCTGGGGTGGCGGTGACGCCCAGCACCTTGGCGCTGCCGAAGTAGTCGAGGATGCGGCGGTATCCGTCGGTGATGGCGTGGTGGGCCTCGTCAATGATGATGGTGCCAAAGTAATCATGAGGGAAGCGTTCCAGTCGGGCGGTGCGCTGCAGGGTCTGCACGCTGCCCACCACCACACGGAACCATGTATTCAGACAGGTGGCATCGGCCTTTTCCACTGCGCTGACAAGGCCGGTGGAGCGCTGCAGCTTGTCCGCTGCCTGTTCCAGCAGCTCGCCCCGGTGGGCCAGAATAAGCACCCGGTGGCCCGCCCGCACCTGATCGGCGGCCACGGACGCAAACACGATGGTCTTGCCGGTGCCGGTGGGCAACACCAGCAGGGTACGGGTGTGGCCGGCTTCCCACTCGGCGTGGATGCGTTCACGGGCCTGCTGCTGGTAGGGTCTCAGTTCCTGCCCCATCAGAATGCCCCCTGCGTCCAGCCCTGAGTGGGTGCGGCCTTAGGCTGGGGCGGCGGCAGGAAGCGCTGCACCTCATTGCTCTGGCCGGTCTCACCTGCATGAGGGCCGCTCTGCTTGGTGTACTCCCGGATGCCCAGACGGCACCAGCCCCGGGCACCCACCACTTCGTTCCAGCGGGGGCGGAAGGTCTCGCCCCGCTTGCACTGACCGATGCTCTCGAAGAAAGCGCCCAGCAGGCCCTGGGTCTTGGTGTGAAGATACAGGCGGTGGGTCACGGTGGTATCACCCTTGGCCCCGCCGAAGATCTTCAGGGTCAGCTTTGCCATGGAACAGGGCGGGAGCTTTGCGCTGCCCTCAAAGCGGGCACGCTCCATGCCGGTGACCTCAAAGGCATACTCGCCCTCGGGCAGGAGCACGAACTCCTGCTGCTCGTTGGTAAATTCGTCGTCCCAGCTCAGGGCGCGGTCGGTGGTGTTCATTTCGTTCATAAGTAATTACTCCTTTATTATAAAACTCCTTCAGTCACGCTTACACGTGCCAGCTCCCTCCGTGAGGGAGCCTGTTAAAACGGGATATCACGGTTATCCAGCACCATCTGGAACACCTGCGGCCATGCGGCGATCAGACAGCCCTCCACAAAGTCAGCGGGGTAGTCCTTGATGGGCATATCCTCCGGGAAATAGCCCCGTTTGCCCACAACGCCCTGCAGTTCTTCACAGCTGACCTTGTTGGCGCTCATCAGAGCGGCCAGCTTTGCCGGCACGCCCAGACTGAGCAGAACATTTTTCTCGGAGCTTTCCTGTAGCGGTGCGGGCTGCGGCTGAGCCACCGGCTTTGCTTCCTGCTGCGGGCTGGGCAGGATGTCGGCTTCCGGCTGGGAAAGCGGCTGCGGTTCCGGCTGCGGTGCGGGCGCAGGTGTGGTGCCGGGGATGCAGGCGGCAATGCTGGCATAGTCAAAGGGTACTTCCTCCGGCAGGTCAAAGCGGTTTTTGGCATCCCAGCAGGGGTGATGCGCGGTGTACAGTACACGCCTGCCGCCGCTGGCCTTGCTCTTGGCGTTCTTGCCGTCGCCCACCTTTTCCACAACGGTCTTGTAGTTGGCGAACAGCAGCATATCGCACCACTCGCGCAGCAGCGGGGCCACCTGTTTGGAAGTTTTCATGCTCCAGCGGTCGTAGTTGCCCACGGCATCCGGCTGCTCAAATTTGGTAATAGCGGCATGGGCCAGCACCACCACGTTGTGCCCGGCCTGCAGCACCTCTTCCAAAGCGTCCAGCAGCTTGCCGAACTCTTCCTTAACATAGGTGTAGCCCTTGCCGTAGCCGAAATCTTCGATGCCGTTCACCTTGGCTTTGGCACACACGGCCTGAATGCACAGGCGTTCAGCCCAGTCGGCGGTGTCGATGACCAGCGTGCCGCAGGGGATGCTGCCCTTGCGCACCTCGGCCACCTCATCCAGCAGCATGGCCCAGCTGGTGGGCTGGGGCAGGCGCTTGACGTTCAGCCGCTTGGTGCCGCCCTCGGTGTCGATGAAAACAGGATCCGGGAAATGGGATGCAAAGGTGGATTTGCCGATGCCCTCCGGGCCGTACAGCACGGTCTTGACCGGGGAATCCTGCACCCCGGCAGTGACTGCATACTTACTCATTTAGAACGCTCCTTTCGTCCAGCTTTTCTGCTGGGGCTTTTCGGTGACGGGCGGCAGGGAAGTTTCGGCATTCTTCACCATGCCGTCCTCAATGATGATCTGGCATTCACTGCCAGTGGAGACCCGGGTGGCAATGGCCTGCAGGTGTTCTGCTTCCAGCCATGCGGAAAACTCCTGCAGGGTGGTCATGTCCATCTGTTCCAGCTTGTCCAGCAGCACAAAACCGCAGTCCGGGTTCAGGCGGCGGACGATGGCAGCGGCCACCCGCAGCTGGTCGCTGCCGGACATGTCCCGCCAGTGCTTACCGTTATAAGTAAGGGCACCGTCCTCTACGCCAAGGCCCGGCAGGGGCAGGTCGGCACCGTTCAGCAGGGCCATACGGTCGGCACGCTTCTGCGTGATGGCTTCGGTCAGGCGCTTATATTCACTGTCATACTGGGCGGCTTCGTCCTCGGCGCGGGATTTTTCGAGGTTGGCGCGGACTTTGCGGTTGATCTCCTCGATATCCCGGATGGATGCTTCCAGTTCGGCAGTGGATTCGTCCTGCAGCTGTTCCGCCGTTTTACTGGCATCCATGGCCTGCGTGAACAGCAGCGTGTGCTTCTTGCTCACTTCTTCCCTCTGTGCAGTCAATTCGGCGATGCGCTCATCCAGACGGTGCATTTCTTCCAGTGCTTCATCCCGCTGGCGGGCCAGCTCATGGAACTGCTGGCGCTTGCGCTGGTTCTCGCCGTTGCGGGCCAGAATTTCCTGCTGCTGGCGGATGAGGTCGGACGCGCTGACCGGCTCCTCCGGGGCAGCCGGGTAGGAGATCAGCTCTTCGGCAAAGTGCTTTTTCTGCGCGGCCAGCTGGCCGGTGAAGGTGCGCTTGTCGTACAGGGCCTTGATCTCCATGTCACGGGTGTGCAGCTCGGTGCCGATGCCGATGATCCGCAGCAGGATATCCGCCTTTTCCTTGTCGGTGGCTTCCATGAAGCGGGGCAAGTCCAGCGCCAGCGGCTCCACAAAGGCGTTGAGCAACTGCTGCCCGCTGCGCCGCCCGGTGGGGTCAGTGACGGTCAGACTGGCATTTTTGCCCTTGCGTTCCACCACCACACCGTTGGAAAGCTTGACCTTCAGATGAGCCGGAGCCACGGCGCCGTCCCGCTGGGCAGCGTCCGGGCGGAAACGGTCGCCGCCCAGTGCCCATGCAAGAGCATCCAGCACACTGGTCTTGCCCTGATTGTTGTTGCCGCCCACGATGGTGAGGCCAGTGGGCGACGGCGTGAGTGCAACGGCCTTGATGCGTTTGACGTTTTCGGCTTCCAGAGCCGTGATCTTTACAGACATGCGGATACCTCCCCTTGAGCGGATGCGAGTGTGTGAACGAACTGGTTGATCGCGGTCTCCCGCTGGTCGTTCGGCAGTTTGCGGAACTGCATTTTGGCGGACTGAACGATGCTTGTGATGGAGCGCCCGGCCAGAATGATGCTGTCGTAGGCATCGCGGGCATCCTGTTCCTGCTGTGCCTTATAGTCCGCAGTCATTCCGGCCGCAATCTCGTAAGCTTTTTCGCCTGCCCGCCGGTCTACCTCTTCCTCATCCACCACGGCGGCGATGGGCTGCTTTTTCAGGGCCGCATTTTCTTCCTGAAGCTTGTCGGCCCGGAGCTTGGCCGCTTCGGCCACCTGCCGGGAGCCGGAAAGCTGGCCCTCGGCGTTTTTGGCCCGGGCTTCGGCCTTGCTCTGCATCTTCCATGCTTCTTCTTCCCGGGCTTCAGCAGAGTTGGCGCGCTCTTTCAGCTGGGCGTTCTGCTTGGCCAGACCGTTGATGTCGGCGTTGGCGGCTTCCAGATGGGCTTCGGCCTTGTCGGCACGGTCTTTTTCGGCTTTGAGTTGGGCCAGCAGCTCCTGCACCCGCTGGCTGTCTCCGGCGGCTGCGGTGAGCTGCTCAGCACAGCCGGAGCGGGCGATCAGGTTCAGGTCCTTGTGAGAAAGTTCAGGGATTGAAGTTAATTGTTCAACAGTTGAACCTTTAAAACCTTCACCTGTTTGCAGCATATTCCAGACGCTGGATTTGCTCATGCCCTTGCTCTCATACCACTTTGTCCATGTACCGCCGCCATAGCGGCCAGCCTTGGCCGTTAGTGCGTGCATTTTGGCAACGTAGATGCAGGAAATGAGGTATTCATCCTGTGCGGTGCCGTAGTGCAGATCGAACTGCTGATCGGTCTCCACGGCCTGTTCGGACAAATCCCCCAGAGCCGAGAAGTCGAAACTGGAGTCGGCGGGGATATTGCCGAGCGGTTCGGCAACATCCTCAGAGTGAGCGGGAGTCAAATGCTTTTCGCCCTCGGTCTGGTAGCTGTTGCACTCCTGCACGGGGTGGCCACAGCTGCGGCAGTTTCCGAAGCATTCTTCTTTGCACCCGCCACAGGTGCAGGTAGAGCAGATACAGGAAGCGGGAACATCCGAGGAAGATTCTTCCTCCACTGGTTCAATGGGCGCGTTCTTGCAGGGCTTGGCATTTTCCAACGCGTCCAGCATTGCGCAGTCGATTTCGTACTCATCCAACGGGGCGAACTCCGCGCTGTTGGTCAGGAATGCCTGCGGGGTCAGCTTCTTGTCTGCTGCCTTGGCCCGCTCGAATTTCTGCGTCATGAGGTGGCTTTCCTTCCAGAAACTGCCGTCCCAGCGCCAGAAACGGCCGCGGTAACAGGCATAAACCGTCTCGTTGGAAAGTTTGAAACTGATGGTGTAGTCCGTCATACCCGCACCTCCGTGTCCTTGAGGCGGTCCAGCATCTCGGCCTGCACATCCTTGCTCATGGGCTGGATGTTGTTGCCCTTCCAGCCGTAGCAGAGGATAGGGCCGTAGATATGCTGGCCGCGATAGATACGGTTCAGGTCTCTGCCCATGATGCCGTACACCAGCACTGCCGGTGTGCGTGGCAGGACTTTCTGCTCACAGGGGCACCGTAGCAGTGCTTCGATGCCCTGCAGCGTATCCGGCAGGGTGGTGACCACGGGACCCTTGCCCGGTTCGATCAGAATGCCTTTCATGTGTTATCCTCCTTCGTGTACCCATGCCTGAGGCAGAGCTTTTCCAGCTCGTTGTAGTAGATGCCCTGCGAGATTTCGACGCTGGAGAGGTACTCCCGCTGGAATGCATCGGACAGGGCGGAAAGAACTTCCAGTGCCGCCAAAGCCCTGCCAAGGGCGGACGCGATGCTGTCCAGAACGCCGGTGTTGCAGTCCCGGCGGAAGACCCTGTCGGAACAGTAATAGCGGTCGGGCCGGAGCTTGCCGTCGGCAAAGCCCTGCTCCAGTGTGGAAGTACCGGTGGAGATGTCGGCTGCTGCTTTGTTCAGGGCAGCAAGCTGCTCGTAGATCAGCGCGGACTGCCATTCGGGCGCGTTTTTGATGTGCTCCAGCAGTGCGTTTTTATTTTTTGCGTTCATTTTCTTGTAAAAACCTCCGATTTTATGGTATGATCGGGGTGATGGGGCTTTCAAATTCCATCACCCTTTGGGCTCGTCGGTGTTGGCGCACCGGCGGGCTTTTTTCGTATAGTGCGTACCGGCGGCAGGCTGTCCACCTCGCTGCGGTCGATACGTTCCCGCGCAAATGTGTACTTGTAAGTTCGATGGCTGCCGCTGAGCCCATGGCTGACGGCAGACGCAAAGCTGTTCGCGCTCTTGTAGCCCAGCCGCCGGGCACACATCTCGGACGTGCCGGATGCCAGCAAATCGCCGGTCTTTGCGTCCCAGACGGTGTACCACATGACGCTGGCAGGTTTTTCATTATGCGCCCTGTAATCCCTGCAATATTGGTTGTGGCGCTCTCTGCGGCAGGAAGCGCAAAAGCGCAGGTTGCCAGCAACATTTTCCATCACCTTGCCGCAGTCCAAACAAACGCGGGTAAAGTGCTTTCCTTTATTCATGGGTGGTGTCAGCCCGCCTTCCTGCCGCTCTTCACGGTATTGGCCTGCGGCTTGTGAATCTTGCGGCGGCGCTTCTCACGCGCTTCGGCTGCAAAGCCAAGCCGCATGAAGAAGATTGCCAGCAGGATCAGCACCATGGCCGTGATGAACGCGCCGTCCGAGACGGTGCCCAGCGTCTGGACAGTGCCCTCAACGCCCATGCCGTACAGCAGGCCCACGGCCCCACTGGCCACGGCCAGCCAGTACCAAACGCCAGATTTGATTCTCATGCGGATTCTCCTTTCTCAACAGTAGGGAAGAACAGCTCCCCGATTTCATCCTGCGGGATATCAAGCGTCTTGCAAATTTCTGCGATCTCAGTGCTTGTCCAAGGCTGCTTCCCGTTCATCCGCTTGCTCATTGTGTCAGTTCCGATGCCGATTGCATTTGCAATCTCCTGATCGCGGTAGCCGCAGCTGTGGAACCGGCCCCGCAGCTTCCAGTATGGGATCTGCTTGAAAGTGCCGCGAATGGTTGATGTGTTCAACATTTTATTCCTCCTTCTTTTCGGCGGGCAGCCCATCCAGCAGGCTGTCCATCAGGGCGGCGTAGAACGGATAGCCTTTGGCAACGATGGTCAGGCTGTCAATGGCGTTGGTAAGGAAGCTCTGGGAGCCGCGCACCACGTTCTCCATGGTGCGCACCGTGTCGCAATGCTGGCCGTAAATGGCCTTGAACTCGCCGCACAGGGCCTTGACCTGCATATACTTGGCCTTGCTGTCCTCGCGGTTCTTGCGGCACTCGTCCAGAAAAGCGGTGTTCTCGTCCAGCTTCTTCCGGGCTTCGATCACCCGGTCGATGGCGTTCTGGATGTTGGCGTCCTGCACGGCCTGCTGCTCTTTGTGCTGCGCGGCCAGCTGCTTTTCCATCTGGTTGAAGGCTTCGATGTACTTCAGCTTCCACTGCACGGCTTCCTTGCCGGTAAAGCCCATGGCCAGCAGGGAAAAGCCGTCGCGGTTCATCAGGTACAGGGGGTACTTCTTGCCGCGGTTCTCAAAAGTAGCGGGGTGAAACATGGATTTGGCGGCTGAATTTTCAGCCACGAGATTTGCGACGGCCTGCATTACATTTTTGTGCTCCTTGCCAAAGCGCTTGGCAACGTCCCGGCTGGATGCCACCGGTTCGCCGTTCTGGGTGGATAAGATGATGTCGTTCATGTGGATTTGACCTCCTTATTTTCGATGAATTTCAATATAACGTTCGATTCTTTCGCACACACGGCAGACTGCTGTATAAAATTTGACTTTCTGTTCGGTGACGAGTATCTTAATAATCAGAATGAGTTTGTCCATAGAACCTCCAAAAGAAAGGAATGGTAAGATGAGTGATGAGAAGAATAACGGCAACGTCTTCAATATCAATGCCGTACCAAGTTGTATTGACGAACCTGTAAAAGCTGTTCTGAAACCCGGTGCTAATCAGATTGGAACTCTTTTTGGCGACCTCCTTTCGATGGCTACAAGCAAAATCCACTTTACAGCAGAAAAGATGCGACTACAGCAAGCACATGACTTGGATGTTTTTAAAAAATCACTAGGTGACAAATTGAATGCTAAACCGGAAGAATGCTTGGTTGAGCCTCGTATGCAGGTGGTTGGCCCTGCTATCGAAAATGTCAAGTACTGCATGGATGAGCCGCAAATCAGCGAAATGTTTCAAAATCTTCTTGCGAATGCAGCAGACGAACGCTATCAAAGTAAGGTTCATCCGTCTTTTCCGGCAATGATTGCACAAATGTCACCTCTGGATGCGGAAAACCTCGGATTGTTTCGACAGGTGGATCAGTACCCAATAGTCGAGTTTCGTTACATTTTGTTTGATGATACATTTAGAACAGCTCAATCAAATGTTTTCGCTGCAAATCCTAAAATGACGACATATGCTGAGAGTCTTCTTCAATCTGCTTCTTTGAGCTCTTTAGCGCGACAAGGATTGATTGATATCTCGTACACTACATATATTCCAGAAGAAAGTCTGTATCGTGTTTTTGACGAATTTGAGCTCATCCAAGAGATGAAAAAGCGAATTCATCCAGAACCCGAAGGTGGATATCGCCATCCTGAAGATGATAAAAAAATAGTCCGTGTTACGGCTGAAAAGGGAAGAGTAGGGCTTACTCCTCTTGGAGAGTCTTTTCTGCGAGTTTGCTTCTACCATTAAATGGCGGTCTCTCCTTCATCGCCCAGCGTTCCGGTTCCAGCGGTTCGCTGGGCTTTTTGTTGTTGTCCATGGGGTTCACCTCCTTGTGCACACCTCGCTCCTGCGGTAAAATAAAGAAATCAGGAGGGAAGTGCAAAAATGGAAAATGTCGTAAAAGTTGTAAATGAAATCATAAACTGGCTGTGGAATCGTGAAAATATTACACTTTTGATTGCAATTGCAGGTTTCGGAATGTCTCTGTACAACTTTTTTCGGGCGCTGTGGGATAAACGATGCTCGTTCCGGGTTGACTATGTAAGCCATTACTGCTGTTTATCCAAAAGCGGAAAATATGCGGAACCTATGTTTCGCTTTAATTTTGTAAATCTGTCCTCTGCACCGCTGACCGTCGTGCGGATGTTCTTGCTGGTTGGTGGTGAAAAATATGAATTTCTCTTTCCAGAGCAGCAAGTCTATCAGATAACACGCCGTCAAAAAGGTGAAACGGTCCAGATCGGAGAAGTTAAGTCTCAAAAATTGCCTTTTCGATTAGAAGGAAAGGGCGCTCTTGGCGGCTATTTTGCTGCATATCTCCCAACCGATATGGAAAAGACCTTTCAATCAGCAGGAAAATGGCAGCTTGTCGTTCAAACCCCACAAAAGGAAATAGTGTTTTCAATTGTGGCGGATAAGCCAGGTTACGATATTGAGCAGTATGGATACTGATGCTAAAGCCAACGTGATTTTAGACACTGATGCATCCGCCCCTTTCAGCTTTTTCTGTTACCGCAGCAACATTGCCAGCCCAATCCGTTGTTTCAACAACAGCTTTACCCTGCCGCTCCTGTACCGCCAGTACAAGAGCGGCAATTTCTTTGGGCTCGCCAGTGATTTCAATTTTCATCTTCTTCACCTCCTTGCGTCCACCCTAGCCCTGCGTTACAATAAGAAAAAACGGAAGGGGGTGAATGCTGTGAATGATGGGAATAAGGTAAGACACAATCTGGCGCTTGCATATGCGAACAACAAACTGCAGATTGCGCTTCAGCGTGGAGAACATCCGCAGAATCTTGATCTGGATGATCCTGCACAGGCGGCCTGTGCACTTGCGCATTGGTACAGAGCTTGTCTGGATGAACTTGTTGAACTGGCGGATGATGAACTGTTCAATCCGTACAGCATGGATTAAAGCATCCGATTGTCCCGCTCCGATTTCACGGATGCCGACAGCATACTGACGATGTGTTCCGCGTCCGAAAAATCAATCTTTTCGCTCTTGAGCTGCTCGAACAGCTTGAGGGCGATTTTCTTTAAGCGCTCGGCGTGTTCGCGGCGCTCTTGGATTTCTTTCTGGATGTTGTCCTTCATCTTCTTCACATCCTTGTTGGATAGGGTGTTGTCGTTCATGTGAATTTGTACCTCCTTACTGTATGTTCTACTTTAAGTAGACATATTGGCGAAAAAAATTTGGTCAATCGGAATCCCAACGACCTCACTGATTTTCTTCGCAGTGGCGACTGTGGCATCTTCGGGCGATTGCTCGATTTTTCGGTATGTATCGCGCGAAATTCCGAGCTTTTCCGCCATTTCACGCTGAGTGAATCCTGCGTACTGGCGGGCTTGCTTTACAGTGAATCCCAAATTATCAACCTCCTTTCGTCTGGGTTCGAGAATACTATACTCCACTTTTAGTAGAATGTCAAGAACTTAAAGTAGAAAAATTTCAAAAGAATGTTGACAACGCTCTACTTTTGGTGTAATCTCTACATATAAGGAGTGATTCAATTGAGCATCGCTGAAAATATAAAAAGAATCCGTGCCGAACACGGTCTGTCACAGGCAGAACTGGGCAAAATCGCCGGTGTCAGTGACAAGGCGGTGTCTACTTGGGAACTTGGTCTGAAAACTCCGCGCATGGGTGCTGTCGAAAAGATGGCGAATTATTTTGGCATTACGAAGAGTGTCATTGTGGATGACGTGCAGCCCGCCCCGGCTGCATCCAGAGAGCCCACCATCCCCCCGGGCTTTGAGCCGATGCCAAAGATGAAGAAGATCCCGCTGATCGGAGCCATTGCCTGCGGGGAACCCATCACGGCAGAGCAGAACATTGAAAAAATGGTGGACGTGCCGGAGAACATTCGGTGCGATTTTTCCCTGACCTGCCACGGTGACAGCATGGTGGATGCCGGCATTCACGATAAAGACGTGGTGTATATCCGCATCCAGCCGGAGGTGGAGAACGGCGAGATCGCAGCGGTGCGCATTGATGGTGAAGCCACCCTCAAGCGGGTATATTACAACCCCGGCACGCTGACCCTGATGCCCGCAAACCCGGCTTATGCGCCCATGATCTACACCGGCCCCCAGCTGGAAGAGGTGCACATTGAGGGCAAGGCTGTAGGCTGGACGCACTGGGTGGGGTGAAAAGCGATATTTCACTAAAATTTGCGAAAAACAACCAATAATTGATTATTTTGCAAAATGAGTTGACAAAATCAACAAAAACGCATATAATGGGGGTGCATCTTTACAGGATGCCATCAGAAACATGATGTTTCAAAATGCTTAACAGACCCCTGGTAGTAAGCCCCCCGCCGATATGGGGAAGGCTGAATCCTGGGGTCTTATTTTTTACCAAAGGAAGTGTAACACAAATGGCAAAGACAGCAATTCTGGTTGATGGCGGCTTTTACCGCAAACGTGCAGCCCACTTGTGGGGCAAAAAGACCGCCGAGGAACGTGCGAAGGAACTGAATGCTTACTGTATGGCTCACCTTCACGATAAGGACGGCAACGAGGAGCGTCAGCTGTACCGCATTTTCTATTACGATTGTGAGCCAGTAGGCCGCCGCAGCGTGTACCACCCGCTGACAAAGAAGAATGTGGATTTGGACAAATCTGATACTTATACATGGACGCAGACCTTTTTGGAAGAATTGCGGAAGCGCAGAAAATTTGCACTCCGCCTTGGTACATTGTCCAACCAAATGGCCTACAATCTGCGCCCGGATGTGACCCGCAAGCTTCTTGCTGGCACAAAGCAGCTGGAAGAGCTGACCGAGGACGATTTCGTTTTTGTGGCTCAGCAAAAGGGCGTGGACATGCGTGTTGGTGTTGATATTGCGTCACTCGCGTATAAGAAGCAGGTTGATCAGATCATTCTGATTGCCGGTGACAGTGATTTTGTCCCCGCTGCCAAGCTTGCCCGACGGGAGGGCGTGGACTTTATCCTTGACCCGATGTGGGCTGATATCAAGCCTGATCTGTTTGAGCATATTGACGGCCTGAAGAGCCAGTGGCGTAAGCGCAGCGAAAAAGCTGAAGCGAAGAAGTAAGGCCAAACAATGTGCAAATTTTGCACATTGCTTCCAGCCGTTGCAAAATCTGCAACAGCTCAATAAAAACAAAAAACGCCCCCGGTGCTACCAACACCGAGAGCGTTTGCAGAGTGGCTTGCCCCAGAGGGTACAATCCAACATGAACACTTGTATTGTACCACCTCCGGGCAGGCTTGTCAAAGTGTACCCTTGTGTATGGAGGTGGATTTTATGAAAAAGAGAACCAACACGGCATTTTGGGTCGAGAAGGAAAGCCGCTGGTGCATCGCGGTGCAGAAGAACGGTACCCGCAAGCGCTTTTACAGCAGCACGCCGGGCCGAACAGGACAACGGGAAGCAAACGCAAAAGCGGACGCATGGCTGGATGACAGCATCCGGGACGGCAGGAAGAAGGTGGCCACGCTCTATGCCGAGTGGGTGGAAGAGCTGAAGCTGACCTGCGGCACATCCTATGTTGAGCAGTGCAAAAAATACGGAGATTACTATATTCTGCCTGTCTGTGGGGACATCCGCATTGACGAGCTGACCGAAGGCAATCTGCAAAAGGCCATCAATATGTCTTTCAAAAAGCGATGCCTTAAAAAGGAGCGTCAGCGTAGGTCAAGCGACAAGCCTTTGAGCCGCAAGACCCTTATGACGATCCGCTCAACGGAGATCAGCTTTTTGAAATGGTGCCGCCGGAACAGGTACAGTACGATGTTCCCTGAGCTGTCTATCCCGAAGAATGCCCGCATGGGGAAGAAAAAGATTTTGCAGCCGACCGCTTTGAAAGTTCTGTTTGATGTGGACACCCGCCTTTACTATGGCAAGCTGGTCGTTGACGAGTATATCTATGCCTACCGGTTTGCAGTTGCTACAGGTGTACGCCCCGGTGAACTTGTGGGGCTCTGGTATGGTGACGTCAAAGGGAACACGGTCAATCTGCGCCGCAGCATCAACCGGTTGGATGAGGAAACCACCGGAAAGAATGAAAACGCTATTCGTTCGTTCGACATGGGGAAGGAAGCCCGTGAGGCATACGAAGCGCAGGTGGCCTTGCTGAAGGCTTCCGATATCCCGCTGAACTATACCACCCCTTTGTTCCAGATCCCGAACCAGAGAGCTTTATTCAAGCGCTGGAAGAAGTACCAGCGTGACAATGGCATTGAGCCTCAGGTCACGCTGTATGAGATGCGGCACACTTTCGTCAGCATTGAATCCGGCGTATTGACCGACAGCCAGCTGAAGATGCTGGTCGGTCACAGCAAGAACATGGACACTGCCGGAGTGTATCGGCACGAGCTTGACGGTCAGAGGGAAGATCTTGCTGCCGCTACCACCGCGGCATTCAGGAAGGCTCAAGGGTGATTCTGGTAACACATTTGGTAACACTCTTTTTTGTAAACGTAGCAAAATACATGGGCTACAAACCAGCCGCACTACCTTTTTAGCAAGTGTTTAGGCGCGTTGCAGATACGTTTTTGACGTCGCTCAATCATTTTTTGTTGTTCGACCCCCACTACCCGCATAAGAGAAAAAGCGCGATGAGTTCTCAGAATTCATCGCGCTTTCTCTTTTATATAATAAATAGTGTTGTGCGAGGTCTGCTCCCTCGCACAAAAAGAAAAACCAGCACACGATGTGTACTGGTTTTTGGTGCGAGGGAGGGGACTCGAACCCCCAAGGATAAACCACACGCACCTCAAACGTGCGCGTCTGCCAGTTCCGCCACCCTCGCATACCGTATTGTTTTCGCAGCCCTGAAATCTCTGAGGTGAAAGACCGTGATGCGGACTGCTTGAATATATTACCACGTTCCTGGCAGATAGTCAAGCGCTTTTTCTCTTTTTAAATGAAATTTTCGGGCCGTCATTCCTTAAGAATATGTTGGTTGAAATGCATGGATGGGTGTGATATTATAGAACTAACTATCTCTGCTCAGTTGTTTTGGCAGCAGGGAAGAAGATGATAAGGATACGGCGGAAATGCATTTCTGCGCAGGGTGCAGACCGACCGGTTTTTTGAAAGGAATTTGAGTGGACGCAGGAATGAACGAGAAAAAAGAAAATGTTATTGTAAACGGTTTTTTCTGGCGCTTTGCAGAGCGGTGCGGTGTGCAGCTGATCTCAGCGGTGGTGTCCATCCTTCTGGCGCGTATCCTTACACCCGATGATTACGGCAAGGTGGCACTGGTGACGGTGTTCAACAATATCATGTATGTCCTGCTGGACTGCGGCATTGGCACCGCGCTGGTGCAGAAGAAGGAAGTGGACGAGCTGGATTACTCGTCGGCGTTCTTTTTCAGCATTGTGCTCAGCCTTGTGCTGTATGGGGGAATGTTCGTGGCGGCACCGTATCTGGCTGCTTTCTACAATGACCCCAGCATGACCCCGATCTTTCGCGGCATCAGCCTAACAGTGGCGGTCTGCGGCATCAAAACGATCCAGCAGGCGCATGTGACCCGGAACATGAAGTTCCAGTATTTTTTCTATTCCGCCTTTGCGGGCGCGATCGTGTCCACGGTCCTGGGCCTGGGCCTTGCCTACATGGGCTTTGGAGTCTGGGCGCTGGTGGTGCAGCAGGTATCCAATATCACGGTGGACACGCTGGTGTTGTGGAAGCTGTCCTCCTGGCGGCCTAAGATGGAGTTTTCGTGGCAGCATCTGAAAGGGCTGCTCTCTTATGGCTGGAAGCTGCTGGCCTCGTCGCTGAGCAGCGTCATCTACAACAACCTGCGCAGCCTGATCATCGGCAAGATGTACACTTCGGCGGATCTGGCGTATTACAATCAGGGCGATAACCTGACTTATAATATCGCGTCAAGCGTGGATACTTCCATTGAGAGCGTTTTGTTCCCGGTCATGTCCTCACTGCAGGATGACCGTGCGCAGGTCAAGAACATGACCCGCCGCTCCATCAAGACCTGTACCTATATTATTGCGCCGGTGATGATGAGCACTGCGTTCTGTGCCGAGCCGCTGGTGCGCCTGATCCTCACCGAGAAGTGGCTGCCCTGTGTGCTGTTCCTCAGGGTGTTCTGTCTGGGGTATGCGTGCTGGCCGATCATCACGGCAAACCTGAATGCAGCCAAGGCGGTGGGCCGCAGCGATCTTTACCTGAAATGTCAGCTTTTGAACGAAGGGGTGTGCATCCTTCTTCTGCTGGCAACATTCCGTGTCAGTGTCGAGGCCATTGCATATGGTATGCTGATCACGAATGTTGTGACCCAGATCCTGGATGCACAGCTCAGCAAAAAGCTGATCGGCTATGGCTATCTGGAACAGATGCGTGATATCCTGCCGACCCTGCTGCTGGCAGCGGGCGCGGGCCTGTGCATGTATCTGGTCATTTTCCTGCACCTGCCGGATCTGCTGACGGTGATCATTCAGGTGGTGGTTGGTCTGGGCATTTATCTGACAGGCTCTGCCATTCTGGAATTGGACACCTTTGAATATTTCAAGGATGTGCTGGCTCCGTCCATCCGGCAGAAGCTGAAACGCTGAAACCGGCATTTTGAATCGTGTGAAAATCCGTCGGGCGGGTGATGTCCGACGGATTTTTGTTCTTTTTGTCTAAAGTATACAAGAAGAAACATTAAAAACCGGCAAAGCGACCATTGAAAAAACACAACTGATATACTAGAATATAAGTACAAGGGCGCGGCACACGGCTGCGCGGAAAATGCAAAGCAGAAAATATAAAACAGGAGGATTTTCCTATGCCTATGAAAATGGGTTGGCGCTGGTATGGCGAGGGCAACGATCCCATCAGCCTGAGCGACATCAAGCAGATCCCCGGCGTGACCAGCATCGTCTGGGCGTTGCACGACAAGATGCCCGGCGAGATCTGGGAGATCGACGAGATCCAGAAGGTAGCCGATCAGATCCACGCCTACGGCTTCGACATGGACGTGGTCGAGTCGGTCAACGTCCACGATGACATCAAGATCGGCCTGCCCACCCGCGACAAGTACATCGAGAACTACAAGCAGTGCATCCGCAATCTGTCCAAGTTCGGTGTCAAGGTCATCTGCTACAACTTCATGCCGGTGTTCGACTGGACCCGTACCGATCTGTTCCACCCCGTGGGCGACGGCTCCACTGCACTGTTCTATGAGAAGGACAAGATCAAGGGCGATTACAAGGCTATGGCTGAGTACATCATGTCCTTCACTGAGAAGTATAACATGACCTTCCCCGGCTGGGAGCCGGAGCGCATGGCAAAGCTGGACGAGCTGTTCAAGGCTTACGCCCCTGTCACCAAGGAAAAGCTGTGGGAAAACCTGAAGTACTTCCTGGAAGCACTGATGCCCACCTGCCATGAGTGCGGCATCAAAATGGCTATCCATCAGGATGATCCCCCTTGGGATATCTTCGGCCTGCCCCGTCTGCTGGTGGATGCTGAGAGCATCGACCGCTTCCTGAGCATGGTGGATGATCCGTACAACTGCCTGACCCTGTGCACCGGCAGCCTGAACGCAAACCCCAACAACAACTGTGCCGAGATCGTGCGCAAGCACTGCGACCGCATTGCCTTTGGTCACATCCGCAACATCCACCACTTCCCCAACGGCGACTTCTCCGAGGCTGCTCACCGCGACTGCTGCGGCGAGACCGGCATCATCGAGGTGCTGCGTGCTTACCATGACTGCGGCTTTGAGGGCTACATCCGTCCCGACCACGGCCGTCAGCTGTGGGAGGAAGGCCCCGGCAGCTGCCGCCCCGGTTACGGCAAGTATGACCGTGCTCTGGGCGTTCAGTACATGCTGGGTGTCTGGGATCTGCTGGATCGTCTGGATGAAGAGAAAAAGAAGGGCTGATAAATATGAAGCTGTCTGAGATCAAAAACGGCAATCTGTCCGCCGAGTGGGCAGAGAAGGGCTATGAGCTGCCCAAATTCGATATCGAGGCTGTCAAGGCCAAGACCCACGCCGAACCCACCTGGGTGCACTTCGGCGCAGGCAATATCTTCCGTGCATTCCCGGCTGCCATCCTGAACGATGCGCTGAACACCGGCAAGTATGACCGCGGTGTCATCGTGGCCGAGAGCTTTGACTACGAGATCATCGACAAGGCTTATCGTCCCTACGACAATATGAGCCTGCTGGTCTGCCTGAAGTCCACCGGCGAGATCGAGAAGAAGGTGGTGGCTTCCGTTACCGAGAGCCTGAAGGCTGACTACTCCTTCGGCGAGGACTGGGCACGTCTGGTGGAGATCTTCCAGAACCCCAGCCTGCAGATGATCTCCTTCACCATCACTGAGAAGGGCTACGGCGTTGCTCCTGCTGATCTGGAGCGCGGCCTGACCCCCGTGCTGGCCATGGGCAAGGTCACAGCTCTGCTGTACGAGCGCTTCAAGGCCGGCAAGCTGCCCCTGACCGTCCAGAGCATGGATAACTGCTCCCACAACGGCGATAAGGTCAAGAACGCTGTCCACGCCTATGCTGCCAAGTGGGTGGAGCAGGGTCTGGTGCCCGCCGAGTTCCTGGCCTATGTGCAGGACGAGACCAAGATCACCTTCCCCTGGAGCATGATCGACAAGATCACCCCGCGCCCGGATGCCAAGGTCCAGCAGATGCTGGCTGACGACGGCTTTGAGGACAACTACACCATCGTCACCGAGAAGCACACCTTCACCGCTCCCTTCGTCAACGCCGAAGAGACCCAGTACCTGTGCATCGAGGATCACTACACCAATGGCCGTCCTCCGCTGGAGCTGGGCGGTGTGCTGTACTGCGACCGCGAGACCGTGGACAAGATCGAGAAGATGAAGGTGTGCACCTGCCTGAACCCGCTGCACACTGCAATGTCCATCTATGGCTGCATGCTGGGTTACACCCTCATCTCCGCCGAGATGGCCGATGAAGACCTGCGTGCCTTCATCCAGAAGATCGGCTACATCGAGGCAATGCCTGTGGTCGTCGATCCCGGCGTTCTGAACCCCTACGAGTTCATCGGCGCTGTCATCAACCGCCGCCTGCCCAACCCCTTCATGCCGGATGCTCCCCAGCGTATTGCAACCGATACCTCCCAGAAGCTGGCCATCCGCTTTGGTGAGACCATCAAGGCATACGAGGCACGCGGTCTGGACAAGAGCAACCTGATCCTGATCCCGCTGGTGCTGGCAGGCTACGCCCGCTACCTGAAGGGCATCGACGACAACGGTCAGGCTTTTGAGCCTTCCACCGATCCGCTGCTGGCTGAGCTGCAGGCCATTGTGGCTCCGCTGGAGGTCAAGGAAGGCGAGCAGGACTTCAGCTGCCTGAAGAAGCTGTACAGCCGTGTTGACGTGTTCGGCGTGGATCTGTATGCCGTTGGTCTGGGCGAGAAGATCGAGGCAATGGCCAAGGAGCTGTTTGCAGGCCCCGGCGCTGTGCGCAAGACCCTGCACAAGTATACGCTTGCCCGCTGATCGGCTGACGCAAGAACAGAAGCTATCTTCGCACCCACGCTGCGCGTTGCTTTGCCGCAGCGTGGGTCTTTATAAAAGAAAAGAACTGCTGAACGAAATGTCAGCAGTTCTTTTTTGCGTGTGCATATTTTTGGGCTTAACCTTTTCTGCAGTCGTGCAGCTTTTCTTTGGGCAGGATGCCGGCCAAAAACTTCCACACCACTTCCATGCGGTCGTTCAGTAAGTAAGCTTTCTCTTTTTCTACGTAGAGGTACACCGCATTGTCCGTGCGGTAGGCGCAGTAAAAGCTGTCCCATGCGTGGCGGCTGGTGGGTTCGGGCTTGTCCTGCTGGCCGTACATCCACACGGCAATGCCGGTGTCGGCCAGCTCCACACGGTAGAAGGCACGCGGCAGGTGCATCTGTCTGATCTGCCGGGAAACGCTGCGGAAGAACGAGTAAAAGTAGCTCACCGGCAGGCCGATGCCCACAATGGCAAGCACAGCAGCCAGCAGCCCGGCACCCGGGCGCTTGCCCAGCTGCGAAAGGCAGACGGCGGCAAAAGCCAGCATGATGGCGGCAAAAACAGCGGGACGCAGCCATGCTTTGCGGTGATGGAATGCATCGAACACGGCAAAATCGCGGAAGCCCTGCTCACCCATGGTGGTGGAAACAGAGATGGTCTGGGACATAAAGTCGCCTCCTTTGTATTTATAGGCATCGTACCACAATTGCGCGGTTTAGGCAAGAGAAAAACATGCAAACCTTGCCAATCCGGCCCAAAGCGTGGTACAATAAATCGTTACCAAACGAAAGGAGGCGGCAGGCTTTGCAGCACCGCAAGCGGCAGATCACCCTCAAGCAGCGCATGGGCTTGTGTCTGGCAGCATTTTTTGCGGCCTTTGCCATGCAGCTCACGCTCAATGGCTACCAGTCCAGAGCAGTGCAGGCAGTACAGGACGCGCAGATGGGCTGCTTCAACGCCATCAGCCGCTTTCAGGGCGGTGTGGAAAGCTCTATTTCCGTGCTGGAGAACTACCGCTGGGAGAACAGCGAGCCGGAGGTGATCATTGACCGGCTGCAGTCGGCATCTTCCACCTGCAACGCATGGCTCTGGCGCATCGGTACCAGCCTGAACAGTCTGGAAAGCGTCAGCGATGAGCAGTGGGTGCTCTACAGCGCAGTGGATACGGTCTATCAAACCTACACCGGCCTGCTGGATGAGCTGGAAAACGACCTGCTCAGCGGCAACGATGCCGCAGCTTCCCAGCTGTATTATGCAAAGGTGGTGCCCTGCGGCGATTACCTGAGCCAGTACACCCTGCAATTGCTGGAAACCGCCATTCAGGATTCCCAGACCACCTACACCACCATCTCGGCCCTGAACGAGCGCATCACCATGCTGCAGACGGTGGTGGTGGCGCTGTGCGTGGCGCTGGGCTGCGTTACCGGTTTGATGGTCATGCGTCTGCTCACGCCGGTGCAGCAGATGATCGCTGCCTCCCGCGCCATTGGCAAAAGTGAGTTCGACACCCCGGACATCCCGCTGCCCAAGCAGCCGGAGATCGCTCAGCTGGCCGAGTCCTTCAACATCATGAAGCACTCCATGGCCCAGCAGGTGACCACCCTGCAGGAGAAAAACGAGATCGAGCGGGAGCTGCACCGCCAGAAGACCGAAGCACTGGAACTGCAGAACCGCATGGAGCGCAGCCGGCTGCAGCAGCTGCGCAGCCAGATCGACCCGCACTTTCTGTTCAACACCCTGAATGTGATCCAGCAGACCGCCGGTACCGAGACGGCCTACCGTACGCAGGCGCTCATCATGGCGCTTTCGCACCTGCTGCGCTACAGCCTGATGAGCAACGATGAACAGGTGCCGCTCTCCCGTGAGGTGCGCATCGTGGATGAATATTACTCCATCTACCATGTCCGCTTTGGTGAGCGGGTGCGTATGGAGTGGCGCATTTCCGATTCGCTGGATCTTACCGAGACCATGGTGCCGTCCTTTATTTTACAGCCCATCGTGGAAAATGCCTTCAAGCACGGCATCTGCCCCAAAGAGGAGGGCGGTGTGGTGCGCATCCGCGTGAACCCTCTGCGGGAGAAGGGACTGCTGTGCATCCGCGTGGTGGATAACGGCGTGGGCATCCAGCCGGATCAATTACGACAGCTGCGCGGGGCGCTCAGCCAGCCCGGTGAGCGCTGGGAGCATATCGGCATTTATAATGTTGCGGCCCGCCTGCGTCTGCTGGATCGGAACAGCCGCTTTGTGATACGGTCCCATCCGGGGCGCGGTACGGCGGTGGTGCTGTATCTGCCATTGGTGGAGAATGAGGAGGAGTTTGAGGAATGATTCGTCTGTTGATCGCGGATGATGAAGCACTGGAACGGGAAACGCTGGCGGACATCGTGGCCCGCCGCTTTGAGCACGAAGTGACCATCGAGACTGCCGAGAACGGCCGCAAGGCAGCGGATACGGCGGTGCTGTGGGGCGCAGACCTGATCCTGATGGACATTGAGATGCCCGGTATGAACGGTCTGGATGCAGCCCGCGCCGTGCTGGAACAGCGCCCGGAGTGCAAGGTGATCTTTGTTACGGCCTACAGTCTGTTCCAGTACGCCCACGAGGCCATGCATCTGGGTGCCTGCGATTATCTGCTCAAGCCGGTGAACCCGGACGAAGTGGAAGCTTCCATCCGCAAGGCCATCCGTCAGATCGAGGCGGGCCGCCGCCTTGCAGAGCTGGCTCCGGTGGAACCGGAGCCGGAAGCTGACCCGGAGAGCGATGCCGCCGAAGCAGGGGAGAACGACCGCAATGCACTGGTCATGGCCCATGTGCGCAAGTATATGGAGGATAACTATATGTTCGACCTCTCGCTGGACAGTGTGAGCGAGATCCTGCATATCAGCCCGGCGTATCTCTCGGCACAGTTCAAGAAGTACCAGAAGATGAACTTTCTGGACTGCCTGACCGAACTGCGTATCAACGCTGCCAAGGAGCTGCTCACCGACCCGTTCCGTTCGGCAGCAGAGGTAGCTTCCATGGTGGGCTACGAGGATTCCAGCTATTTTGCCCGCACCTTTAAAAAACGCACCGGCATGACCCCCACCCAGTACCGCAGGGAAGCGGCCAAGGCTGCACGGGAGGCCCGTCTGTGACCCGCCGCCAGATGCTCACCGCCCTGTTTGGCGCAGCCGTGCTGGCACTGCCGGTGGCGGGCTGCGGCCATCAGCCGGTGCAGGACGAGCCGGGGGCGGAACTGATCCTGCGTTATGCGGAGAACCAGCCGGAGGATTATCCTACTACGCAGGCGGCGCTGGCCTTTGCGGATCTTGTGGCCCAGCGCACCGATGGCCGCGTGAAAGTGCTGGTGTACAGCGGGGGAGAACTTGGCGCGGAGCAGAGCGTGATCCAGCAGATGCAGTTTGGCGGCATTGACTTCTCCCGTGTGTCCCTCAGCCAGCTGGCTGAGTATGAACCGGCGCTGAGCGTTTTGCAGCTTCCGTATCTTTATACCGATGCCGACCAGATGTGGCGCGTGCTGGATGGGACCATCGGCGACGAGTTCCTCTCCACGCTGGAGTCGCTGGAGCTGACGGGACTGTCATGGTTCGATGCCGGTGTGCGCAGCATCTACACCCGGCAGAAGGTGACAGGCCTTGCGGATCTGCAGGGCCTGACCATCCGCGTGCAGGAATCGGACATGATGAGCGAAATGATCACCGACCTCGGTGCAAAGCCGGTAAAGGTAGTGTACAGCAAAGTGTATGCCGCCCTGCACAACGGTGAGATCGATGGCGCAGAGAACAACTGGCCCAGCTACGAAGCCATGGGTCACTACGAGGTGGCACCTTACTTTTTAAAGGACGAGCATACCCGCGTGCCGGAGGTGCAGCTTGCAAGCCCTGCTGTGATGGAAAAGCTGGCCGCACTGGACGAGCGCTACCCGGAGATCATCCGCCTGTGTGCCCGGGAGAGCGCAAAGGTGGAGCGCAGGCTCTGGGCGCAGCAGGAGGCGGAATCGGAAAGTGATCTGCGTGCAGCAGGCATTGAGGTGACAGAGCTGGACGAAAAAGAAAAGGCAAGGTTCCGTGCTGCTGTGCAGCCGATGTATGATCGGTTTGCCCGGCAGGGCGAATTGATCGCCCGCATCCGGCAGGCATAAGCCCCACAGCAAAGCCCGGAAAAGATGGGTAAAGAAATCAGGAAAACAGAATAAAGAACCGGCAAAGCGCTGTGTGCTCTGAACCCCAAAGGGAAGGGCATCCAGCGCTTTGCTTCTATCTGGAATACAGAAATGTATCCATCTGTTAGGCGAAGGTGCACAAACAAAAAGGAAAGCACTTGGCATTTTTCACAAAAGAAATTCTGACATTTTTTCAAAAAGCAGGACATTTTTTGAAAGCCCTTGTTTCGTTTAAAAAAATTTGCTAAAGTGTGTACAGTAAATGAACGGCATGCGGGTCCTGTGCAGACCGGGCCGTTCGGGAGATTTAAGGAGGACGATTTATTATGAAAAAGATCACTCGTCGCAGCTTTCTGGCAGCAGCCGGTGTTTCCGCCGCTGCTCTGGCTCTGACCGCATGTGGTGGCTCCAGCAATTCTGCTGCTTCCACCTCTACCGCAGCTTCTTCCACCGCAGCTTCTGCTGCTGGTGATGCTACTGCTGCTGCAAACGATCCCAAGGTGACTCTGGTCTACGCCGAGGTCAACCCGCTGGATACCATCGTTGGCCAGACCGCTACCCACTTCAAGGAGAAGGTCGAGGAGCTGACCGGCGGTTCCGTCGTCATCGATGTGCAGGCTTCCGGCGTTCTGGGTTCTGAGAACGACGTTCTGGATGCAATCCTGGGCGGTTCTACCTCCATCGATATGAGCCGTATCTCCGCTTTCGCACTGACCAGCTATGGCTGCAACAAGTCCAAGCTGCTGTCCATCCCCTTCACCTTCGAGAACCGCGCACACTTCTGGAACTTCGCCAACAGCGATCTGGCACCTGAGTTCCTGAACGAGCCTCAGGAGCTGGGCCTGCCCGTTCGTGGTGTCTTCTACGGCGAAGAGGGCTTCCGTCACTTCTTCACGGTCAACCCGGTTTCTGGCATCGATGATTTCAAGGGCCTGAAGCTGCGCGTGTCCAACGACCCCGTTATGAACGGCATGGTCGAGGGTCTGGGCGCTAACCCCACCGTCGTTTCCTTCGGTGAGCTGTACAGCGCACTGCAGACCGGCGTTGTGGATGGTGCTGAGCAGCCCATCGCAAACTACAAGTCCAATGCATTCCCCGAGGTTGCCAACAACCTGATCCTGGACGGCCACACTCTGGGCGCTATTCAGGCTGTTATCACCGATAACGCATGGGGCAAGCTGACCGAGAACCAGCAGGCTGCCATCATGGAGGCTGGTGCTGATACGCAGGCCTTCAATGCAGACCTGTCCGAGACCGCTGAGAACAAGGTCCTGGATGAGCTGAGAAGCTCCGGCTGCAACGTTGTGGATGTTGACGACAAGGCACCCTGGCAGGAGGCCTGCGCTAAGGTCATCAGCGAGAACACCTCCGATCAGGCTGAGCTGTATCAGCAGCTGCTGGACATGAAGGCATAATTGAAAAAGCCTTTCCTGTTCTGAGATAGTACATAGCCCGGCGGGGGACTACGGGATACGCCCGCAGACCTGCCGGGTTTTTATATGGAGGAATTCATATGCCGAAAATCTTTACCACTCTGGATAAGATCAAGCCGGCGTACGACATCACCTACAAAGTGGTCCTGTTTATCTGCAAGCTGCTGCTGATCGCAGATATCCTCATCACTACCATGTCGGTCATCGGTCGTTACGTCTCGTTCATCCCGGACCCGGCATGGTCGGAAGAAGTTGTGCTGACCTGCATGAGCTACATGGCCGTGCTGAGTGCTGCTCTGGCCATCCGCCGCGGTGCCCATATCCGCATGACTGCGTTTGACGTGTATCTGCCCAAAACCGCCGTCAAGATGCTGGATATTCTGGCCGATCTTGCCGTGTGCATTCTGGGTGTCATCATGATGGTGGTCGGCTGGAACTATGCCACCACTCTGGGCGGCCGCGGCTTCTACGTGTCCATGCCCTGGCTGAGCCGCTTCTGGATGTACTTCCCGGTGCCGCTGGCCGGTGTTGCCATGATCATCTTCGAGATCGAGGCACTGTACAACCACATCAAGAGCATTTTTGTAAAGGAGGAAGTGTAATATGACAGTTCAGACACTGGCAATCATTGTCCTTCTTGTCAGCTTCTTTGTAATGATCTTCCTGCGTTTCCCCATTGCATACGCCGTTGGTCTTTCCAGCGTGCTGTGCATGATGGTGCAGGGTCAGGCACTGACCGATGTCTGCCGTCTGATGGTCAAGGGCATCTCTTCCTTCAGCCTGATGGCCGTGCCGTTCTTCATCACCATGGGCGTGCTCATGGGCTCCGGCGGCATTTCTGAAAAGCTGATCGCTCTGGCTGATGCCTGCGTGGGCTGGATGCGCGGCGGCATGGCAATGGTCAACATCGTTGCTTCCTACTTCTTCGGCGGTATTTCCGGTTCTGCATCTGCAGATACTGCTTCCATCGGCTCCATCATGATCCCCATGATGGTCGATCAGGGCTACGATGCCGACTTCTCCACTGCTGTTACCATCACCTCCTCCTGCGAGGGTCTGCTGGTTCCTCCGAGCCACAACATGGTCATTTATGCCACCACTGCCGGCGGCATCTCGGTCGGCAGCCTGTTCCTGGCAGGTTATCTGCCCGGTGCTCTGCTGGCCATCGTCCTGATGATCGGTTCCTACATCATCTCGGTCAAGGAGAATTACCCCAAGGGCTCTCCGTTCAGCATCAAGGGCTTCGTTAAGCAGCTGGGCACTTCCATCTGGGCACTGGCCGCTGTTGTCATCGTTGTGTTCGGCGTTGTTGGCGGTGTGTTCACCGCTACCGAGTCTGCAGCTATTGCAGTTATCTACTCTCTGTTCGTGTCGGTGTTCGTCTACAAGGGTCTGGACTGGAAGGGCGTCTGGCATGCACTGGATGAGTGCGTGAACACTCTGTCCATCGTGCTGATCCTGATCGCTACCTCTGCAGTCTTCGGCAACTGCCTGACCATGCTGCATGTGCCGGATCTGGCTGCAAATGCCATCACCAGCGTCACCGATAACCCCTACATCATCGCTCTGCTGATCGACCTGATCATCTTGGTTCTGGGCTGCATCATGGATATGGCTCCTATCATCCTGATCGCTACTCCCATCCTGCTGCCCATTGCAACCTCCATCGGCATCGATCCCATCCAGTTCGGTATCATCGTGGTTCTGAACTGCGGCATCGGCCTGCTGACTCCTCCTGTCGGCGCTGTGCTGTTCATCGGCTCTGCCGTTGCAAAGCGCCCGATGGAAAAGGTCGTCAAGGCGACCCTGCCGTTCTACCTGTGCATGTTCATTGCACTGCTGCTGCTGACCTTCGTGCCCGACATCAGCCTGGCGATCCCCAAGCTGCTGGGCGGCTACGTCAGCCCCATCACCAACCCGCTGGGTCCTGTGTTCATCCACTGATGGCCTGACGGCGTAAGGTAAAACCGTTAAAGTCCTCTGCATGAAAGTGCAGGGGACTTTTTGTATGCTAAAAACTTTATTTTCCCTCTTGCATTCTGTCGGAATCGTGCTATAATAGTAGGGCAATCGTTTCCAAGGCCGCTCGACGGGGTAGCCGATATTGAAGGTTGTGATGGGCACATACATTTATAATATGGCCCCGATAAGTCAGAACCAGAAATGAGGTGAAAAGAATGAAACAGGGTATCCATCCGAACTACGTTGACTGCACCATCACCTGCGCATGCGGCAACGTCATCAAGACTCGTTCCACCAAGCCTGAGATCCACGTCGAAGTTTGCTCCAAGTGCCATCCTTTCTACACTGG
>ERZ772871.374-NODE-374-length-49059-cov-5.37579_pt1 | contig 49059 bp, 49 predicted proteins | sample MGYA00511899_ERZ772871 | MGnify/ENA primary metagenome ERZ772871 (study PRJEB29015, sample SAMEA2737693) | human gut metagenome | biome: human gut; feature: human-associated habitat; material: faeces | place: China | collected 2012 ... | reverse complement strand
TGTTATGATTCGTTCCATCCCCGAAAGAGCTGCAACTCTTCCGGGGATTTCTTTTTCAGTCTTTCTCCCCGTTGTCCTCCCGGATCTGTTTCCCCCTATCCCGCCGGTAACGTGCATTCAGCAGGAACTTCACGCCATTCCATGCGCCCGGGAGCGCGTTTAAAAGCAGAAGAAGCGTGTAGATGATCGTGAGCATGATCAGGACGTCGTTCAGCGAAAAACCGCAGAACTCCGCCGCCGTCACTCCATAGGCTGGTGCGGCCTTGGCTATCGTGGGCTTCGCGAAGAATGCCGCCACCACGCCGCCCCCTTGTTTCTTATCCATCGCGTCTCCCGTCAGGCCGAAGTGGCGCCAGTGGCGTTGGTATCGGTTACGGTTTCACTCGTGGAAGTCGTGGTCTCCACAAGCTCTTTCCCGTCTTCGCCGTATGCTTTCACCTTCCCCGTAGCCCCGTCGACCCAGCGGTCCAGGTTCGTCATCTTGACAGTGAGCTTCGGAACGGAGCTGAGCGCCTGCAGCACTTTGCTCTGAAGATCCGTAGCGTCTGCGGAATCCGCGATGCAAAGGATATTGACGTTAAAACGGTTATAAATTGTCGCCATAATGCGATCTCCTTAAAAATTAGCTAAACCAAAAATCGCGGGCCTGCCAGCCCGTATCCGCCGCGTCATTCCACACTCGTTGGAGCACACGAAGGCCAACAGAAACCCCAGCGACGTAGTCGTAGTCGTCCCCATATTTGGCATAAAGCGCTATGGCAAAAACACGGCTGGGATGTGCGTCGCACACGCCTGAGTAGATGGTGAGAGAATTGGTTGCCGAGTTGGGCGACAGCATTCCGCCTAGCTTCGTCGCCCCGTCCTCTTTGTCCCACGGTGACCAAAACCCTATTTGCGTACGACTTTTCGTGTTTTTCAGATTCGCGGTGGAGCTATCCAGATACCCGATAGCCCCTTGAGAGCTTTTCCCTGTATTCCCGTTCAGCGCCTGAATAGCAAGCGCCCAGCTGCAGCCTGTCCCGTACGCCGTACAGCCGACGTTCAAAAATCCATAAGCATCACGTCGATACCACGCACCGTTATCGTCTGGCATGGTGGTTTCTTTGTTGTAGTAGGTCGTCAGGTTGTCATAACGGTCCTGCATCGAGGCCGCGGCATAGTTCCCTCTCAGGTACCCAAGATCAGTGCCTGCCGAGTTCACGAACCCTACGTTGTAGCCCAGCGTCGAAGCGTTCGTGTAGCGGTTGCCGAGATCTTGGCCAGAAGCCTCTATGAAGCCCACAGCCCCGGCGTTTCCGTTGTTCGTGTAGAACAGATTGTCGAGGTCGGTGCCCGCGGAATTGAAATAGTTGACGCTCATCTCTCAAGCTCCGCGACCCGGGCCTTCAGCTGGTTGACCTCGTCCACCAGAGCGGCCACAACGGCGTTGTAGTCAAGCGCCAGAAAGCCTTCTTTATCCTCTGCTACGGCTTCGGGGATAACCTTCTCAACCTCTTGGGCGACAAGGCCGACGTGCGTCTTACCGTCGTCTTTCAGCGTATAGCGGTAGGCGGTGAGGCCTGAAAGATCAGGATGCACCGGAGTCAGCCCAGTCTTCTTTCTCGCGTCAGAGGTCGCCTGAAAGGACGGGGCTTTGACCGCGGCCGAAAACGCGAAATAGTCCCCGGGATTTGTGTACGAGAGGGTTCCACCGCCGACCCCCAGATTGTCCATGTAGATCTTTGGCGTGGTCGTGTCTTTCAGGTTTCGGATGCAGACCGCACCGTCAATGTACGAGCATATCCTCGCCTGCCCGGCAAGGTTGATACCGGCTTCAGCGCCGGTTGCTATCGTTCCGCCAGTGAGTGGAAGGTAACCGGTGGCCACATCGGCGGCCTTCGCGTACGGAGACAGGTCGATAGAGATCTTTCCGGATGTATTCGTAATTCCGTCTCCGGTCGTTACCGCGCCCGGCGTGTCGGCCGTGGCGGTCGGCAGGATGTCTGATCTCAGCTTCGGGCCCGCGCCATCATTTCCAAAAAGCAATCTGTGTAAAATCGGGAAAGCCATAATTTCTCCTTTACGCTGTGCGTTTCCAGATGTAAACAAAGAACGCTGGGGGCTGGACAGTCGAGGACGCGCCATAAATTGAGCTCGACCAGGAAGCATTAAAGGTGAATCCATTCGAGCGTGACCCTGACCAAATGTTCTGCCCTATGTGGTAGCTGTTTGTTGAATTAGCGGTGTCCTTAAAAGCGCCGCTCGCGTTTGTACCCGCACCCCACAAAAAATTAGGGTCCGCAGGGAGGACCGCGCCTGTGATGTTCGGCAGCCCCGCCTCCGCAGTAGTTCCGGCAGAATGGCTGGAGTCCGCGCCCTGAAGAACACGACCAGAGGAGACCTGCTCCCACGTACCACCGAAAAGAGAACTGGGGTTAGCGGAATCAACAGAGCAATAGATTGACCCCACAGGGTGTGCCGCTAACTTGGCATCCGCTACAGCTTGGGTGACAGCTTGGGTGACAGCTTGGGTGACGGCCGCCTGAATGACTTCCTTTAACGTTGTACTCATGACACGGCCTCCTTCGCCGCGGTCTTCTCGTCCTCATAGACCGCTTTATCCAACTTCGTTCCGAGAGCCTGTATATATGTGGTCTTCTCGTTCTCGTAGACCTGCTTGTCGAGCTTGTTCCCGAGCGCCGCGATATATGCCGCCATGTCGTCGGACGGATCGGTGGCGTTCGTAAAGGCCACTGCTGTAATCACGTGGCCGCTCGGGATGGTGTCAGCGAACGCGATCGTGGTCACGGTCTTGTCCGTATATTGGTCGTCCGGCTGGCAAAGCACGCCGTCAAGAAACACCTGTAGCTTCGCAGAGCCGACCGTGTGCGTGGGTACGGAAACTGCCGTCCCCGCCGTCAGGTCAGCTTCCAACGTGGTTGTGATCTTGTTGATCGCAACGGCCGCCGTATCCGCGCTGGCGGGCATGGGCACCGCCGTGCCGTTGTCGTTGATATAGGCGCTGTAAGTGGCCATGGCGTCACTGCTTCAAGATGATCAAGCCACCGTTCCTCAGGTTCGAAGGAACGGAGTCGAGTGACGACACAATGCAGGAGTCAACGTAGGTCTCTGCCACGGTCACCGCCTTGGTGCCCGCGGTAAGCGTGATCCCACTGCCCGCGTTCAGGCTGAAGGTATCGGACTTCGCTGTAGCCGAGAGCGTGGTAGTCCCCACCTTAACGTTGCTGAAAGCGTTCTGATTCACCTCGGCCCCGGCCGCAAGGCCGGAAAGCTTGGTGCGCTCGGCCGTCGTCATGACAACCTTCGTGGTGCCGTCCGATATAGCGTCCGCCGTATCCGTGGCCTTCATGAAAGCCCCGGCCGCTTTGACCGCGGCAGCGTTGGTCACGTCAGCGCCCGCGGCAATGCCGTTCAGCTTCGCCTTGTCGGAAGCCGTCATCAGGCCGTCGGCACTGGTCGTAGCCGCGGCGTAGGTCGTGTCTGTGAACCTGGCGTTGGCAGGGACAGAGCTTGCAATGCTGAAGCCGGAATCTTGGATGATCCTGCCGGACGTGCCGTTGAACGTGGCCACATGCCCGGCAATGACCGTATCAGGCCCAGTGACCGCGCCAACGACGTTGGACTGGATCACGGTCCAGTCGTCGTTAGACGCAGACCCGGAGGCATAGTCCTTGATGCAGAGGACCATATCGCCCTCTTCACAGGTCTGCCCAGCGTAAGTTCCCGGATCCTTGACGGCGTACTGCCAGCCGGCTTTATAAGCTACGGTCGGGAGCCCGGAGTCTTTGGTCAGGGATCCTTTGAAGGTCACGCCCCCGTTTTCAATACTGGAAATATGCGACCGCAGGACTTGGATCTCAGTCTCGACCGTGGACGCGTTGCCGTCGCTGTCGTTAATAAGCGTCTGCGCCGCACTGGTCTCCGGCGCGATCTTGTACTTGGTCTCGCCATCCTTGCCGTAGAGCGCGGTGGAAATACCTGGATTAATAGCTGTCATGTGCCGCTCCCGCTAGAACTGGAAGAGTCAGAAGAAGTTGTCGATTCGCTCTTGTAGACCACCTTGGAAGAGAGATCCGCAATCGCGTCAGAGTTGGACTGGATGAGCGAGTACAGCTCATCGATGCTCCCGCGGCCCAGGGGCACCGTCCACGCCATCAGGACATCGCCGGCCGTCAGAGGGAATGAAAGCAAGATCTTTGTGCTTGTAAGATCGGAAGACCCCACCTCGTTGAAATCCGTGCCCCGCAGGAGTGGCTCGCCGTTCCAGACCATCCGCAGGTGCTTGCGGCCGACCACGTAGAACATGGCCTTCGGGAGCGTGATCTCGGTGCCCGCGGCCACGGCCTCGGTCGTCGTCCAGATCTGTTCCGCACAGGAGATGCCGATATTCGCCAGCGTCCCGTCCGTGACGTTCTCAATCCGCTTGACCTGCGAATCGCCGGATTCCTCCACCCGCTTGATCTGGCTGTCCGTTTCGGTTTTGATGGTGGCAAGCGTTGTCTTCGCGTCTGCTGCGGACTGCGCGGCCGCGGCGGCAGACGATGCGCTGGTATTCGCCCAGTCCTCGGCGTTCGCGGCAAGGTTCAGGATCTCGTCGCGGAACTGACCGGAGGTCTTGCGGGAAGTCGCGGGAACAGAAAGAGTGCGGGCTACTTTCTCGTTGAGCTGTTGTATTAACGCAACAGCATGGTCCGCCGATTTGTTCAGCACCCGGGGATCGAAGCCGTCGTGCGTTGTGAGCACCATCGGCTGGGTCTCCGGGATGTTCGACAAAATCGCGATACGGGTGCCGGAAGCCGGTGCTTTTGCCAGCGTCACGGTTCCGCCGGGCGCATTGTCCTGATCACTGTTAAGGGCTACGGTGTAATCCTGCTCGAAAGTCAGCGCGGATTCCGTATCGCCGCCGTCAGTCGAAGAGTAGACCGCGATATCGGACGGCTGGAAGACAACGAAGGAGAAAGCGAACTGGGTTACAGTTCCGTCTCCTTCGTAGATTGTCTTGCGTTGGGTTTCGTCCAGAGCCATTTGTTTCTCCAAGGTTGGAGAAATGATGCGCCCAACGTTTTCTCTCAAGTATCAGTTCTTGGAATAGCCCAGAATCAGCACCAGCGGGTTGTCCGTTTTGCCGTTATCCAGAGCCGCTTTGCCCGAGATCGCGCGGTTAACGGGTACCATGGGGAGCCCCGCCCACTCGCCAATGACTGAGAGCAGCGCTTTGACTAGACCCTCATCCAACTCCCCTTGATTTATCTGCTGCACCAAGCGGAGCGCGTCGGTAACTTTGCGCACACCGCCAGGGCCCGAGTAGCCAAAAGGTGTTCCGCCGCCAATGATTGTTCCGACGGTATCCGATATCTCCCGAAGCCCCACCAGAAGCCCGAGATTGAAGCCAACCGTATTTCCCGCCGCCTTTCTGAGCGTCTTGGAGAGCCATTCATCATCGTCGTCTTTGCCGCCGCCCGCCGAGGCTTTGAGCCCCTCCCGGACAAAGGTTTCCACCACTGGCTGCAGGACCATCACCAGCATCATATTGAATGCGGCTCTCAGCGCTGAATCCGTTTTCCTTGTTACCATCCCGATGTTGTAGGCAGTGTTGAAGAACGTATAGAAAACCGTAAACAGCTTGCTCCAGGCTCCGCCGCGTTCCACGCCCGAGAGATCCATCAGCCGCCCGCTGCCCTGCGCCTCAATCACAGTGCGATCCGCCATCGCTACAGCGCGGGCGTCGGTATTCCCGTCGGAAAGCGCTCTGTTATAAGCGCCAAGCCACGTAGGAATATCTACCAGCATCTGCATGAAAATTATCGGGAGGTAGGCGACCGTCTGCAGCTTATCCTTAACGGAGCCAACATTCCCCACGGCACGCGCCTGAATCTCAGCTACTTCGCGGAAGCGGGTTCTCATGCGGTCAGCCATCATCTCTGACTTCTGAAGCGTAAATTTCCGGGCTCGGCTCGGGTTGGCAATAAAAGAAGCGATGCCCCGGGCGGACCACTCAGGCCCCAGCACCGCGACTGACTGCAGCATGCCGATCGGCTGGATCAAAGCGGTCATTAAATTCAGACCAATGCTAGCCAGAGAAACGTTGGATCGGAGTACGTTAGCTACCGTATCCATCGTCCGGCTCTGCTCGCGACCATTTACCGCGATATCCCGAAGCCACTCATTGATGGCGCTCATCGCGTCCGCGCCCCAATACCGCTTGATTTCAGCCGTCAGCTTTGACTTCGGGCCGAAGATCCGGGAGGCGTCCGCAATAAGTTCCCGAAAGCAGATATCGTGGATAACGGAATCTATCTCTTCGAATCCCGCACGGGCGGTAAGCGTCAACGGCTCTTTTACCGCGGCGGCTCTTGCCTTGGCGTGCGTCTGATCGGTATAAGGGCGCAGGCGCTGCGCCGCGGCTTCCTGAAGACTCGCACTGGCGTCTACAGATGACTGAACCCCGTGCGCCGCTTTGCGGTCATAGGCGATCGGATAATAACCGCCTTTAAGGCTGATAGCCGTACCACCGGCGGCAATCTCAACTGCCTGAGGTTTCGCGAGCTCAAGAGGGCGGTGTCCTACCCGGGACTCCAGAGCGCGCAGATCTTCGCCATACATCCCGAGCGCGTCCCATACCCCCTGCGCGGCCTCAATCTCCTCTTTGGTAAGCGTCTCACCAATAAGCGTGGTTACCTGCTCAAGCGTCCAGGGTTTCCCTGTTTTATTGAAGGAATAAAAAGCGCTGCCGTCCAGAAGCCGCTGTCGGTTCGCTTCTGTGCCAAGATTGAGGAGCATCGTGAGCACCTCAGAGCGCGACACGCTGGCGTCGATCACTTCGTGGTACACACGCTTATGATCTTTTGTTGCACGGTCCAGCGGCGCGTAGGCTTTGGCCAACCGCTTAGCCGCCTCTGACCGCATAGCGATTTCTTTATCCGCCGCCTTATCGAACTGGGAGACCACAAGATCAAACATCTTCCCGAAGCGACCGCCCGCGATAGCAGCAAGAAGCGAGGGAATACGCGCGTGCGCCAGTCCGATTTTACGGATGGCGTCTTTCACTTTAGCCGATCCGCCTTCACGCTCAGTATTGTCCTGCTCCGCCAAGCCGTGCTTTGCCGCGTTCGCCGATACCTCAGAGGCTAACGCCTCGACTGCCTTATCCAATCTCTGAAGACGGCCATTTACACGAATCTCGTTACTCCGTTTTCCCAGCGAGGCGAGATCCTCAAGAAAGTTAATCTGTGCCTCAACCTGGTTCACAGTCCGCCGCCCCATTTCCTGCGGCGCCGTCACAAGATCTTCAGAAAGCTCGGGAACGATTTCACCTGCGTCCGCCCTGCGATGCTTCGCAAACTCGGCATACGATTCCCCTTTCAGCCCGTTTTTGGTGCTACTCCGGGTGAAGCCCCACTCGGCCATCAGTCGGCTGATCTGCGCGGCGTAAGCGCCTTCCACTCCGGATGCTTCTTTTCGGCCGCCAAACCGTCGGCGAAGTTTCCCAATGCGCTTCCTGATCTCGTCACGCTTCGTCTGCAGTTCTTCCGCTTTGACCGTCTGATAAAGCTCTTTACGCTTTAGCTCCGCAGCCTTCCGGGCGTCGCGCGGGATCCGCTCAGTAATGGTTTTCCCGGTCTCGTCCTCATGCCTTCTGGAGAAACCCGTCTGGTATTTCCGGGATTCACGGCTCAAAGCCGCCGCAGCTCTTCTCGCCTTTTCAGGAATCAGGTCAGCGAGCGTCGTACGCCCAACCTGTGCTATTGCAATATCCCGAAAAAGAGAAACGGAGACCCGGCGATCTTCTCCGTTTCCCTCCATCAGATTGATCTCGGTCGCGAGAAGCCGGGCGGTAGCCGGATTGAAAATTGCCTCTGCCGCCGCCTGCTTCATCCGCTTTTCGCTGGAGAATTCTCCATACTCTTCAAGCATCCGAGCCCGCGCCCGGTCCTCTGCCACGTCCTCCGGCCTCTGAACCGCCGCCATTTTCTTCACGAGTTCAGAAAGCGACGAGTACCCAAGCTCGCCCGCAAGGGCGTCCCCCGGGACGATGACCCGTCCATCCCCCTTTTTCAGGTCTTTCGGATCCGCCAGCATTTCGGCGTTTTCAAGCTTCGTGAGTTCTTCTGCCGTCAGCCCTGCGGCTTTCGCCTCTTCGTGGCTGATCTTCGGCGCGTAATTTTTCCCATCCCGCTCCTCACCCTCTGAGAGCAGCTGGAAAGTCTGATAGTCTTTCGTCTGGGTGTAGCGGTCATACTCCTCATCCGAAAGCCGGCGCCATATCGCTTTCGCCTGCTCTGTCATATTCTTAAGAATCTTGTCTTTAAGCCCTGAGAGATAGCGCATGTCCCGCATGCCACGGGCGGTCAGATCTTCGTTCGCCGTATCAATCGACTCTTTCATCAACGCGAGATACGCCTGGTAGGCGGCTTCCTCATCGAAGTCTTCACGATGCAGCGCCTGGTAAAGATCGTAGCGAAGCCGTGCCTCGGCCTGAGCTTCTTCAGCGACAAAGAGCCGGTCGAATATTTGCCGGACGTCGTCGCTCATCTGAGAGCCCGGAACGGCGGTCATGAAGCCATAGATCGCTTTAAGCCAGTTCGCAAAACGACGGAAGAGCGACTGAAGCCCGGCGTTCGGAGCCCGGCCATCTTTAAGATACTGCTCAAACGTACGGGCGAAACGCTCCTCAGCCGGGCGGCGCTCTTCGAGCGTCGCGTTGGAGAAAGCTTCAAGCGACTCATACCCCAGCCACTTCACCGCTTCTTCTACCGATTCCACAAGATGCATCTGACCCGCCGTCAGCCCCGACTGCCCTTTCAGCTTCAGCGCAAGCGCTGCCCGGGCGCCGAGGAACCAGTGCCCCGTCTCGTGGAGGAACGTCGAGCGGTCAGCGTTAGCCCAGAGCAGGATAGCCCGTGCGCTGGGGAAATACTCGCCTTTCGAAAGCTCGTTCGGGTTCTGCTCCTTGACAGAGGCGTTTGAAGCTCTTTCTAATTCTTCCTTTATATTTTCATAACTTTGTGCTAATTTAGAGATGTGGGTTGTAGCTGAAGAGATGGCGCTATCGCGTTTTAGCTCTTCCTCTGCCCAGGTGGACAGCGAGGTAGAATTTTCTACCTCGACTGCCTCCACCGAATAAATCTTGAATCCCTGCTCCCTAGCCGCATATTCCTTTACCGTAAGCTTAACGGGGTACACAGCTCCTTCATTAACCATCAGGCTTACGTATCTGTGGATGCCCAAAATATTGGGATCGCCCGCTCTATCCGCCTTAGTCCACAAGCGCACTGACTTTGTAAACAGAGAACCAACGTTAGCCACCGCGGTAGCGTGCGCAGCTGGGCTGACCGATTTCTTTGTCGCCGAGGCGCTGGTCATCTTTCTTAGATTGGCGTTTGACACTGTGGCTGTGACGCCGTCCATCTCATTTACAAAAGGCGTGCCCACCTGAGACTTGACGACGCTTTTAGCTTCATCCAGCGTCTCGACACTTGTTGCCGGGACGAAGGTCGTTTTGCTGTAGAAGTCTTTATCCGGCGCTTTGCCTAGCAAATCCTGATGCAGCTTTTCCGGATTTGTAAGCGCCGCTTTCGCCTGATCGCTCACAGCCTGAACACCGCCGTCCTTACTCCGGACGACGTCATGCCCCTCAGAGAAAATTCCACGAAGCCCGTAGCTCTCCCAGACATCCCGCGGTGACATGCCAGCGTCAGACGCCATGTTGCCGACGAGTGTCTGAACGAGAGCGCTGTAGCTCTTCGCCTGGGGGTCCGGGGCATCTGCCGCCTTCAGACTCTCAGTCAGCTCTTTCCCAATATCAGCAATTTCGGTTCTGAATTCCTGCGGCTTCATCTCGAATGCCGCCGTCGACTGATCGGCCGTCCCCTGGATAATCGCCCTCTCCGCCTCAATCGCCTCGTGGTATGACGGAAGCCCGGAGACGTGAGCGTGGTCTGCCACGGCTTCGCCAATCTCTGAGCGGGCGACGTTCGTGACGAATTCCGAATACGGGATACGGATCTCGTCCCCCGTCTGCTCGGCGCTCTGAAGCTGCGCCCGGGCGGATGGTGACACCTCAGCGAGTTTCTCCGCGAGCCCCTCCTGATGAAGAGCCTCAGCGCTGATATAAATCGCGCCTTCATCCGGCTGATCTTTTACCGCTTCATCAAGGAATTCCACAGCGCTCTGAGGATCCCGGCTGAAGATCTTCGCGGTCTTCGCTACGGCGACGAGCTTCTTCACCGCCGCCGCGGACTCCGCGGCGCGTGCGGTCTCTTCCTGCGCGCCGCGGAGGGCGTGGACAGACATCGATCCAACTTCCATCGGAGCGGTGCCAAATTCCCCGGCGAACTCCGCCACAACATCGGACCAGGAAGTCACCCCGCCTTCGGAATTCACTTGCCCCAGCGCTTCGCCCGCCGCGCCCATAGCGCCTTGAAGCTGTGTCTGCAGCGCCAGTTGATTAAGCTCCGCCCGGAACGGTGTAGCGAAAGCCTTATCGTACACACGCTCCGCTGTAGGCGAGACTTTGGAAACCCAGGCGGGAGCCGCTTTCGGAAGCCTGACATACTTCGCCGCTCCGAGTGAAAGGGCGTCGAGCGCCGCGACTGGCAGCGCGTGCTTCTCCGCTTTTTCACGGAGCTTCGCGAGCTCCGGATTATTTGGATTACGGAAGAAGTTATAAATTTTCTCCGGATCCCGGGCGTCGATCCCCAGATCTCCAAGACCGCTGGCGATCGTTGAATTGCGATCAAGGCCGTACGAATAAAGACCACCTAAAGCCATTGGGGCTACAGGGCCCGTGAGCCCGGAAACCGCAAGCCCGGCCGCCGCCGGCGCGAACTGAATCGTGGACGACGGCACGATAGCCGCGAGATTCATGAATGGGTGCTCCATGAATTTACCAACGGCTTCAGACGCCGCGCCGTGCGCCGCGTTGAATTCCTGCACGACATCAGCGTCCGGGTACATCGCGGCGAGACGATTCATTTTCGCCGCGGCTTCCGCGTAGCGCCGAAGCTCGGCCTCAGCCGTCCGGCGCTCGTACTCGGAATTCTGATCAAAAAGCCTGCGGCCAAGCGACCCCGAAGGATCCAGCTCGTCCCCGAAAATCGCCGCGTCCGATTCGCCGGCTTTAATCCGAGCCGCAGTCCGATCCAGATAATTCAGCTGTTCATTCAGCCGGCTGATCTGGCTAATATTGCCGCCAAAGGGAAGACTGTTCGCAAGCTCCCATCCGCCGCGGGCGACAGAATTCCGGATCTGTTTCCCGAGATCATCATCCTCCGGCTTTCCCGGATCTCCGGATATCCAGTGCCAAAGTGACTCAAGCCACCCAGTGTTCGTCACGTCGTCCTTCACGAGATTCGCGAATTCTGGCGTTCCAAGACGCCTCTGATACGCGGTTTGCGTCGCGTAATTCGCCGCCCAGTCAATCACATCGGATTGCTTCTCCGCCTTGAGCTCGGGCGACACGCTCGCACCCTGGCTGATTGGGGCCCCAGCCGTGCGGGCGTCCTGGTTAAACCGCGCCTGTTTCTCCGGATCAATATCTGAGACAAGCGCCTGCTGCAGCCCGTAACGGGCGCGGATACTCTCCTGAGCGTCAAGGAAACCAAAATAATCAGACATACTCGTAAGCCTTAAAAATTAATCATCCCAGATAGAATCCGGCGCGTTTTCCAACCGCTCGGTGATCTCCCGCGCGGTTGGATGAGGCCTGCTGCCTGAGGCCGATTTCGACGCGGCCGCGGCTCGGATAGACTCTGGCACCTCTTTCCCTTCGATCTGGAATTTCAGATACGCCTGCAGAAGCTGAAGCGGCGTAAGTGTCCGCTTCTCGGACGCCGCCTGCTGATTCAGGAAATCCACCACGCCCTGGTCAAGCTCGACGCCTTTAAGACTTACCTGAGGCGTCATGCCCATCATGACCTCCTGAAAGGTCGACATAATCTGACCCTCGCTCGGCGGGTACGGATTCCCCATCCGGGTATGCTCAGACTGGACAAGCTGCTTCAAAACGCCCCACGCTGAAGTGCTCATCCCCTTATTCTTCATATCGTCCTTAGTCAGCGTGAAAATGCTTCTATTTTCTGAGCTGCGCCCAAACCACCCGGTGGGGACCGTAAATTGAGTCGACGAGGCCATGTCGTTAAACAGGCTCGCGATCTCGGATTGACTTTTGATCGGGGTGCCCCGTCTCTGCGCTTCACGCGATACGGCTTTCATTGCCATCGTTACGTATTGCGCCTGATCTTCCGATGAGAGACTTCCCCAGGCCTTGCCCATATAGCTCTTAAGAGAAGATTCCACGGCGTCGAAGCTTACGTAATACTCTGGGGCTATCTGCCCCGATTGGGCTTCGCTCGAAAGCTGAGCCGACTTATCGGCCGCGGCCTGTGCTTTGAATTTCGTGGTGTAATAGGTCCAGGCGACATTGTCCCGATACGACGCCGGGATCACCGAAAGCACATTTTTCAGCTCAGTCTCCGTCAGCCCCTGGAGCGCTTCCGGGGTCGAGAGATAGTAAGCCGCAAGACGAAGATCCCCGCTCCCGTCCCCCTGCTCATACTTTGTTTTGAATTCCTGAAGCGCATTCTGCGTTGCCGGCGTCATCAGTGCCGTAAGCTCGGTGGGAAGCTCTTTCCCCTGAACAATCAGATCCTGAGCTTCGCCTACGAGATTCGCCTGCCGCTGTCGGTCGTCATTAATGTCCTGAGTCTGACGCGCCATAATGGCGTCCACCAGTTTCTTACGGTACTCTGGGCTTTGTTGCGCCCGTGTACTGCGCCCCATCGCCCAGGCCTCAGCTTCCTCCCGCGTAAAGTATTGAGGCGAAGACATAGCGTATTGAGGTGTAAAAGGATTAATCGCATTACCCGAAGAATCCTTTCGAACCCCACTCGCGGCCGCGTTGTAGCGCTCCTGAACTTTCTCCACGTAACTTTTCCCGTGAGGCCCCAGACCGCTTACCCAGTCGCCACCCCGCGTCTTGATCAGCCCGTCCACCGTACCGGCTCCCGAGTGGTACGCCGCGGTTGCTTTGACCAGATCGCCGCCATAGTGGGAGACGAGAGAATTGAAATACGCCTCGCCAAGCTTGAGGTTGTATTCCTTATCGTTCATCAGCCGGTCTTTATCGAGCGGTACGCCAAGCGCCTTCGCCGCTTCCATCGCGGCGGGGATCGTGATCTGAGCCGCGCCGTAAGCCCAGTTGCTCTTATCCCGCGGCGTAGTGCCGTCTGAATAACGGCCGAGTTTCGGGCGCCCGTCTTTCTCAAACTGTTCGCCGCCGGATTCCTCCGGCACAATCGACGTCCTGAAATATTCAATGGACGACCCGGGCGTAATCCCCGCGTCCAGTGCCGCCGCGCTCCCCGGAATGGTGAGCCTGATCCGGTCAGCCGCCAGCTCACGGCGGGCGGCGTCTTTCTCGCTCTCCAGCTGCCAGCCATCCTGGACGGTTGTGACCGCCTTATAGAGCTTGGATGACGCGCCGCCTGAGAGCTTATCCTTATAGGACTCCAGAATACCGCGCGCCATGACAGCGTACGCCGGATCCTCTTTCGAAGCGTCCAAAGCACCCGACACCGCACTCGCCACGACGGCGTCAACCGCTGATTGCTTCGCGTTGGCCAGTGTCACCGGATCCCAGCCATGGCGTACCGCGGTTTTCTCAAGCTGCCCCGCCGCCGTCTGCGCGTTAATTTCTATCGCCATCGGATCTTCGTAATTCTGACGCGCCGCCTGCATCTGGGCTTCAACCAGGCTCTTATCCACCTGATCGCTGTACGCGGAGAACTGGGATCGGACGTGCGCCGTAGAAAGCGCGTACTGCCCCATGAGAAGCGGATTCACCTTACGCATTGCCCGGGTCTTCGCGCCCGGGGTCAATCCTTCGGTGATCTGATTGAAATACCCGTGGAGATCTTCCTGGTTCTGATCCGCCAGGCCTCGGCCTTGCTCATCCGGTGTCAGCGCCGCTTCGCCCTTCCGCTTCAGATAAGCGTCCTGAAGCTCAAGCGCTTTCTTCTGCATCTGAACGTAGACGTCATCCGCCCGGGTATCATCCGCCTGATTCTGGTACTTCAGCGCCACTTTCGCCACACCCTCAGCAGACGCGGAAACCAGGCTATCTGCCTTGGGGACAAGCCCGCTGTAATCCCGATACTGAGTGGGCGCCGTGCCAGCGCCAACCACCGGGCGCTCTTTCAGATCGTAAGTTGGAACTATAGCCATACCGCTCTCCTTACTTCCCGCTTAAGCCGTACCAGGTACTCGCCACCTGAGAACCGGAATTTAATAGCGTAGAAAAGGCGGCGATATTCCACAGCCCCCTCGTACTGCTCGACATCTTGCGGTCTATCGCCGCTTCAGTCTCAAAGCCGATTTTCTGCCGCCGATAGCCCCAGGCGGTCGCAAGCGCGTTACTAAGCGCTGTGTTCTTATCAACTTCTTTCTTGAGATCCGTATCTGTATACAGCTCCGCGGCTGTTCCCGAACCATCAACCGCGATACCGTTCGCCGCCAGAGCGGTTCGCTGACTCGCCTTGACCTGAGCCGCCTGAAGCGTGATGGCGCCAGCCTCCGCCTCTCCGGCACGGAACGCCTGCTCTACACCCAGCTGTGACAGTCCCGCGTTGGAATCCGCAATCCGTGCCTGCTGCTTCAGGACATAACGCTGGGTTTTCCCTTTGCTCCAAACGGAATAGGTGTCGCCGATCGCTTTCCCTACCATCATGCCGATCGCCGCGCCACCCGCCGCCCCTGCGGCTCCGCCCGCGGAGAGCCCGCCGCCCGCCTGGCTAACCTTGGATAACACACTTGCGGACCCTGAGACGCCGGAAGAGTCGCTCTCGGGAAGCGAATAGCTATGAGTCCGCGTGGGATAGCTGAGACCCCACGTCGGGCCATACGGAAGCTGAAAGCCCCAACTGCTGTTTGCCATAATCACAATGCCCTCATGAATAAGGGCATTGTGGGCTTAAGAAAGGCTTTCAAGTATCAGAGTTCTACATCCGCGTTAACGCCGCAGATCATGAGTGGCAGCGGATATTTCTGCGCAACATAGACCGATCCGGAGTCCGACCACCGCGGAGCAATCAGAATTTCCGCCTCTTTGCTGATGAGCGCGGGCGGCGAGCCATAAGGTTCTGTTTTTCTCTGCTTATAGGCGTGAAGGTTATCCGCGTCCGGCCCCGCCCAAATTGCTGACGACTGGTAGACACGAAGCCGGACATTCACGATATTTTTATCATGCCCCTGCCCGTAGCCGCCGTCCTTCGTGCCAACCGCTACCGGAAGCGTCTGCGCTTCGGCGGTTATCGGCAACCCAACCGTAATCCGTGATGCCGTGATTGGAATACTGACCGAGCCGCTTTTCACCACCTGCTCAGGCATCACCTTACCGTCCGCCAGAATGGCGACGGTCTCTCCTTCCAGATGCCCAAGCCCCGAAACCGAAGATACCACAGAACCCGAGTAGGTCAGCCCCGAATCTACATAAAACGATTTCAGAATATCTCCATAGGGCTTTTCAGCCAGCCGCTCAATATAGCGCACAATCTGCCCGTTGATCGTCCGACGGACTGAAGCATAAAGCGCGTCATACGTCCCCTCCTGCACAGCGGCTACCGATTCAAACTCTCCGTGAACCGTCGCGTGCTGGTGCCACGCGCCGATCCCCTGCTCAGGCATATACGTGCACCCCAGCAGCGCCCCATTATCCAGAACCACCCAGACAATCGGGTAAGGCGCTTTCACGAGCGCCATATCTTTCACCGTCCGATTTTCAAAGAGATGCGCCGCGCGGATCGAAAGATCCCCCGTCACAAAACCCGACGCCTGCCAGTTATAGCCCAGCTCACGAATATGCCCGCCGCGCGACGCCGCGTAGACGAGTGAATTATTCACAATCACCGGCTGAGCGGATCCTGCGCCAACGTAGGACTGCGGCTTCACGCCGACGGATTTAGGGGTCAGAGCATCCGAGTTCGCCGTGGTCACCCGGAATTCGGCAGACGGCGTAAGCAGCATAAGAGAAGTCAGCGGCACAATGTGCTCAATCCTTGACACATCAAGCGCCGCTATCCGGAACCGTATCCGATTGTCATCCTGCACCGGAATTGTGTAATGCATATCCGCTTCCGTTCCGGGGCGGGTCATCCAGACCATCTGGGGCTTCGTAAGCGTACCGGCGAAAATCCGGCGCTGCTCAAAGTAGGAAACCGCGGATGGGTAGTTATTCTCTCCAAACGGTGTCTCATACCGCGGCGGCGAAATAGAAGCGTCTGCACTGATATTGTTATCGGTAAACGATGTGTCTGTCGTTTCACCAATGTACCCATAGATGCCGGAAAGCGTTTTATAAACCCTATACTTGGAAGCCCCGCTTACCGCATTCCAGTGAAGCTCAATCTTGGAGGCCTCCAGGTACACGTTGCCAACGACGGCGCAGGTTCCGGATGCGCCCGACTCTTTATCCCCGTCGTCTGTTTCCACGATCGCCGTTACCCGATACTTGATGGTATACATCGTTTTCTGCGCGTCAGTCGCCGTGGATGACGCGCAGGTGTATGACCCTGAAAGCCCAGACGGAGCGCTGATCGGCTCTCCGAAATCAATCTCTACCAGCCGCCAATCCGTCGCTCCGTAGCGCCTCAGCTCCCGCGGCGCGTACTTCGGATGCACAAGCGTAATAACGTCTGCCGACTGCGCGTAATGGATCTCGAACAAATCATCCGCCGCGTAAGGCGTGGCTATCTCATACGGGTTACCGTCGGATGTGAGAAGCGTCGCTCCTCTTGTGTGGAACCGAGCGTACTTATCACCCAGCTCAATCACCATCGTCTGATCCACGGACCACGAGAACGGAATCAGGCGACACGGCTTATCCGCGTATTTCGCCGCTCGTACAAACTCAAACCCAGGGCGATTCTCTATCGGCCCCTGCGGAAGAACCAGAAAGTTTTTACAAAGCGCGAGCCCCGTCTGATACTTCTGATCGTCAAACCGCCCGTACATTGAGGGCGACATTTCGCCGCCGGTGAACGACGGCTGAAGGATTTTTGTAGCCATTTATCGCTCCGCAATCCAACGCGGGAGATGCCCACGGTTAAGCCGGGTCTGCGTCGCGTCCAGCGCTTTCGCTTTTGCCAGATAGAAGAGATACTGCTTCCCCATGAAGGCTTCAAGGTTAATCCCCGTTTCCCCTCGGACGATGTCGCCCGAAAGAAACGCCGCGAGAAGCCAGGAGAGCGCGAGCACAAACGGATAGGAAAAAGAAGTCGGAAGCGGCGCGCTGGTGATATAGCGAAGCACGGGCTCCAATTCATTCGTAAGAAGCGCGAAACCCGAAGCATAGACCGTCAGCTCGTACTCCTCGTGCTGGCTCAGCATCCCCTTAAAGAAAGGGCGGGGCGATCTGACGCCTGATGGTGCCATGTCAATAATTCGGTTGAAATCCGCCGGAAGCCCGTAGGCATATAACCATGCCCCTTTCTCCACCACCCCATCCGTAAGACGTGCAAGGCGCTTCCGCCGTGTAGCGAAAGCCCACGGATGCTCCGCGAGAATACAGCCAAGCGCTATCGGATACCACCGGGCGCAGGCCTCAGCCTGCTCGGATCCTTCAGGAGGATTCAGCGATGAAATCGACGCCTTATTCGCGCAATGCGCGAGCGCCAGATTACAGATATCAACTTCGGTAGCCACGTGTTTAACCCCGCCTAAAAAAAGTGGGGCGTGTTCCCACGCCCCAAAAGCCTCTAAGGTATAACCTGCTGTATATCCATTAACCTGAAACTATCAGGCGGAAGCCTCGGACACCGGAGCGCTCGTGATAGACGCCGCCTGAGGCGCCGGCGTATTCAGCTGACGGCCCCAGACGAGGCCCGCGGATACCGTGCCGGCGGTCGGAGCGCCACCGAAATAAGCTCGGACGTAGCGCTTATGCTCAAACGGGAACGGCACCTGAGCCATCGTTCCAGCCTTAGGCGCGGAGAGCTCCGCACCGATCGTGACGAGATCCGTAAAGGAAGCGCCGTCGTCGCTCTCCTGCAGCTTGAACTGAAGCGTACCGGTTACGTCGCTCGTAACGTGGAAGTATACGGACAGGAAGCCGCTCATACCGCCCGTCGGCGAAATCTGCTCAAAGTCAATCATATTCGTCGACTCTTTAGCGGCCGTGAGCGTCTGGTTATTCGCGAAGATAAGATCATTATCAACAATCATTTCTCTGTCTCCTCTTAGGCAATGCGGGCTTCGCCAACTTCAAGCGCATCCGCGCGGCGAACCGGAATACCGTCAAACGTCGTCACCTGCTTACCCGCCACATTCTCGAACGTCAGATTAACGTTCGCCTTATCACGGATCTGCTTACGAAGGAACGAACGAATCGTACGGTTACAGTAGAAAGCCGGACGACCCATCGCCTGATTCGGCAGCAGCTCCTCAGCGTCCGTCATGAGATCAATCAGCTTCGCGCCGGAAGAGGCGTCATTCTTCAGCGTATCAATATCAATATTGGCGATGCGAACGATGTAGCGCCAGTCGCGAACCACCAAGCCCACATTCCATTCGTAGTGGGTGCGGTAGCCCTGATAGTGACCGCCGTCCGGATCATCCAGCGTCACTTCGCCGAGATCCTTAGACTGGAGACCGCCGGGAAGACCCTTCGGGTACGTGCAGAACACCGTATTCGGAGACCAGCAGATTAGCCAGATCGAGGTCAGGTTCAAGCCCGAGCCGCCAGCGTCGACCACATTCACCGCGTTCTCCGGGCGAGTCTTCGACTTGTTCGAGTTCGGGATACAGAAGCGCGGCGCAAGACCCATGATGCGAGACGGATCCTTGGTGAGATCGCCGTAGATCAGGGCGCGCTGGAAGGCCTGATTCATCGACTCAATGTAGGCCGCGTCCTCGGAAAGGCGCCACGATTCCTTATTGCCGTTGAGATCCGCGAGCTTCTTATCCACTTCGGCGTAGGCTTCCAGCATGCCGAGAGAATCGGTAACCTGCTTCGTGCGGGACTTCGACGGCTGAACACCGTAATTCAGACGGCGCCATGCAACAGCCGGAAGACCAGCGCGAACGGTTGTCACATTCTCCGTGATGCCGGTTGCTTCGACCATCGTCAGGTCCTGCAGCATCTCGTTTGTCTCGCTGAGCATCTCAACGATATTCGTATCAATCTTGCCATCACTCGTAAGACGCGAGGTCAGATCGGCAAGGGTCGGATTAGTATCAGACATTCACTGCTCTCCTTAGTAATTCATGTTGCTATTGGGATAAATGCGGCGCTTCGCCACCGGCGCGCCACTGCCGGCGACTCCGGTATCCTGCGACATTGCCGTGCCGATCCGGTAAAACATTCGGATAACTTCAGGATGATTGCCAAGACGTGTAGCCTCCAGCATTTTCTGGAGCTCAGGCGTCGAGAAATTCTTGTACGCCGATACCGCCACCGCGAGCTTCTTATCAAAGTCCGCGCCGCCAAGCTCCTTATCAGCCTTCACCTGCTCAGCCCACTCGCGGCCATATTTCTCCGCGGACTGGTTAATGTATCCATCCACTGTCGGGCGCAGCGCTGAAACCAGCTTCTGGGCTTTGGCCTGCGACAGACCAAGCTCTTTCGCGACCTCGGTAAATCCGCCAAGCGACGCCGCTGGAATCGCCTTGCCGTCTCCGCCCTCAAAGTCCGCGTAGGCTTCGGGCGCGCCTTCGTCCTGCGCCGCCGCTTCTTTCGGTGCCGGCTCCGGGCTCCCCGCCTGCTCAGGCGACGCCCCCCGCGCCTGAGTCTCTGCCGCCGCCGTGCTCAGGATCGACGCGGATTCCGCAGGCGGCGTAGCCGTTGCGACTGTTTCAGCTGGCTCCGTCGCCGCGCCGCTCGTGTCAGCGGCCGTCGCGGTCGCCTGATTAAGAGTCTCTTCAGCCATTGTTTTCCTTCATCATCAAAAAATACTGCTCGGGGCAAATCGCCCCGATATCCGCCATCACCCGATAGCCCAGATTCTTTTGCCCCTCGGCAAACGCCATCTCAAGCTCAGGCTGCTTGGAGAGCGGGTTATAGGTCGTCGCGAACATCCGGGTGTCCGAGAGAAACTTCGACACCAGGCGACGCCCCCTTGGATCATTCATAAGCCAGCGAAAGTCTGAGGCAAATTGCTCACGCTTCAGGCTTCTCGCCTCTTTCTGTGATTCTGCGTCCATGCCTTTCTCTCAAGTATCAATAACCCGAAAACTGCTGGGCAATCTCGTCAGGCGTCGCGGATTGGATCCCCTCGCGGCCAACCGCTGACCCGAGGTCTTTCGCTGTACTCGCGAGCTGCTGCGCGGCGGCGAGCTGTTGCTGAGCCTGCTGCTGCTCGGCTCGCTGCTCCCGGATCACTGCAACCTGTTTCCCCGAAACGACGTAGCGGGGATCGATGCCGAGAGAATCCGCGTAAGCGTCCACCCAATAGTCCGCGTCGAATTTATCCAACGCCTCGGGTTTCATCTGTGCGACCACCCCGAGGTTACTGATGAATCGGTCAACGCCGTTTGTGGTGATCGCCTTCTGCGACTGAGCGAGAATTGAAATGAAATCCACATTCAGCTCTTTGCCATTCATCTCATCAGGAACCGGCGGGACGAGATCCGCCTGTACCATGCGGTCAAACACCAGAGAAATCAGCGGGTCCAGCAGCTCGCTGTTCAGACGATCGAGCACCGGACCCAGCATCAGCATCTTCTCCTCATGCCGCTCCGCGACCTCAGTCGCCGTCATGCGGTCAATCCTCTGCTCAGTCAGCATGAGGAAAATGTCTTTGTAGAACGCTTCATCAATCCTCTGACGGATGTCCTGAATATCGGGCAGCAGGTATTGAAGATTCAGATTGACGTCATAAGCCGAGCGCACAATCTGCGACTGCGCCGTACTGTCAACAAAAATAGTTCCGCCGGGAACGATGGCCGAGGCGTCATCCTTCATATCAGCCGGGAGCAGAATCGGCGGGTTACTCTGATAATCAATCGCCTGAGACTTTCGAAGCTGCTCCTGCTGCAGCTGCCTTAAATCCCCAAGGGCTTCCATACCGGGGGACGTTCCGTAGATATCGCCGCCTGACACCGCCCACCGACCGACAAGGCCGGGGAAATTCCGGAAGCCGGACTCGCGCAGAAGCTTTCCCTGCTCCGCCCCTTCTTCGAAATAAACCGACCGATACGGCATATTTTTGTTATCGAGCTTCCGGGGATCCCTCTCTTCCCGCGGCTCAATCGCGTTCACTACCGTAATCCAGGCGTCCCACTGGTGCTGGTCGTATAAGCTCTGAACCCGTCCTGAGCAATTCGCGTACCCAAACTCCCGCACCATAGCGGCAACCGTCAGACGAAATTCCCGGTAGAGAGTGTCCACCCGGCCGCGGGCGTCTGTCGCGATGGCATACTCGCCAATCGTAAGCGGCATGCCGTGGATCACGTGATCGAAATCATCCAGAAGAACAATCGCTGAGGTGCCGAAAGCCCCCAGCTCCTCATACGACGTATGCAGAGCCCGATAGATATTCGAGCGGTTGAAGATCATCTGCATCAGGCTTGTGACGTGGGACATCCAGACTTTTACGTCATATGACTCATCAAGCTCCGGATCCATAGTCGTCAGCCGGAACCAGGGGCGGGCGGGCGAAGTAAGCCCCGCCATCATGCCGCCTGAGAGTGTCCGTAGCGCCCGGGTGCCTGAGTTATCTATGATGTCCTTATGCCGCTTATCACCACGATTGTTATCGGTAGCGAGAAAGCGGCCGGATCTCGGCGTCAGCACCTCGCTGATCTCCCGCCAGTGAGGCATCCAGGACTGCCGCTCATTTTTAAGCGCTGCCCAGCGCGCCCGGCACCGGGTCTGAAGATCGTCCGCCACACTAGCCCCCTAAGAGCGTAGAGCCTTTCCCAAGCCTCAGGCTGTTGGCGTCTACGCCCGCCGCGCCGGTGAGCATCGTGCCGCCGGTATCACCGCCCGAATTCTGCTCAAGAATGGATTCCGTGTCCGGCGCGCGCTGGTTCATCTGATTCATCTCAGCGGCCTGCTGCGACTCTGCCTTTTCCTGCGCGTCCGCCTGCATCTGAGCCGCCGCCTTCTCGGCTCGGGCCTGCTTCTTCGACGCGTAAATCGAGCTTCCGCCTACCGCGGCCGCCGCCGCAATGCCTGCGATGATCGCTCCTACACCCATCGTCCTCTCCTAAAATTTCTTCCAGAAAACAGAATCCGCATGCCGGCAGGTCTTCGAGAGCAACGCCTCAAGCCTCGAGCCGTGCGGCGCGCTGAGATACGCGCCCTCGGCCCCAAGAGACTCACCCCGGCTGAAGGCCGCCCGCATAAGCTGAAGCCCCGCCGCGCCGCGCCTCGACTCCTTCGTGAGAAAGATCGAATCCACTACCGCGACCCACTTCCCGTAATGCGGATGCCCGGTCATAAAAGACACCGCCCAGCCGACCAACGCCCCGTCCTCGTAAGCGCCAACAATAAAAAGCGTGCCGGACGCTTCCGCCGCGCGGTAATAATCCACGCTGATACAGGCCCGGCCGAGTTCCGGGTTCCCGGACTCCCCCGAGTACTCGTCTCTCAGCGCGGGGTACGCCGGGTCGTTGAACAAATCCTGAAGCTGAATGTCTCGAATTTCCATGACAGAAAGTCTCCTCCCTCACTGCCGGTTCAAGTATTCGAACGGGTCGTAGGTCCTTCGGGCTTTGGTGTAGCTCTCCACCCGGGCGCCTTTATCGCCCTCGTACTCGTTCACCCGATAAGCGAACGTAATCGCCAGGGCGTCGGCGCTGTCCGGCGAGTGCAGCCCGCGCTTCTTCATATCCGCCTTGCTTTCAAGCTTCTTACGGCCGCGGATATCAAAGGTATAAGTTGGCGACGTCAGATCTTCTTTCAGCTCGTCGTCTGCCGGAAGGCAGCCGCCATCCTTCAGCCACTCCACCATCCGCCCCCACATCTCCTCACGCTTCGCCGGGTACCGATCCGGATCATCCACGCGCTGAGAGAAATTAACGCCTCGAACCGGAAAGCCGTCATTTCGGAGCACATCTACAGGCCCGCCGCCAACGCCGCCTTCGTCCACGAAAACATGAACCTTACGGAGCCCCAGACGATTAAGCCGCCTCACCTCTTCTTTCACGTGCCCGACAACCTGGATTGTGTCGAGCCCGTTGTAGCGGACGAATCGGGTGGCGTCTTTCCCAATGCGGGTACAGATCACCGTGTCGTCATCCCCAAAGCGCGCCACGTCAACTCCAACAACTGCGCACGTCGCGCTGTTTGTCGGCGGCTCGCCTCGAGCCATCGCGGCGTCTACAAGCGCGCTGTCGCACCACTGATCCGCCGCGATCGTCGGGAACTCTCCCCGAACACGGACGCGGAAGAAATTTGAATCCTCTCCGTACTCATTCTTCCACTCCTCAATCTGCCGCTTATTCGTAATAGCGACCGTCCGGCTGTCGATCTTCCGAAGATTCCAGAAGCGGCTCTGACGGTGGAAACAATTGAAAAACCGGCCTGAGTTACGGGTCGGGTTGCCGAAGAGAAACATCATCGGCTCACCGTCCGTCAGACCGCCTTCAGCCACTTCAAAGATCGCGTCCGGGACGCCCGAGGCTTCGTCGAACACGTAGAACGGCGTCGAACTTGCCGCATGCTGGCCGGCGAAGGCTTCAGCGTTCTCCTCCTTACAGGTGATCGCGTCCACGCGCCAGCTTTCTGGCGACTCCTTCGCCCGGATCGATGTCGCCTGGATATCGAACAGGTCGGCCACGATCGACTTCTTCATCCACTTCTGGATTTCAGCCCACGTTTTCGTCTCAAGCTGATTCGCGGTCGTCGCCGTAACAATGCCTTTGCAATTCGGGCGTGTCGCCATAACCCAACAGACAAGCCACGCTGTCAAAGCCGATTTCGTAATGCTCCACCGTCGCCGGTGGTACTGACTATCTCTTAACGGCTTTCGCCGCGAATCCCATTTCGAACCGTGGTTAATCTCGGTTCTACTTCCCTTCCGGGGAATAGTCGATACAGGTTCCCAAAAACGGGCTTCCCACGGGATTACCTCAGAGAGGCTTCCCCGTTAGCACAGATATATTCCGTACCCCGCGGAACCGCCGCGGAAAAGGATTCAGTAGGCTCATCATCATTTATCCGAACCTATACCGTGTCCTGAGGACACTGCGTATTTCAACGGCGGTACCGCATGCCGCCCATCGAATGCGTTCTTGCGGACTTCAGCACCGATATCATCAAGGAGCTGGCACGCCCACTTGTCCGGCCCATACCGGCAGCCGGGATAGCGGCTTCGCCACGGCTCCTGGAGCTCTACGAGCTTCGTGTCCGGCTGCTCACCCCACGGGAAGGCGAAAAGGACAAAGCGCAGAGGATCCGCGAAACAGGCCGCCAGCTCACCCGCCAGCGTTAAATTAGCGTCCATTTACGCCTCCTGATAACTTCCGCGGTACTGGTCGACGGCTTCGGCGTCCATCACGAGGAACTGCGCGAGGCGCTCGCCTTTCGGAAAACAGAACCAGACACCGTCCGCAATCGTCATACCGGATACCATTGAGCCGCGGTAGCCCGAGTCGTAAAGGCTCGAGTGGATGAGTACGCCGTTACGCATCAGCGTTGAACGCGGCACCGCGATCCCCGCTTCCTGCGGCCCCATCACCACTCGCTGCGCAAACTCAATAGCGTAATAGCCGGGCCCCAGATCCCAATAAAGCTTTTCTGAATCGTCGTAGATTTTCTCAGGCGGAATCTCTATCCGCTTAAGCGGCTTCTTCGTGTCGCCATCAAGTCCAAGCGTCCCCGGCTTTAAGCGATAAACACGGTCAACCCGCAGATCTACAGCGTTCGGCTGCCTCATGCCAGCGTCAAACGGATAAACCGAGGTCTTCGTACTAAGATTTACAATGTGCTTCAGCATTTTTTCTGCTCCTTTTACTCAATAAAATCATCATCCGAATCGCTCTGGGACAAAGCGTCTTCCGCCAGCGAGATGCCTACGTAGGCTCTTACGCTTCGCCATGAGTTGTTAATCTGCTTTTTCACTGTTGCCCCGTAGACTTCTCTTTTCATCAGCCGCTGAGTCAGTGCGGTTTTCGTTTTGATCGCGTGCTCGTAGCCGTTAGCCCTCGCGAACTGAACCCAAGCGTTCCAAAGGCTCGCGGTGTCGCAGGACTGATCAGCGCCAAGGACGCAGCGCTCGCTGATAAATTCCCCCAGAACATCCATAGCGCTTCGCGTTTCCGCCATCTTGGACTTCACGACGGCCGGGTACGCGAGCCCTACGCGGCGATATTCCTTCACACCTTCGAGCATCCAATTCAGAATCCCCGGGTACTCTTTCCGCAGCTTCTCCGCCCGGCGCGTGTCTTTCTTTACCCCAGGATCCTTATCAAAATTGCGGTTGAATGGAACAACGGCAATCCGTCGATGGATACCCTCGTCGTCCCCTGTGATCAACGGCATGTAATTCGTCACCATGACCACCACCCACGAGGGCTTCACGCTCTCCGGGCGGCTCTTGTAGAGCCCCCGCGCCGTCACCTCGTCGCGCGACACCATGCGCTTCACGGTCGCTTCTTTAAGCCTCGCGTTCTCGTCCGTCTCCGGAAGCACGACGAACCGCTTACCAAACACCGCAAGCAGATCCGCCCGGGCGCCGCCCGCGCCCCCAGCACCGCCTCCGGTTGTCGTGAAGGTCTCCGCTTCCACTGTACAGGCGCTCTGCCCCAGGATCTCCCGGATTGCGTTCACGATCGTGGACTTCCCGTTGCAGCCGTTGCCCGTGAAAACGAACATCACCTCTTCGACTGGTTCCCCAAGCATCGCGTACCCCGCGATCCTCTGCAGGAAAGCCGCCATCTCGGTGTCGCCGTTAAACGCTTCGCTTACGGTCTGCTCCCAAAGCGGGCATCGGGCTGATGGGTTGAAGGCAACGGAACTTGCTTCCATCGTGTGGCGGGACACCGCGGGCGACAACAGGGCTCCTGTCTCAAGATCGATATCACCGTTCGCGACGCCAAAGTACCGCGGCTTTGACTCGCGCCGCAGATCGCCTACGCTCATCCCCTCCCAGGTGCGAAGGAGTTTTACGGTTGAGCTCAGCGTGAAATAATTCTGTGACGTCTGGTAGAACCTGTAGAACCGCTTCCGCTCTGAACTGTCAGGCTCCGTCGCCTGCAGCTCTTTGTAGAGCAGATCCTGAAGCACGGGCCACATGGCGGACTCCACAAAGACCTGATCCACCGCAGACCAGTGAACGCCGTTAAAACAGAACCAATTTTCGGACCCCCGGTCATAAATCAGCCCCGGACGGTAATAATTCGCCGCACGGGCCGCTATCCCCTTCCCGTTCAGCTCAAGCGCCGCGTCACAGTGCCGGCTGTTGAAGCGGGCGATTATCGTCCGCATCGTCACGCGACGCCGCCCGGCGCCCGACCCGAACCGCTCCCAGCGATACTGAAGATCGGAGAAGCCCTTGTAATTCGCCGCCCGCGAGCTCCACTCGTCCCACAGCGTCAGTGCTTCCACTGAACCGCCGAACTCAAAGTGAAGCGCCATGCCAACCTCGAGCCAGGCGTCGTAGTCCGCGGGATCCGTGTCCGCGATATAGCGCTTCGCTTCCTCTACCGTGAGCCCTACCGGGCGCTGGGTCGGCGAAAGCAGCGCGTCAATCTCTGCGTCCGCCTCCGGAAGCGACAGCGCCTCTTTATAGGTCTCCGCTTTCCACCCGCGGCGCTCTGCGCATTCCACGAACTTATCCCTCACCGCTTTGAGAAACTCGCCATCGACCAGCGGGAGCGCCCCCGGCGCCGTCTCTTCCAGACCAAACCCAAGAGCGCTATCCCAGCTGTACGGCTTCCCCGTCCCGGGATGGATGGCGTAGGCTACGAACTGCTGCCCTCGCCCGAGGATCTCAAGCCTCGCCTTGCTGTCGCCTTTCCGAAAAAACGCGGTCGCCTGCTTATGAAGCCCCGCCTCCGCCCGGACCGGGATCAGAAATTTCGGCGCCCTGCCAACGCGCCGCAGCACCTCGCCCCGCGGGTACAGCTGGTCCTCGGCCCACCGTGCAAGCTCGTCCGCCATCTCCTCATCCTCGATATCAAAGTCGAGGCCGTAGACCGCGGTGTCCCCATCGCCTGCGACGCCGCAGAGGATCCCGACGCCGGCGCCCACTTCCGTAAAAGACCGACAGGCGTCAGATGAAAGCGGATGTTTTTCCCAGCCGTTGCCGATTGGCCGCTTTGTCCCCGGCGTGATCGCGCAGATCGGATAGCCCAAAGCGGCAAGTGCCGCGCCCTGCTCTCGGATGAATGAGCCCATGTCACTCTCCCGAGAGCCGGCGGAATTTCTCATCCGCTTCTTCAATCGCCGCGGCGCGCTGCGCCGCCTGCTCAGCCAGATCCGCGTAAGCTTTGAGCAGCTTCTCCTGCGTACCAGGCGATGCCTTCTTCGTGCGGCCCGTGGCGAGGAAAGAGATAGTCAGCGCGCTCAGCCCCGCGACCGCGGCGATGCGCTTATATGTGTACCCCATTGCCGACATGCGCCGGATTAAAGTTTCTGCACTTATCATGTAATAGCCCCATATTCGCTTTGGTTTCAATTTAAGTTCAATTTAAAGCCTAATATTAAGACGATAAAGACAAAGCCTCTTTAGAGGAAAACCCTAAAGAGGCTTTTTGACGGCGGAGACAACAAGGATAAAGAACGAGGATGAAAGGGCGCGTGTGGCTATCATCGAAAGGCTATGGCGATCATCTGCGTCAGAAGCATTACCGATTACAATGAGGCACGTATACTTTTCGAGGAAATGTAGAAATGACGCAAAAAGACGTATTTTTGAGAGCCTTCAAAATCTCGACAGCTAATCCGGGTAAAAATGTCGATCTCGTTTCTCGCCTCGCACAGGCGCTTAACAACTCCAATTCAGCAAATGACCGCCGACTCAGTCTGAATACGAACAGCGAGAAAGAAGATTTACTCTCGAGCTTCAAAATTGAAAAGCAGAAAATTTACTGTACGATGATCCGAGCCAACATTGGTAACGAAGTAAGACCCATCGCAGAAGACCTTCTTAAGCAAAAAACTTTCCAGCTATCCCAACTCTCAAAAAACGAATTAGACGGAACTCAATCCATCCTGGATTTCAGCTACTATCTCGCTATCTACGACAATCTGCTTATTACCAATCTCCCGCGCCCTCACACGATTTCCTCAACCCAAACCTATTTGAATTGGTTCGTGTCCAGCTCTGAATATGAAATATCACCACTAGTCAAAAAAGACATCTCAGTACAGCTATCAAACATTGATAGCATCGTATTTAAAGATAGCTATTTCCATGGCTTACCTGAGGGAAAAGATACAGAGCCATCATCCGAAACCGTCCAAAAATCATTCCTGATATCCCAACTTGAAAAGCTCTTTGTTGACGCCAGCTCTTTCGAAGAAATTGACGTCAATCAACTTGTGTCTGCTAAGTTGGTCTTACAGTTCAAAAAGAAAAAGATTGAAGAGTCCTCAGACCGTCAGCGAGTTTACGGCGCGATGCTTAAGCCAATAGCTGATTTAGAGAACATTACTGTCAGGACCCGGGATAAGAAGAGAATAGTGAAGGGCTCCGGTCTTCAGGCCTCCACTTCCGTTAAAATCGGGGTTATTGAGAATGGTTTATTGGAGGAGCCCAGCCTCTATCTGGCGATGGATAAGTTCAAAGCTTCCCTAGACAAAGAAAATGACTATTAACTGGCCCAGAATCATTAGCTTTTTAGCGATATCGATTGCCCTCTCTGCGGTGGTCCCCGTAGTACATTTCAGTGATTCTCTGCTGGGGGCGATCTACACCGTTACGAGCATCGTTTTCTCCATAGGCATGAGCATGGTCTACGGGGTTGATCTTGGACGGTTAAAGAATCGCGACTATTACGTGTCGACAAAACGGATGCTGCTTAGAGTACGGGATACGTCCATGTTTTTGTTTTTTATGGACTCCGTGTTTTTTATTTTCGCTATGTTCCTCGATGCGCCGATTTTCGTTCGCATTCTTTCCGTCGGCTTCAGCTTTTCCTTCACGCTGTCCTTCGTCTTTCTAAACGCTATCTCACTGTTCTATTTCGTTATTAATTTCAAATACCTTCAGAACATCAATTACGAAATCGACGAGCGAAGCACCGAAGAGCGGTAATAAAAAAGCTCCCTTTGCCGTAAGCAAAGCGAGCTTAGCCAAACAAACGCCGAGTGGTCCTTTGTCACTCCCCCCCTGAGGGCCAACGCTTCCAAAGCGTCCGCCGCGATCCAGTAGCAATCCGCCAGATACTCCGCGGCCCTTGGATTCCCCCACTCCTTATCTGCCTCCTCAAGGAACGTGCCGATAGCTTCCCAGCTTGTGAGGAACGAGAGTGGATTCAATTCAGAAAATCCATCAGCCGCCCGCGGGCGGCCATCCTCAGGACAGCCAGTCGTCATCGCTCTCCTCCATGGGGAGAGGTGTGATCGCGGGCGCCTGGGCGGTCTGGGGTGTCTCAGGAAGCACAAGCGGCGCCGCGGACGCTGGTACTGCCAGACGGCTGACCGCACGCTCCAAAGCGCTTTGAGGCACCGCGCCGGACGCTCTGACAGGCTCCGCGTCAATTACATCATCGGGCTCGGATCCTGACCGCGCGACACGGCTCTTCGCCGCCGCGATAGCAGAAGCGAACGTGACATTCACGTCTGTCGTTGAGTGCGAACCAAAACGCTTGGGGAATCGAATTTTCAGAAGCTCAAGCCCCGCCTGAACCGAAAGCTTTCTCGCGAACACTGCGTCCGCTGTTTTCTCTATCACCCGACGCTTGCCGTCGGAATCCGTAATGACCGTGGTCTCGGTCTGATAATCCGGTGTCACCGCGATTCGCGCCAGAGCGTCCAGGATAACTTCCGCCCCGTCCTCTTTCGCTTTCTGATACCGCTCCTCGTCCCTCATGAGCCAGCGGGTGACGGTGCTGTTCGGAAGCCCGACCGCTTCCGCGTACCCTGTCGTTGTGCCCCCACAGGCGAGCCAGTTGTAGGCTTCGTCCAGCACTTCGGGCGACATCGCGTCTCTCGGCGTCAGCGCGGGAAGCGCTGCGGTCACTTCGCGAAGCGCTACGGAAAGAACGGCTTTGTAGCCGCCATTCCCCTTGTAAGTCCTCTGCGCTTTCGGTGGTTTCTTCCCACCCCAGGGGCCCGGACCCGGCCCCATTTTGACGGGCTTCTCATTGGACGGACGAGGGGCCTTGCGCCCCTTCCTCTCTTTCGCCTCAGCGGTGTCCCGTCCTGCCCTCGTCATAAATCCTCGCCGCCGTCTGACAGCGACGGCGCCCGTTCACAAATGCCCCCAGCGTTGAGCGGGGAATCCGGAGAAGACCCGCGACCTTCTTCCGCGATACCCCGGCTTCCACCAGGGAGTGGGCTTCGTCGACCGTGACGTCCGAATACCGGGAACGCGGGTGGCTCTCACCAATCCGCCTGCCGTTTTCGTTCACGCTCACTGCCATCGCTCTTCGCCCTCAAATCCCGGCTGAGCCCCGGGTGCCCCGCCCTTGTTCCACCAACCGGTATGCGGTTCCCAGGTCCCAGCCTGAAACTGGTGCCGGGCCAGGTACCCACCAGCGTTTCATTGCCTGCATCCCGGTACCCGCCCGACGTAAAACTTTCCGTCCTTCGTGCCCCAGTCCTGCGCATGACCCGGGCGCTCTGCGGAAGCGACACGGCTCGCGAATCCGTTTCACCCCTGCATGCCGGCATTATGCGGCAACGATCGGAGAATGTCAAGCGTAGAGCTTTGACTTTAAACGACTAATCGAGTTTATATTGACTTTAAAACAGGTTTATATCAGGTTTATACCAGCTGGGGACGGTTTGAAAATTGCACTCCCCGTTCACGCCACCACCCCCACGCGCAACGGCCGGCGTTGGGGGCCCCGGGGCCCCCGGCGGGGAAAACAAAACCGCTTTTTTCTCAAAGCTGAATGAACGTTCATTCGTAATTCCCCCAGAAAAGCCACCACCAGGCACAGCCGTGAGGGTTAACCAGAACAAAAACGACGACCCGGCGGGGTTGATGATCGGAATTTCTGATGAGTGAAATTTAAATTTGATTAATTAATCGATTGATTATTTTGATATTTCTCATTTGTAACAATTTTCTTATTCAACATAAGTCCCGTTATGTTGAATTGCAGCGCCTTCCAGACGCTCGGCACGGCCTCTCAAGGCCCGCCCCTGTGGGGAAAGAGCTGCGAAGCCCGCCGGCGCTGGGCTCGAGCCGTGCCGCAGGTCACCAGAAAGAGGCCGGCCGGGGCTTCGACAGCGGGCGCGGTGATCCTCCACGGCTTTCAGCGCCGCTCAGGATCCTGAAGCGCAGATTTTCCGCGTTTCGGCCCTTTTACACACTTCTACACTTTTTAGCCCTTTTTCTACCTTTTTATATATAAATTTTTCCTTACGCGAAGATAGGAAAACAGCCCTAAAAGTGTAGAAAAAAAGTTTTTGCCCTTTTTTCTAAAAGTAGTGTCCCCTTTCCGCTCGAAACGCAGATTTTTTGCTGTTAAGAATCGTTCTCATCGGCAGATTTTTTGCGTTTCGGGCTAGACTTCGATTGAGCGAAGCGCAGATTTTCCGCGCTTCCTCTTCCTGGTACAAAGACCGCGCCGGACTGGCGAAAGGCGGAAAAGGAGACTACGAGCATGAGGACTATAGATATAAGGCAGAAAGAAAGAGCGGAGAGAGTAGCGGCGCTTTTAGCAAAAAGCGGCTTGAAGCAAAAAGAAGTATCAGAAAGCCTAGGCGCGGCGCGGGGAGCCGTTTCCCGTTGGTTTTCCGGCGATGGCGCTCCGACCGGCGCCCGTTTAGAGGCCCTGGCCTCTTTGCTTGGCGTCTCAGCGGATTACATCCGCACCGGTAAAGATGACGGCGCCGCCCTCGCCTCCGCCTCTGATCGCTCTTCCCTCGCGGTCAGGTCTTTAAACTCTGGCGGCCGGGAAGCAGCTCTGAAAGCGCTGACGGTCAGCGCTCCCCTTCTCGCCCTGCTCGGTATCCCAGACGGCGCAGCGGTCCCCTATATGGTAGATAGTGACGCTATGGCGCCGGCGATCCCGGCGGACGCTATCGCCCTGGTGGATACCTCAGCCGATGCCCCGGCCTCCCGGGGCGCTTTCAGTGAAGGCATATATCTAATAGAGAATGCGGAAGGCGCCCGGCGCCTGGCTCGCCTCATTTACACGCCTGCTGGCGCTGTTTTTATCTCGGATAATCCTATCTATCAGCGGGATCCCGTGCCGGTCGATAAGACGACGATCCGGGGCCGCGTTAAAGCGCTTATCCGGGTAGAGATCATCTAGCTCGCCGATTATTTTATCTTTCTTCTTTGTGAAGCCGCTCAAATGAGCGGCTTTTTTTAGGGCATTATTTCAATATAAAGATCAAAGTTTGATAATAATCAATTTTGAATTAATCTTTATTTTGAATTCATATAATTTAAAGCTAAAATAAGTTCAACAGAAAGAGCCGTGGGGGCTCTTCAGTAAAGGAGAAATAAAAAATGACTACGATTTGCGAAATTCTCGCTTCTACCACTCGCCCGGACGGTAAGCCCGTCGCCGTCCTTCGTGATGCCTCTATTGATATAGACGCTGAACTATCTGATACGGATACGCAGCTTCTGCGCGAGATGCTGGGTGTCATTAAGAGCGCTATCGCCGCTACCTGGGAGGGCGATGAGGGCGCCGACGAGGCATCTGATCAGTTCTCAGAAAAAAATGGCTGGTCTTCCGATTGGGATCCGTGTGACTTTTCCGTTTATAGGAAAGTCGGCGACCCGGACCGCTGCTATATCGAATCTATTGAAGGCTTTGGCGGCCCCAACTTTGAGGCTGTGTACTCCACCGAGTGGCCGACGGAGCACGCTGAGGTTCGTGGCCGCTGGGGCAGCACCAGTATCAAGATTGAAGAATACGGTGAAGAGCTCTCTGACCGGCTCTTCGAGCGGGCAGAAAGCGAATACTCGGCGGAATACTGAGAGAGGGAGGCGGCTTATGTCTGCGTTTTACTACGACCTATATATGAGCTCACGCCCTTTCGGCGTGGCTCATGAGCGAATTGAGAAAGAAAGCCCGCTGACTCCTGAAGACGTCAGCGCCTTCGCTCGGCGCAGCGTTCCGGCGGGCAACATCCGCGGATGCCGTGCGCATTGCCGGTTGCTCAGCGGTGAAAGTCTTTACTTTTTCCCGCTTGGGTACACGAACCGCCCCGAGTGGGGTACCGACGCGCCGGAAGTACTTGAAGTCTTCTGCCGTCCGGTAAACGAGCCTGAGGAGGTCTGATCATGGACGATACAATTTTTACCCTCGTCACTCTGATTACCCGCGAGCGGCTTTATAAAGCGGATAAGGAAGACGATCTGACGCCGGCCGAGTTTGGCGCCGTGTCTATCCGGATCGTCAGCCAGATCCTGCGGGATCGCTCAATCGTGCCGGATCGTGAGGCGCTTTTAAAAGAGTATGGCGGCTTTAGCAGCTTTTATAAAAGGGTCATGCTGAAACTGATCTGAACCTAAAAATTCGATTCCTAGTACTTTGGTCTTCTAGGGGGCTACGCGCAAAAGAGAAAAGCGCGTAGCCCCCTTTCTTTTATATAGAGGCTCGAAAATGTCGGACGGTAAAAAATTCGCGCTCTGCCTGGCTGGTGCCATCGCCTTTACAGCTTTTCTTTTTCTGGTGGTCTTCCCGGCGGCGGACCTTCTTATTTATACAAGAGTCGCCACGGAATGCCCGCCGATCCCCTGATCTCTTAATTGTTTATCGGTCTCTTTCCGTGGGCGGTTCGCCTGGCGTCTTTCTCCTTTAGTACACCCCACGCGAAAAGCTGGGCAGACCGCCCACGGAAAAAGATCTTACGCATCACCAGTAACCAGCCTTTAAAGGAGAAAAAAAGATGCTGGAGGAAGTTTTAGAGAAAAATACCCTTGCCCTGGAGTCTCAGGCCGTCGCTATGGCGGCACTTGCGAAGGCGTTTGAGCGCTGCGCCGCTTTAATCGAGCGCAGAGCCGCGGCCGCGGAGTCGACAGAGAAAAGCCCGGCAGTTTCCGCCGCGCCTCATAGCGGCGATCCTGACGCGGCGGCGGGCGCGTTTAACGCGGATTCTGCTCCGTCCACCCCGAAAGAAACGCCGACCGTTTCCGGGGAAAAAACGGAAGAAAAAACGGCGGAGCCTGAGGAAACGGAAAACGTTTCTCAGGCTGAACAAGCGGAAGAAATGGAAAAAGCCGCCCCGGAAGCGGCGGCGGCTGAATCCGGTGACGTCCCACCGCCCGATGTGATGACTTCTGTTTGTGAACGGACGCTGAAACTCTCGAAGGCGTCAGAAAATTACCGCTGCCAGCTTCGTGACCTTGTCCACTCGCTGGGAGTAAGGAAGATTTCCGACCTTCGAGGCGCGGCGCTTCAGCAGTTCGTTGACCGTCTGACGGTTCTCGAGCATGAGGCGGGGGCGCTCTAGCCATGGCGCACGGAATTTTAAGCCCGAGCGGCTGGAATACCTGGGGGCACTGCCCGGGTTCGGTTTGGCTCTCAAAGGATCTGCCCGAATCGACATCTCCGTATGCGGAGGAAGGGACAAAGGCTCACGAACTCGCCTGTGCCTTAGGGCTGAACAAGGTGGGGAAAGCGCCTGACCCCGATCTCTCAGGGTACGACGATGAGATGATCCGCTGTGCCCGAGCCTGGGCGCGGCTTACGAATGGCTACATCAATGCCGATTCCGGTGCCGTTCAGTTTGCTTATGAGGATCCGGTAGACCTTGAGACCGTAACGGGGGAAAAAGCTCACGGCACGGTGGATTTCTGGTGTCTTCAGAAGTCCGGACGCCTGGTTGTCTGTGATTTCAAGTACGGGATGGGAGTTCAGGTTCCATCAGATCACAACGGTCAGCTCTCTATCTACGCGGCAGCGCTGCTTTCGAGGCTGAACGCGGTGGGCGCCGGTCTCGCGGCGCCGGCTACCAGTGTTGAGATTGTGATTTTTCAGCCCCGGATTAATTCAGAGCCGTCGATCTGGTCGCCGGCTAATCGTGAGTTCAACGATTTTATTTTCGGTGTGGTCAAGCCGGCCGCCGCTCTTGCGATGGAGCAGCTTGAAAAGTCGAGGCTCTCCCCGGTTCCCGGCGAGCGGTGGATTACTCAGGCGGAAGACGGCTACTGGTACGCCCCGAAGCTTATTCCCGGTGAAGCCCAGTGCCATTTCTGCAAAGCAAAAGCCGTGTGCCCGGCGCTCGCCACCAAGGTCTCTGAAGAGATCGAGCGGGATTTCGATGTGATCGCGCCGCCTGAGCCGCTTAAGCCTGCAGGCCAGGAGGGAGAGCCCTCGGCGGAGAAGGCGATCAAGGTTCCGGCAGACGCTGAGCATCTCGCGCGGGTGCTCCCCTGGCTCGAGACGATCGAGGATTGGTGCGACGCCTGCCGGGCGGCGGCTCGCTCTCGCCTCGAGCAGGGTGAAGAGCTCCCTGGCTGGAAGCTTGTCGCAGGCCGTAAAGGGGCGCGCAAGTGGCTCCCTGAGGCCGAAGGAACCCTTAATGCCATGCGGATCAGTAAAGCTGTGCTCTATGAGAAAAAGCTTATCAGCCCGGCGAAGGCAGAGAAAGCGGCGAAGGCGGGTGTCATCGGCAGCCGCCAGTGGAATTCAATGCGGCAGTTGATTGCGCAGGAAGAAGGGAAACCCGTTATCGCCCCGGCGTCCGATCCGCGTCCCGCCATCCTCGCGTCAATTGCTGATGACTTCGATGTGATTGAAAGTGAGCCCGTGAAAGAGCTCCCGTCGCCCGCTGCGGCTCAGCAGGAAAACATGAGTGAAGAGGCTGAAGACCCCTTCGATTTTATTTAAGAAAGGAAAAGTGAAAAATGTCGAAATCCGTTCGTCTTATTCTTCGTGATGTTCGTTGTGTATGGCCGAAGCTCTTCAGGCCTGACGATTTCAAGGGCAAGAGAAAATTTTCGGTCGGTCTCATCATTACGAAGGGAAGCGAAAACGAGAAGAAGCTCTATGCCGCGATCAGAAAGGCGGTGGTTGAACAATACGGCCCGGCAGATTCTGAGGCAAGACTCCGCAAATTCAAGCAGACTGGCGTTACCAAGTTCCCCATTAAGCCCTATGGCGATACCGAGGATCTGATGATCACGCCGAAGCTTGACGCGGAAAAGGCGCCTAACGGTCCGAAGGTCCTTGACCAGCATAAGAAGGATATCCCGCTGGAGCAGGAAAGCCGGATCCAGCCGGGCTACTGGCTGAACGCATCCGTTGATGTTTTCTGCCACAACAAGGAGGGCGGCGGTCTTGCTTTCTACCTGAACGGCGTCCAGCTTGTGCGCGAAGACGCCCTGCTTGCGGGTGCGTCTTCGGTCGAAACCTGCGGTGACGACTTTGAAGACCTGGGCGATACCGGGGTTGAGGAAGCAGGCGAGGAAGACTTCATCTAACGGGGCGGGCCATGCTGGTTTATTCAGACCTGGAAACCTATAGCGAGTGCCCGATCAGCCGAGGGGCTTACCGCTACGCGGAAGACCCTTCGACTGAAGTCCTGCTTTGGGGCTACGCGGTAGATGATCAGCCGGCTCGTGTCTGGGACGTAACAGCCGGGCCGATGCCCGATGATCTCCGGGCCGCGCTGAAGGAAGTTCTTGCCTGCCAGGCGTCTATCGTCTGGCACAACGGCATGAACTTTGACACTAATGTTCTCGCGCTGAATAAGAACGGGGTGAAGGTAGCTATCCCCCGCTCTCAGATTATTGACACTATGGTAATCGCCTATCAGCACGGGCTCCCGGGCGCTCTGGGGGATCTCTGCGAGGTCTACCGGATGCCAAAGGACGTCGCCAAAGATAAAGATGGGCGTCGGCTGGTTCAGCTTTTCTGCAAGCCGCACGCTTATGGCCATGATGATCCGACCGCGATGAGATTCACGAAGAAAGAGCGTCCGGAAGACTGGGAGCGCTTCGTGAATTACTGTCGACTTGATGTGGAGGCGGAACGGGCGCTCTATAAGAAATTGCCGCGTTTCAATCTGACAGAGGCCGAGCATCGTCTTCAGCTGCTGGATGACGAGATTAATCACCGGGGCATGCTGATGGATGTGGATCTTGCCCGCGCGGCGATTGACCTGATGGCCGAGGGGGCAAAGAAAAGCAGGCTTCGCACAGCGGAATTGACGGGGGGCGAGCTTGATTCCACAACCCGCACCCAGGCGACGATTGATTATCTGGCGAAGCGCTTTGGCATTGAGCTGAAGAATCTCCAGAAAGCTGAAGTGTCCCGGCTGATTGAGGATGACTCAATCCCTGAGCCGATGCGGGAGCTTTTAAGAATCCGGCTTTCGTCTGCGAAAGCCAGCGTAAAGAAGTATCAGGCCATTCTTGACTGTGTGAATTCAGATAACCGTCTCCGCGGTGGGCTTCAATTCCGCGGCGCTTCGCGAACCGGTCGATTTTCGGGGCGCCATATGCAGCCGCAAAATCTTCCCCGGCAGACGCTCTCGCCCAAACAGATTGAGGAGCGCATCGAGGAAACGTTGGACGGCTCTCTTCTGGATTTCTCTTCCGACCCCGCAGGGGAGCTTGCGCAGTGCCTGCGCGGGGCTATCACGGTTCCCAAGGGCTCCAAGATGGTAGTCGCGGATTACTCCAATATTGAGGGCCGGGTGCTTGCTTGGATGGCCGGCGAGGACTGGAAATTAAAGGCATTCCGCGCTTATGACAACGGCACTGGCCCTGATCTCTACAAGTTGACTTACGCCAGGGCTTTCAATGTTCCGGTAGAGACTGTGACCAAGCCCCAGCGCCAGATGGGCAAAGTCCTTGAGCTCGCTATGGGTTACGGCGGCGGGGTCGGCGCTTTCGTTACTTTTGCCCGCGGCTATGGCGTTGATCTCAATGACATGGCGGAGGGGCTTAAGGGGGTAATCCCGCCAGAGGTCACGCACGACGCCGAGCGGCTCTATGAGTGGGCAGTCGATAACAAGCGCACAGGCGGGCTGAGCCACGGCGTCTGGGTAGCGTGCGACTCTGTTAAGCGTCTTTGGCGGGCGGCCAACGCCGGCATCGTCTCTCTTTGGGGAGCTGCGGGCGAAGCTTGTCTTACGGCGGTTAAAGAGAAGGGGGTGCGGGTTCCTATCGCACTAGGCGGAAAAGTTTATGCCGTCATGCGCGGATCCTGGCTTCTGGTTCACCTGCCAAGTGGCCGTTTCATCTGCTACCCAGCGGCGAGGATCGACGAAAGCGGGGCCTCTATTACTTATATGGGGGTCAACCAGTACACGAGGAAATGGGGGCGCATTGAGACTTTCGCTGGGAAAGCCGTAGAGAATCTGACCCAGGCTGTGGCCTGCGATGTTCTCTGTCACGCCCTTCCAATCGTGAGCGACGCGGGCTATAAGCCGATTCTCACAGTACACGACGAGATTCTGACCGAAGCCCCGGACACGCCTGAATTCAACCACAAGAAACTTGAAGCGCTGATGTCAACCAATCCGCCGTGGTCGATGGAGCTTCCCCTTTCCGCCGATGGCTTTGACTCTTATAGGTACCACAAATGATGACGCTTGAAAAAGAAGATGATGCTTTTGACCCGGTCGATCGTCCGAAGCATTACGTAGATCTCAGATATTTTTTTGAACCTATTGATATATGCGAGCTTTACAACTTCAACGTGGGGAACGCTATCAAGTACATTCTTCGCGCCGGTCATAAGGAGGGGAATGATGAGCTTACGGATCTCAAGAAAGCCCTTTGGTATATGGAGCGCGAGGGAGAGACGCCCTGGCGGATTTCCGAGGCGCGTCCCACAGGTCCTAGGGGCTACCCGACATATCTGGATTTTGCCGCGATCCTGGTATACGCATCCCACAGCTCTGTATTGATGGAGCTTTTAAATATTGGGGGTGATTTGGCTACGCCGCTGAAAGATATAGGGGCTTATAGCCGAAGCTCTTTCGGCAGAGCGAAGGCGGCCTTGCGCTGCCGTATAGAAGAGATCGAGAAAGGAGATCGATGATGACGCCTGAAGGTCGGGTTGTTGAGGCGCTGCGGGAAACCGTAGCGAAGGCCGGCGGTGAGTGCCGAAAGGTCGAATGGGCTGGCCGAGTCGGGGCTCCTGATTGGTTTGTCATGCTTGATGGTTTGAGCTTTTTCGTTGAGTGCAAGGCACCAGGCAAAAAGCCATCGCCGATCCAGCTTAGAGAACACGAGCGTATGCGGGATATCGGGGGATGCACGGTCCTCGTAGTCGACGGCGCTGATCAAATCCGGGCTATCGTTCGCGCTGTTGAGCGGGGCGAGACACTATGAGGCGGGCGTTTCAGCTGCGGCCGTACCAGTACGATATCGTCCGCTTCATCATCACGCATCCCCGCTGTATGGTCTGGGCAGGAATGGGGATGGGGAAGACGATCTCTACGCTGTTCGCTCTTCGCTATCTTCTCGATTTCGAAGACGCCGCGCCGATTCTTGTAATCGCGCCGCTCCGCGTAGCACGTTCAACGTGGCCTGATGAAATACGAGAAAGTGTGGATTTGATTCACATCAAGCATTCATTGATTTGCGGACCGGTTGAGGAACGAGAAGCAGCTTTGGCCGCTGACGCCGATGTTTACATTACCAATTTTGAGCAGATCCCGTGGCTCGTTAAGCGGTACGGCCGCGGCTGGCCATTCAAAACTATTGTGGTAGACGAAGCAACGCGGCTTAAAAGTTTCCGGCTGCGCCAGGGGAGCCGGCGAGCCCGGGAGCTTGGGCGGGTAGCTCATCTTTTCTGCGATCGGTTTATCGAGCTTACCGGTACGCCGGCGACGAATGGGCTTCTCGATCTCTGGGGGCAGGCGTGGTTCATTGACCACGGCGAGAGGCTGGGGCGATCCATGCGCCAGTATGAGATGACGTACTTCCGGCCTCAGAGAGTCGGCGCCGAGGCTTTCGCCGTTAAGTGGATCCCGATGCCGGACAGCGATGCCCGTATAAAAAAGCGGCTGTCGGATGTCGCGATTACGGTTAACGCCGAGGATTGGTTCCCCATCGAGAAGCCGATTGAGTCAACCATTTCTGTTGATCTGCCGCCACCGCTCGCCGCCAAATATAAAACACTGGCGGACGACTTTTTTGTACAGCTCGCCGCTGGAGAGATTGAGGCCGCAAACGCCGCGGTGAAATTAGGCAAGCTTCTCCAGTTCGCAAGCGGGGCGGTGTACGCGGACGACGGTAAAAGCTGGCTTCCGGTGCATGACCAGAAGATCGAAGCGCTTAAAAGTGTCATTGAGGAAGCCGGCGGGGAGCCGGTTCTCGTAGCATACCAATACCGGCACGAGCTGGAGAGGATCCTTGCCGCGTTTCCAGCGGCGCGGGAACTGGATAAAGACCCGGAAACTATCGCCCGGTGGAACCGGGGAGAAATCCCCATTCTTGTGGCGCACCCGGCCGCGTGCGGCCACGGCCTCAATCTTCAGAATGGGGGGCGGATTCTGGTGTTCTTCAGTCTGGGTTTTAATTACGAGCATTACGCGCAGATGATTGAGCGAATTGGTCCTACGCGCCAGACGCAGGCGGGGCATCCGCGCTCAGTCTTCATCTACTATCTCGTTACCAGGGGCACGGTTGACGGCTCGGTACTCCAGGCTTTGAGGAAAAAGGAAAAGGTTTTGGATTTTATTTTGGGGAGGGTAAAGCATGAAAAAGGAAATCCCTGAAGATATTCAGGCGGCGCTTACCCGGCGATGGGTTTCTGTCGGCGCTCTTGCGCAGGAACTTTGTCGCCGCCGGATTGTATCAAATACTAAAGCGGGCTATCGATTCCTTCGATGCGCGGTCATCGAAGCCGGCGGCCAGCGGATCTCCGCCGGCCGGAAGTCGTGGATCACGCTGAGCGACAATCCCGCGCCAACAGCAGAATTGAGAGCGCTGGAAGAATGGGCAAGTGTTCCGCGTGAATGGCGAAAGAACCACTCAATACAGCGCATATCGGATTTAAGGGATTATATCCACGCCGCGCTTCTCGGCGCCCTTGCTTACCAAGGGGATGAAGCGGCGATCCGCGCATTTGAAAAGCTGCGCAGGGAAGCAGTTAAACCTTTTCCTGTCTACGCGGCAACCCGTGGTCGGGGGAATCCAATTGATGTTTTTTGCTACGGCGAAAAAGCGAAGAATTTAGAAGGAGAAAAAAATGGCTGATAAGCTTTTGCGAATCAGGGAACTGGAGGAATTCTTAGGGCTGGGGAAACACTCTTCGCTTCTCTACAAAATGAGAAAAGACGCTGCTTTCCCAAAGCCCGTGTACTTGTCTGAAAGAACCCCCGCGTGGTGGGCTTCTGAGGTCGAGCATTATCTCAAAGAGAAACGGGCGAAGGAGCTTATGTGATTTATTTAAGCCTGTCAGCGAGGGTACGAAGATCGGGGCGGTAGTAGCGCATTGTCATCTCGGTCGACGAATGCCCCAGCTGGCGGGCGAGTTCCATAGGGGATAGGCGCGGCGCGCCATCCTCCGCGGGCGACGCGGCCCAGGTGCAGAAGTACGCCCGGGCATCATGAAAATGCAGGTCAGCCTGAAGCTCTCGCCCAGCGCTGTCCGTTATCGCGTGGATGCCCGCGCGCCGTTTCAGCTTGATGAACTCCCCTGGAAGTGTCAGCGTATTGATACCCCAGACGCAGGGGGAAAAGCCGAGGCTCAGAATCAGCCCCAGCAGTCGGCGGGCTTCCACCCCCATTGCTACAGTTCTTCCAACAGCGGTTTTCGCGGCCTCCGCCGGCAGATGGATAACAGAACCATCTATCCAGCTTCTCTCAATTTTAACAATCTCCCCTTTCCGCATACCCGTAAGCATTGAAAACCGGAAAGCGGCTACCGTTCGCTGGTATGAATTGACCGGCGGCTTTGTATCCTTCCAGTGCGCCGCGGCGCAGAGCCGCTGGTATTCTTCTTCTGTCGGTACACGGGTTCGGTGGGGATCGCTCCTGGGGAATTTTACTTTGCGCAATGGGTTTTCTTTTAGCCACCCCTGGGAAACCGCCCATGAGAGAACGCTTGAGTAGTAAACCAGTTTCGAATAAATGGTACCTGGCTTAAGCCCTCGCGCTTTCTCGCTTTCCATAAAAGCGTCAAAATCTTTTGGCGTCAACGTTGATATCGCCTTTAAGGCAAAAGTATCTTTTCCCGCTCGCTTGACGGCGTAGCGGACCGATGGCGATTTAAGATTTTTCCCCTTGGCTTCATACCAGACGAGCTGCAAATCCGCGAAAGTCATGAGTGACTCAGGGATAAATCCGGATTTGTCTGCGGCTTCCTGAGCCAACGCCCAGCGCCGGGCTTCAGCCTTGGTATCAAAGGTCTTCGCTTTCCTTCTGCCTCGGATGCAGGTCTGAGCCTGCCACTTGTCGCCACGCTTTAGAAAAGTAGCCATATCTATGCAGTAAATTTGCAGTAATTAGACGCACATACTATAGCATTTAGCTACCATAGGTAGTGGTGAAACGCCTGTAAATACGTACTGCTACTATAAGGCATCCGCCGGATAGAAGTAGAGCACCATCGGAAAGTGATCTTCCATCTTGAAGGGCTTGCCGTCTGAATCATTGATCTCGAAAATCGGGGCTTTCGTCATGTCTGACTCCTGTAATTTGTGAGTTTTGTGCCCCGAAAGAGAGAAGCCTTCCGGGGCGCTCTGTGTCTCAACCATTATGGCGCAGAGGCGGGGAGTCTGAGAGCTTCAGTTCGGGTCTTTATTTTTATTTATTTTCAACAGCATATCTTTTTATTATCGCATTCTTATCCGAGTGTTAAAAGCGGATTTTCCTTGATGCGGTTTTCTTCGAAAAGAGCGATACTTTTCTTGCGATCGGAAGAATCTCCAGTCGGGCCGGTAAAGCCTCGAACTGCGAGCATCTCTTCCAGCAACAGCCCCAGGAAAAGTCCGCCTATATGGCCTATGACATCTACCCCCTGGGGCTTTTTCGTTGCCCGCGTTTTTCAGTGTTTCCGCTTTTTTGTAGTCTGAAATTCATCCGGCACTTTCCCGGAACTTCCGCAATTCCCCCTCGGTTCTACCCCTTGAGGAGGGTGAGAAACGGTGTCAGTTGTGAAGAGAATGTCTTTTGAGATGTCGCCCTGGGAAAGTCTCGTCTCGGACTGCATCCCGCTGTTTTTCCGTCCCTTATCCGGTCACACAGGCGATCTCTGATCCGTAGTGAAAAACGGCTCTTCCGTCCCTTTTCAGTTGGTGTTCGCTCTGCCCCCATAAGCACTAGATCTAGGTTTTATTAAGCGCGGATTAACATTCCCTAGTAAGATGCTCACTCACACACAGCTGAAAAGCCAATTCTCATCCTAACCACTCTGACAGTAGGTTACTCAATGCTGATAACTAAAAGAAGCGGTCAAACCGAAGAGTACGATCGCAAAAAAATCGCCCTTGCTATTACGAAAGCGTTTAAGAGCACAGGCATTGAACAACCCGACGATCTCGACGAGCTGCTTGATCTCGTGGAAAAGCAGATTCTCGTGACACCGGGCTGCTCCGTTGAAACTATTCAGGACCGTGTCGAAGAAGCTCTGATGCAGCGCGGCCACTACCAGGTCGCGAAGAACTTCATTCTGTACCGCGAGAAGCGGACGGAACTCCGTACCTGCCGCCTCGCGCTTTCTGTCGCGACGGGTGACAGCGACCTCGATGGCTGCCTCTTCGAGATCCAGAATGACTTCAAAGCGCCTGAGTATTCGCTTGAAGTCCTCACCGCGAAGTTCAATTCCCAGGTGTCGCCCACCGCGAGTGTCGACGAGAAGCTCGACACCCTGATCCGTTCCGCCGTGGAACTCACGACGCAGAACGCGCCGCGCTACGAGCAGATCGCCGGGCGGCTGCTCTGCCACAGCTTCAAGCGGAAGCTCGCGCAGCGTGAGCAGAACCTCGGTCTCACGGACTTCTATACGAAGCTCATGTTCCTCACGGAGCACGGCCTCTACGGGAAGTACATCCTCGAGAACTACACGAAGGAAGAGATTGATGAGGCCGCGGGCCTGATCGATGAGAACCGGAATAAGCTCTTCAACTACTCCGGCCTTCAGCTCGTGCTCGAGCGCTACGTGATCAAGAGCCACAATAACGAGATCCTCGAGAGCCCGCAGGAGCTGTTCCTCGGCGTGGCGCTTCACCTCGCGATGCCGGAAAAGAAAGATGTCCGGATGCAGTACGTGAAGCGGTTCTACGACATGCTCTCGAAACTCGAAGTGACGATGGCGACGCCGACCCTCGCGAACGCCCGTAAGCCGTACCACCAGCTCTCGTCCTGCTTCATCGATACCGTGCCTGACAGCCTTGCCGGCATCTACCGGAGCCTCGATAACTTCGCTCAGGTGAGCAAGTTCGGCGGCGGCATGGGGCTTTACTTCGGCAAGGTCCGTGCCCGCGGAAGCGACATCCGCGGTTTCAAGGGGGCGGCGGGCGGCGTCTCCCGCTGGATCAAGCTCGTGAATGACACGGCGGTTGCGGTGGATCAGCTCGGTGTCCGTCAGGGCGCCGTGGCGGTTTACCTCGATATCTGGCACCGCGATATCCCCGAATTCCTTCAGATGCGGACGAATAACGGCGATGACCGTCTGAAGGCGCACGACACCTTCCCCGCGCTCTGCGTCCCGGATTACTTCTGGCAGCAGGTCCGCGACAACTTCAACGGTGTCTGGTACCTGATGTGTCCGCATGAGATCAGCCAGGTCCGCGGCTACAACCTTGAGGACAGCTTTGGAGAGGAGTGGACGAAGCGTTACCTCGAGTGCGTGCACGATAATCGCATCACGAAGCGTGAGATCAGCCTGAAGGATCTGGTGCGTCTGTTCCTGAAGTCCGTGGTGGAAACGGGTACCCCGTTTATCTTCAACCGCGACCTCGTGAACGCGATGAACCCGAACGCCCACTGCGGTCACATCTATTCCTCGAACCTCTGCACGGAAATCGCGCAGAACACGGCTCCGATTCAGAGCGTGAGCCGCGAGATCAAGACCTCTGAAGGCACGGTTGAAGTGGTCACCACGACGAAACCGGGTGACTTCGTGGTCTGCAACCTCGCGAGCCTTAACCTCGGCCGCATTCCGGTGGATGAGCCGGGGTACCTCGAGCACCTGACGTCAAGCGTCGTCCGCGCGCTCGATAACGTGATAGACCTCAATTTCTACCCGACCCCGTACGCCGAGATCACGTCGAAGCGTTACCGCGCGATCGGGCTTGGCGTGAGCGGCTATCACCACATGCTCGCGAAGCACGGCATCCGCTGGGAGAGCGAGGAGCATCTCGCCTTTGTCGACAAGGTGTTTGAGCGCATCGCGCACTCCGCGATCGAGACGAGCGCTCTCAACGCGAAGGACAAGGGCACGTACGGCATGTATAAGGGAAGCGACTGGGACACCGGCGCGTTCTTCGAGAAGCGCGGCTACAACACCCCGTACTGGGATGACGTGAAGGCGGATGTCGCGAAGTACGGCATGCGAAACGGTTACCTCATGGCGATCGCGCCAACCGGAAGCACGAGCATTATTGCCGGGACGACGCCTGGCATCGACCCGATCATGAACCGCTACTTCCTCGAAGAGAAGAAGAACGGGCTGCTCCCGCGCGTAGCGCCGGATCTGTCGTCCGACACCTGGTGGCTCTACAAGAACGCGCACCTCATCGATCAGAACTGGTCGATCCGGGCCTGCGGCGTCCGTCAGCGTCACATTGACCAGGCGCAGAGTATCAATCTCTACATCACGAACGACTTTACGATGAGAAAGGTCCTTAACCTCTACCTCGAAGCGTGGAAGTGCGGCGTGAAGACGATCTATTACATCCGCAGCAAGTCGCTTGAAGTTGAAGAGTGCGAGTCCTGCTCGTCCTGATGGAGTGAAGTAAAGAAATGTTCAAGAAAAAACCGTTGTTCAACCCCCAGGGGGATACTGATATCGGCGCGATTCAGATCGTGGGCGGAAACCCGACGAACCTGAATGACTTCAATAACCATAAGTACCCGTGGGTCTCCGACTGGTACCGCCAGGCGATGAATAACTTCTGGGTGCCGGAGGAAATCAATCTCGCGCAGGACGTGAAGGACTACCCGAATCTCGAGGAGCCGGAGCGGAACGCGTATAACAAGATTCTGAGCTTCCTCGTGTTCCTTGATTCGCTGCAGTCCGCGAATCTCCCGAACATCTCGAGCTACATCACATCGAGCGAAGTGAACCTCTGCCTCAACATTCAGACGTTCCAGGAGTGCATCCACTCGCAGAGCTACAGCTATATGCTCGACACGATCTGCTCGCCTGAAGAGCGGAACTCGATTCTCTACCAGTGGAAGGAAGATAAGCATCTCTTGAAGCGGAACACCTTCATCGGCGAGCAATATAACGAGTTCCTGAATCACCCGGATGAGCACAACTTCATCCGTGTCGTGATGGCGAACTACATCCTTGAAGGCATCTACTTCTACTCCGGCTTCTCGTTCTTCTATAACCTGAGCCGGAACGAGAAGATGCCGGGGTCCGCCCAGGAAATCCGCTACATCAACCGCGACGAGAATACGCACCTCTGGCTCTTCCGGAATATCTTCCGTGAGCTGCAGAAGGAGCACCCTGAGTGGTTTACGGACGACCTGAAGGCCGAGCTTCTTGATATGCTGAAGGAAGGCGTCCGTCAGGAAATCGAATGGGGTCACTATGTGATCGGCGACAAGGTCCGCGGCCTCACGCCCGGCATGATCACCGACTACATCAACTACCTCGGCAATCTCCGCTGGATGACGCTTGGCTACGAGCCCTATGATCCGAGCCACGCTCAGGAACCGGCTTCCATGCAGTGGGTCAGCCAATACGCGAACGCAAACATGGTGAAGACCGACTTCTTTGAAGCCCGCGTCACCGCTTACGCGAAGAGCTCAGCTCTGGTGGATGACCTGTAAGGCATCCGCTTAGAGCGAGACGGCGCTGTCTACCTCCCTGGAGACAGCGCCTTTTTATTGCCTCGCGGCAACTACCCTGCTGTCTTCGCCCCGTTCTGACGAGCCGTTACTCCAGAGATTCCAAACAAACGTGCTTATTTGAAAAGTAAAATAAGCACGAATGAATGGGGACCTCTATGGACGCGATGGAAAGACTGATCAAGGATCATGAGTACCTGACACCTCGTGACGCAGAAAAAGCTGGCGTCACTCGATTTCACTTTTACCAGTCCCTGCGTGAACACGGCTGGGAACAGGTCAGGCGCGGAGTCTACGCCCCAAAAGACGCCTGGGTGGATGAGCTTTACCTTCTTCACCTCCGGTCTCCGCAGCTCGTGTTTTCGCACGATGAAGCGTTCTACCACTACGGTTTATCGGAACGCGAACCGCTTCTCCACACCGTGACGCTCTATAGCGGCTACAACGCTCACCGTCTGGTGGCAGACGGAAGGTGCAAGGTTTATACGGTCAAAAAAGAACTGCTCCCGGTCGGCAGAACGATGGTTCGGGATAATTGCGGGAACGCGATCCCAATGTATGACCTTGAAAGGACCATCTGCGACCTCTTCCGGAGCCGAAGCACAATCGAGATCCAGGACTTCACGGCCGTTCTGAAAGCCTACGCTGCGAGACGGGATAAGGATCTGAACCGGCTCACAGCGTACGCGAAGCTCTTCCATCTTGAAAATGTGATTCGGCAGACTCTGCAGCTGCTTCTCTGAACCGCGGGATACCGTCCGCCGTCACTCCTGCCCGTATCTATTAAAATCGGGGGACTCTGCGGACAGAGAAGCAACAAACGCTCTCTCCTGCCCCGCCGTCCCTCTTTCTTATCAATCCGGACCGCACCGCTGTGGAACTCGAACGCATACTGATTACGGAACTCCGCTACTTCGGAGACGTCCTCCTCACCACGCCGCTCATCGGCTTTCTGCGGAAGAAGTACCCGAACGCGAGGATTGACGCACTGGTGTATCACAGCACGCGCGAGATGCTGACCGGGAACCCGGATCTCGATAACGTTTACACGATCGATCAGAAGTGGAAGAAGATGGGCGTGAAGAAGCAGCTCTCAGCCGAAATCAATCTTCTGAAGACACTGAAAGCGAATCACTACGACACGCTCCTTCACCTCACGACGCATAACCGCGGCATGTGGCTCGCCCGCATCCTGAAGCCGAAGCGGAGCATCTCCTGCCCGAAGCACTTCGGGGGGCTGAACTTCTATAACAAGAGCTTCACCCACATGGCGAGCCTTGTGCTCCCGCGTGAGCGCCACATCGCGCAGTTCAACATGGATCACCTTCGGGCGCTCGGTGTCGTGGTGCCGGAGGAAGAAGTGCCGGGCCTGAAGCTCACGATCCCGGATGAAGCCCGCGCTGAGGCCGCGAAACTCGTCGGTGGGCTCAAAGGCTATGTGCTCGTCCACCCAGCGGCGCGGTTCTTCTTCAAGTGCTGGACCGAGGAACGGACCGCCGAGATGCTTGATCGCCTCGCGAGCCAGGGTGAAAAGATCGTGATCACGTCGGGGCCCTCTGACGAAGAACGAACGATGATTGAAAAGATCGTCTCGCTCCTTAAAGTCGCGAAGCCGATTGTTCTGATCGGCAAGACCCCTTCCATGAAGACCTTTGCCGCGCTGATTGATGACGCGAAGCTCCTCATTGGGGTTGACTCCGCGCCGGCTCATATGGCGGCAGCCCTCCAGACCCCTGAAGTGATTCTCTTCGGCGCGACGATCCCTGGCCGCTGGAGACCGTGGGAAAACGACGCGAGCCGCGTCGTGATCAGCCCCGGGCGCTGCCACTTCTGCGAACAGCGCGGATGCGGCCGCTGCGGGATCAGTGAATGCATGCGGGAAATCCGGGTTGAGGACGTCATGGAAGCGGTGAATGAACTCCTTGAGCACCGCGATATTCCGGACGCCTATCGGAAAACGGTCTACGGACCGAACGATCGCTTCCCGACCTATTCCTGATTTCAAATGGTGAATTATCAAATCAAGTGCAAAGTTACTGAATAAAAGACTTCAGCCGGACAC